>JAABUQ010008367.1_pt1 | contig 14540 bp, 16 predicted proteins | sample 5560001 | NCBI WGS metagenome assembly JAABUQ01 (sample SAMN10711888, study PRJNA513371) | rock metagenome | isolation source: Antarctica rocks | place: Antarctica: Victoria Land, Finger Mt nord | collected 2015-12-18
CGTGGTCGGGTCGCCGGTGTCTGAGTCGATGGACGGCACCTTGAAGTCGGCCGCGATGGTCTTCACCACCGGACTGTCGTTCGGGTTGGGATGCTTGGGATCGAAGAACGGGCCGCCCTTCTGCGCCAGGTTGCGGAAGTAGACGAGGTTCATCGAATGGCACGACGAACAGACCTCGCGGTACACCTTGTATCCGCGCTGAAGCTGGCCCTGATCGAACTTGCCGAACATGCCTTCCCAGCCGAAGTGCATGGCCTGAGGTTCTTCGGCGTTGGTCTTGGCCTGCGCCAGCCCCGCCGACCCGCTGAGCGCGCCGGCCGCCAAGCCGGCCGCTACGATCCTACGCCACATCAGGCTCAACCCTTCTTCTCGGCCTGAGCCGCGGCGCCCGCGGGCAGGGCCGCGCCGCCGATGGACGACAGCACCGGCGTGGAGATCGACTCAGGCACCTGCGAAGGCGTCTCCCGCAGACCCAGCAACGGCAGCACGACCAGGAAATACGCGTAGTAGTAAATCGCCATGATCCGCGACAACCAAACGACAGAGAAACCGGTCGCCGCGCCGGTGGCGTCGTGGCCCACCGGGATCACCACATCGTCGGGCAGCTTGCCCCCGCACCAACCGAGCACCAGCGTGGCGAATACGAAAAACAGGAAGAAGTAGCGGGCGCTCGGACGATAGCGCATCGACCGCACCTTGGAGGTGTCGAGCCACGGCACGGCGAACAGCAGGGCGATGGCCCCGAACATGGTCAACACGCCAAACAGCTTATCGGGCACGGCGCGCAGCATGGCGTAGAAGGGCAGGAAGTACCACTCCGGCACGATGTGCGCAGGCGTCTGCAGCGGGTTGGCCGGCACGTAGTTGTCGGCATGGCCCAGGGCGTTGGGAGCGAAAAACACGAACCAGGCGAAAAGAATAAAGAATAGCACGATCGCGAACCCGTCCTTGACCGTGTAGTACGGATGGAAGGGCACGGTGTCGGCCTTGGACTTCACCGCCACGCCGGTCGGGTTGTTGTTGCCCGGCACGTGCAAGGCCCAAATGTGCAGGCCGACGACGCCCGCGATCATAAATGGCAGAAGGTAGTGCAGCGAGAAGAAGCGGTTCAGCGTGGGGTCGTCCACCGCGAACCCGCCCCATAACCAAGTCGTAATCGCCGTGCCCATGCCCGGAATGATCTTGTCGAACGCGCTGAACAGACTGGTGATGACCACTGCGCCGTAATAGCTCATCTGGCCCCAAGGCAGCACATAACCCATGAAGGCGGTCGCCATCATCAGCAGGTAAATGACACAGCCCAGCAGCCACAACACCTCACGCGGGGCCTTGTAGGAGCCGTAGTAGAGCCCCCGAGCGATGTGAATGTAGACGGCCAGGAAGAACATCGAGGCGCCGTTGGCGTGGATGTAGCGGATCATCCAGCCGTGGTTGACGTCGCGCATGATGTGCTCGACCGATGTAAAGGCGTAATCGACGTGGGCGACGTAATGCATCGCCAGGATCACGCCGGTGACGATCTGCGTCATCAGGCAGACCGCGAGAATGCCGCCGAAGGTCCACCAGTAATTGAGGTTCTTGGGCGTCGGATAGTCGATCATGGCGTCATAGCCGATGCGCACGATCGGGAGACGCGCGTCGAGCCAGCGCTCGATGCCGGTCTTGGGCTCGTAGGTGGAGTGTGCGCTCATGTGTTCGGGTGCTCTCTGCGGCCGCGGCCGCTCAGCCGATCTTGACCTTAGTTGCGCTCAGGAAGGTGTAATCCGGTAGGAGCAGGTTCAAGGGCGCGGGCCCCTGACGGATGCGCGCAGCAGTGTCGTACACCGAGCCGTGGCAGGGGCAGAGCCAGCCGCCGTAGGGGCCGGTGCCGAAATTAGGCACGCAGCCGAGGTGGGTGCAGACGCCAACGACGATCAGCCACTCCGGCTTGCCGGGCTTGTGGCGGCTGGCGTCGGTGGCCGGATCTTTCATCGAGGCGTGATCGTCGGCGACCGCCTCGGCGATCTCCTTTGGGGTGCGGTGGCGCACGAATACGGGCTTGCCGCGCCATTTCACCACCGCCTGCTGGCCGAGCACGACCTTTGAGAAGTCGTACTCGATCGAGGCCAGGGCCAGGGTGTCGGCCGACGGATCCATCTGGTCGATGAAGGGCCAGGCTACCGCAATCCCGCCGCCGACCGCCGCCGACACCGCGGCGATGTGGATGAAGTCGCGCCGGGTCGGCTCGGCCCCGGCCGCTGCGCCCGTCCCGTGCTCGACCTTGGGCTGGGCGTTGACGATTTCGACCACGGACCGAACCTCTCTTACGCTAAGCGCGACACCACGCGCCGACGGTGGGCAGCGCACTAAAGGGACGTGGGATAGAATGAGACTGGCGCTTTTTCAACCGGACATTCCGCAGAACGTGGGCGCCTGCATCCGACTCTCCGCCTGCTTCGGCGTGTCGCTCGAGGTGATAGAGCCCTGCGCCTTTCCGCTGGACGACCGCAGCCTGAAGCGGGCGGCGCTGGACTACGGCCCGCTGAGCCGGTTGGTGATCCGGCCGTCGTGGGACGCGTTTCGCGCCGCGCCGGAGCGGGCCGGGAAGCGGCTCGTGCTGTTCACCACCCGCGGGACGGAACGACTGGACGCTTTCGCGTTCGAGCCGGAAGACACGCTGCTGTTCGGGCGGGAGAGCGCGGGCGTTCCGGAGGAAGTCCATGCGGCGGCGGACGCGCGGGTCGCGATCCCGATCCGGCCCGAGACCCGCTCGCTGAACCTGGCGGTGAGCGCAGGGATTGCGCTGTGGGAGGCGCTGCGCCAGACGGTGGCTCTGCCTACCCGCTGACTCGCTCAGTCCAGCGGTGGAAAGGTCGCGAACAAGTCTTGCGCCTCGGCCAGCGTCGAGAGCGGGGCATAGTCGCACAACGACGGCCGGCTCTCCGCCGGGTCGTCAGTCATCGCCGTACAGGGCGTCCAGCGGTACGGGGGCGCCGGCCGCCACCGCCTTCACGCTCACCGCCTTGTCACGGCCGCCGATGCTGCCGTCCGCGCTGGCCCGCCAAGCTGCGGTCACCAAGTCGCGCAGGGCGACCGCGCCGGCCGAGAGCCGCTCGACCGCGAAGGCCTTGGCGCGAGGGTCGCCGTTCTGAAACGCGCCGGCGGTCCACAGGGCGAACAGCGGTTCGACGTATCCGCGCGAGGTCTCCAGGTAGGCCGTCACGCAAGCCTGCAACGGGTCGGCGCAAATCTTGGGCGGCGTCATGGCCGTGCGCACGTCCGCCTCGACGACGTGGTCGTGGACGAAGGCGCCCTCGAACGGGCCGTGTATCTTCTCGGCGGTGTAGTGGTGCGGGTTGGGGTAGTCGCCCCAGGTATTGTAGTGGACACTGACATGCAGCGGCATGCTCGCGTCGCCGACGAAATGCGACCAGTAGCCGAGATCGCGCACGATCATGTCCTGTCGCAGCTTGAGGTCGGCGACGTAATAGGCGCGCTGCTGGGGATCGGTCGCGCGCTGGGCGGCGATGGTCTCGATACGCCAGTAAGTGAAGTCCTTGGTGAGTTGCTGGTAGCCGTCCATGATGTTGTAGGGCAGGTAGCCCGCCTTGGCCGGGTCCGCGCCGCCCTTGCTGACCGCGACCTGGAACTCCGCCCGGGTCGGGGGCAAGTCGGCGACGGCTATGCCGCCCAGGGCGTGTCCGCTGTCGTCGATGTCGAAGAAATGACCCGGGTCGAGGTCGGCGTCATGGGGCTGGCCCGCCCCTCGGGAGCGGTCGGGCTCGCGGCCCAGCTCCCCGATCTCGGTGACGATCGCCGGGTCGTGCAGGAAGGCGGGCACGTCGGCCGGCAGGGTCTCGACGCCGAGTCGACTGATGATCCGGTGCCCGGTCGATCCCCAGGCCAGGGCGGCGTTGGGCGTGGCCGCCAGCAAGGCGGCGAACAGCGCAAAGGCGGCGGGCTTGCGGATCATGGCGCTCGCGAGGGCTGGCAGTGGCCGCCGCTGCTTAGGCGCGGACAAAGTGGGCGTCCAGGTAGCTCGACAGGCCGCGAACGTCCGCCGCGCCTCCCGTGAAGGCCGTATAGCCGTCGGGCCTGATCAAGCGCAGCCCGCCCTGCCCGCTCGTCTTCAGCACCGCGACTCGCGCGCGGACCGACGCCGCCGCCCGGGCCAGCGCCTCCAAGGGTCCGTGGTCCGGCGCAAGCAGGGTCCAGCGGTCGAAGCCGATCGCCTCGTGCCCCGGCCGTCCGTCCAGCGGGGCGGCCCCGACCCGCTCGCCCTGGGCGCCTCGACCCGAGCGCCGGCTGAGCGGGCTGGAGCGATGATGCAGGCCGGTGTCGCTGAGCGCGCGCTCGACCCCGCGCTGCACCGCCCCGATCGACAGCGCCACAGGCAAAACCGCCGAGAGCGCGGCCACGCCCCAGGCCGGCAAGGGCCGCTCCAGCAGATCAAGACGGGTATGGCCGATCACCGTGCGCACGTGGGCGCGCTGCTCGGTCTCGTAGGTGTCGATCAGGGCTTCGGGCGCTTCGCCGCGGATCACCGCCGCCAGCTTCCAGGCCAAATTAAAGGCGCCGAGCAGGCCGACGTTCATGCCGTGCCCACCCACCGCCGCCCAGACGTGCGCAGCATCGCCCGCCAGCAGGGCGCGCCCGACGCGGAAGCGAGCGGCGATCCGCTCCTGGAACCGCGCCCGGTTCAGCCAGTCGACATCGTCCAGCTCAAGGTTCGGCGCCCCGGCAATGCCGGCGATCATATCCCGCATCTCCGCCACGCTCGGGGCCGAGGTCCGCGCGAGGTCCTCGATAGTCTTGAAGCAGTAGAATCGTCGCCGGCCGCCCGGCACCTCGAACGAGCCCAGGGCGTGATGCGGCGCGACGAAAAAGGCGCCGACCCCCGGGGTGAACGTGCGCAGGTTGCGGGGCCGTGCATTGACCTGCACCACCTCCAATCCGGGCACAGGCCGCCCCTTGAAGGCGATCCCCAACGCCTTACGCACGCCGCTGCGGGCGCCGTCGCAGCCGACCAGCCAGCCAAGCCGCGACGTCCCCACCGCGCCGTCCGGACCGGTCAGGGTGGCGGCGACCCCGCGCTCGCCGGCGTCGAAGGCGGTCAGTTCGGTCCCGCGCTCGACCTCCACACCCAGCTCGGACAAGCGCTCGGTCAGCAGGGTGGCCGTGTGGTGCTGCTCGATCACCAGCGGGTGCGGGAACTCGCTGTCGAGCGAGCCGAATCGCAGCGTCCCGCGCTCGCGCCCGCCGACGACGATCTCGGCGGCGAGCAGCGGCAGGCCAGCGGCACGCAAGCGAGGGCCCAGCCCCAGCATGGCCATCGCTTCCGCCTCACGCGGCCAGACAACGCCCGCGCGGGGTTCGCGCTTGGGCTGCAGATCGCGCTCGACGATCCGCACCGAGACGCCAAGCCGCGCCAAGCCGACCGCCAGCATCAGCCCGACCGGACCCGCGCCGACCACCAGCACCTCAGCTTCCCGACCCTCCGGCCCGCTCATGCGCCGCCGATGCCCGAGGCAGAGGCCAAGTTCAAGCCAACTGGCTCGGATCAGCCGACGAAGGCGCGTTCGAGGACGAAGTCGCCGGGCTCGGCGTTGGAGCCCTCAATCAAACCCTGAGACTCGAGGAAGGCCGCCACGTCCTTGATCATGCCCATCGAGCCGCAAAGCATGACCCTGTCCTCGGCGGGATCGAGGCGGCTGATCGGCAGACACAGATCTTGGAAGCAGACGCCGCTCGCCAGCCGCTCCGTGATCCGGCCGGAATGCCTAAAGGCCTCGCGCGTGACGGTGGGGTAGTAAAGCAGCTGCTCGCGCGCCTGCTCGCCGACCAGCGGGTCGTCGAAGATCTCGGCCTCGAACAGGTCGCGATAGGCCAGGTCGTCGGCGCCACGCACGGTGTGAGTGACGATGACCCGCTCGTAGCGCTCGTAGGCGTCGGGGTCGCGCGCCACCGATAGCCAAGGCGCCAGCCCCGTCCCGGTGCCGATCAGCCACAGACGCTTGCCCGGCTTGATCGCGTCCAGCACCAGCGTGCCGGTCGGCTTCTTACCAAGCAAGACTTGATCGCCTGGAACAATCTTTTGCAGCCGCGAGGTCAGCGGTCCGTCGGCGACCTTGATGGAGAAGAATTCCAGCTCCTCGGCGAACCAGGGGCTGGCGACGCTGTAGGCGCGCATGACCGGCTTCTTCTCGCCCGCCTGGGGTGGAAGACCGATCATCACGAACTCGCCCGAGCGGAAACGGAAGCTGGGCGGGCGCGTGACGGCGAAGCTGAACAAGCTGTCGGTCCAGTGTCGCACCCACAACACGGTCTCGTCGAAATAAGCGCTGCTCGTCGCCGGAGCGGCGATGAGGGGCGAAGCGGGGGCGAGCACGCCCGCGGCGTCGGTCATGGCTGATCGGTCCGGGTCAGTTGTCGTCGTCGACGGCGGCCAGCTCGTCCGAGGCCGGGGAGTGGCCGCGGGCGACATGGATGCCGCACTCGGTCTTGTCCAGGCCAGACCAACGCCCCGCGCGCACATCCTCCCCCGGGTCCGCGGGGCTGGTGCAGGGCCAGCAGCCGACCGATGGATAGCGGAATGCGACTAGCGGATGAGGCGGCAGGTCGTGCGCGGCCGCATAGGCGTCCAGCTCCGCCTTGGTCAGATTGGCGAGCGGGTTGATCTTGACCCGGCCGTCGGTGAACTCGACCACCGGCAAGCGCAGCCGGTCACCGCCGTGGAAGCGCTTGCGGCCGGTGATCCAGGCGTCGAACGACCCGAGCGCCCGCTCCAGCGGCGCCACCTTGCGCACCCCACAGCAGGCGTCGACATCGGTGCGGTGCCGCACGCTCTTGGGGTCGATGACGGCCAGTTCCGCCGGGTCGGGGCGGATGTCGCGCACGTTGGTCAGGCCCAACTCCGTGGCGAGCCGTTTGCGGTAGTCGAGCGTCTGACCGAACAGCATCCCCGTTTCGAGAAATAGCACCGGCAGCGCCGGGTCGACCTGGGCGGCCATGTGAAGCAGCACCGCCGACTCCGCCCCGAACGACGAGACCAGCGCGGTCCGCCCGGAAAACACGCGCAACGCGGCGCCAAGCACGTCCTGCGGCGACCCATCGCGCAACTCGGCGTCGAGTCGGGCGGCGGACGCTTGCAGACCCATCACCGCAGCAAGCGCATCGTGCGCGAGGGGATCGGCCAACAGCAGCTTACCCATGCGCGCGCTCCTCGAACACCGGCTCGCGGCCGTCTTCGGCGCGTTGGTAGACGTGACGGAACAGGCGGGCCTTGCGCGCCCAGTCGTCCGGGGTGGAGCCGTCGGCGGGCTCGAAGGCGTCGAAGCCGCAGCGGATCATCTGCGGCGCCTGCTCGATCAGCACCTCGCCGACCGCGCGCAGTTCGCCCTTGAAGCCATAGCGAGTGCGCAGGAGAGCGGCCGACGAGTACGGCCGCCCGTCGCGAAACTTGGAAAACGCTAAGGCGACCAGATTTAGTCGGTCGAGGTAGGGCGCGAGATGTTCGACCCGCTCCTCCGCCTCGATCCGTACGCCGAGCGAGCGAGCAGAGCTGGCCAGCGAGTCGTATTCGGATTGCAGGCGCGCAAGCGAGACCAGGACAGGGCCGTCCGGCAGGAGCTCGCTCTCGTCGGCCCGCGCGAACTCGTCCTCGCTCCACCGAAAATCTCTAATGAGCATCGGCGTACACTGCGGCCTTGAACGGCGCGGGGCCGGTGCGGCGATAGGTGTCGAGGAAGCGCTCGCCGGGCGCTCGCTCGTGCAGATAGGCCTCGACCAGGGCGTCGACCGCGGGGGCGACCTGCGGCGCGCTGACCGCCGGGCCGAGAATTTGGGCCAGCGAGGCGTCTTCCGCCCCCGACCCGCCGAGCGACAGCTGATAGAATTCCTCGCCCTTCTTGTCGACGCCGAGGATGCCGATGTGGCCGACGTGATGATGTCCGCAAGCGTTGATGCAGCCGCTTATCTTGATCTTCAGCTCGCCGACCTGCTCGGCCCGGTCTGCGTCTGCGAGCGAGCGAGCTATGTCCTGGGCGATCGGAATAGCGCGGGCGTTGGCCAGCGCGCAGTAGTCCAGGCCCGGGCAGGCGATGATATCGGAGGCCAAGTCGATGTTGGCCGCGCCCAGTCCCGCAGCCTGCAGCCCCGCAAAAACTGCCGGCGCGTCGTCCAGCCTCACATGAGGCAGGACCAGGTTCTGCTCGTGGGTGACCCGCACGTCGTCGCTTCCATAGCGCGAGGCCAGGTCGGCAAGCGCGTCCATCTGGTCGGCGCTGCAATCCCCCGGCACTTCGCCGATCCCCTTCAGGGAGACATTAACGATGGTGTAGCCCTGCATCTTATGCGGTTTGAGGTTGTGCCGCGCGAAGCGGGCCAGGGCCGGGTCGGCGGCGCGCGCGATCTCGAACGCCTCCGACCGGGCGGGCAGCGGGTTGAACGTCACGGGGGCGAAAGCGCCGCGGATGCGGGCCAACTCCTCGTCCGGGAGGTCGACGCGACTGTGGTCGATTTGGGCCCACTCCGCCTCGACTTGGCGCGCGAATTCTTCCGCGCCGAGACTGGCGATCAGGATCTTGATGCGCGCCTTGAACATGTTGTCCCGGCGCCCGAGCCGGTTGTAGACCCGCACGATCGCGTCCAGATAGCTGAGTAGATGGCGGACGGGCAGGTGCTCGCGTATCGTCAAGCCAAGATAGGGCGTTCGCCCCAGACCGCCTCCGACCATCACCTCGAAGCCGAGCTCCCCGTCGCGATTGCGCCGCATCGCCAAACCGATGTCGTGCGCTCGCGCCGCGGTGCGGTCATGCGGCGAGGCGGTCACTGCGATCTTGAACTTGCGGGGCAAATAGGAAAACTCGGGGTGCAGGGTCGACCATTGGCGAATCGCCTCGCACCAAATTCGAGGGTCGTCCACCTCATCCGCCGTCGCGCCGGCCCAAGGGTCCGAGGTCGTGTTGCGGATACAGTTGCCGCTGGTCTGGATCGCGTGCAGCCCGACCTGGGCCAGGGCGTCCAGCACATCGGGGGCGTCGCGCAGCTTGATCCAGTGAAACTGGATGTTCTGGCGCGTGGTGAAATGGCCGTAGCCCTTGTCCCAACGCCGGGCGATCGCGGCCAAGCCGCGCAGCTTGGTGGCGTTCAATGCGCCGTAGGGAATGGCGACGCGCAGCATGTAGGCATGCAGCTGCAAGTACAGGCCGTTCATCAGCCGCAAGGGCTTGAACTGCTCCTCGGTCAGCTCGCCCGACAGGCGGCGGGCGACCTGGCCGCGGAACTCCGCGGCGCGGTCTTCGACGATGGATTGATCGAAGGCGTCGTAGCGGTAGGTCATGCCGGGGGACGCGTCCTCACTTCTTGCGAATCAGGGCGACGCGACCGGTGGAGCGGGCCGCCCCGGTCGCGGCGGCGATGGCCTCGATCACCGGGCCGCCCAGCGCCTGCTTGCCCATGTCCGGATGGATCGTCGGCCCAAGCGCCCTGACACGCTCTCGATATGATGTGGGGACGGGCAGGTCGTCTTGCAGCCTGACCTCGACAGGGTAGGCATCGACCACTGTGGTGACCTGCGCTTTGGCGGAGTCGAGAGCGGGGGCGAGTGCGGCCTCGTCGCTGAACAGAGCCGCATCGCCTAATGCTTCGACCCAGTCCCCTCCCTCGCTCAGGAACACGACATCCCCCGACGCGAGCAGGCTGGCGGTGATGGCCTGAAGGTTCATGCGCCGGTCGCCGCCGTCGGCTGATCATCCCCGCGACGGCAAGGACGAACGGCCGTAGTGTCGGCCATCGCCGCCACCTCGCCGATCACCAGCACGGTCGGGGCTTCCAGCATCTTCGCCGCCTCGCCAAGCGTGCCCAACGCGGCCGCAAGCCGGCGTTCGTTCGGCAGGCTGGCGTTCTCGACCAGCACCACCGGCGTGCCCGGCGACCGTCCCGCAGCGATCAGCCGCGCCGCGATTACTGGTGCGGTGCTCAGCCCCATATAGACGACCACCGTATGGTTCGGCTTAGCCAGAGCGGCCCAATCCAGCGCCGGCTCGCCAGGCTCCTCGCCGCCCGCAACCGGGGCGGCGTGGCCGGTCACGAAGGTGACTGCCTGCGCCACGCCGCGATGGGTCACCGGCGCGCCGACCGCGGCGGCCGCGGCCAGACCCGCGCTGATGCCCGGGATCACCTCACAGGGCACGCCGGCGGCGCGGCAGGCGGCCAGCTCCTCGCCGCCGCGACCGAACACGAACGGATCGCCGCCTTTAAGCCGCACCACGTCGAACCCCTCGCGGGCGAGTCCGACAAGCAGGGCGTTGATGTCGTCCTGCGGCAAGGCGTGGCGCGCCTTGCGCTTGCCGACGTAGAGCAGCCGAGCGTTTGGCCGCGCCAGAGCCAAAATGGGTTCGGGGGTTAGCCGGTCGTAAACGACGACGTCGGCCTCACCCAGCGCGCGGGCGGCCTTGATGGTCAGCAAGTCGGGATCGCCCGGGCCGGCGCCGACCAGTCGCACCCGACCGCTCTCACAGCCTGACTCGAAGCCGCCGTCCAGTAGGACGAGTCCGCCTTGTCGATGGTGAGAGCACTCGACCATGCCTTCAGAAAACCTCGACTGCCGACGCTGAATCGGAAATGGACGGACAGCGGGGCGGGCGCAAGCTGGGAGGAAGCTGCGTCCACCCCGCCCCGCTGCCGCGAAGGGCCATAAGCGACAGCGACAGTTGCAAATTGGGCGCGCGGCGGCATATCCGCAACCGACCTGTTCTTCCCCGTCGTTTAGGGAAACTAATGGATCGTCGCCGCTTGCCGCCCCTGAACGCCCTTCGCGCCTTCGAGACCGCGGCGCGTCACATGAATTTCAGCCGCGCCGCCGACGAGCTCAGCGTCACTCCCGGTGCTGTCAGCCAGCAAATCCAGAACCTGGAAGATTATATCGGCTCGGCCCTGTTCCGTCGCACGCCCAAAGGCCTGCTACTGACCGACGCTGCCCAGACCGCCCTGCCCGCTTTGCGTGAGGCGTTCGACCGGCTGGCGGAGGCGGCGAGCCTGCTCACCGCCAATGTCGACGGGCGGCGGGTGACGGTCTCCGCCGCTCCCTCCTTTGCGGCCAAGTGGCTGGTGCCGCGTCTAGGCCGGTTCGAGCAGGCGCACCCGGAGATGGATGTCTGGCTGTCCGCGGGCATGGAGCTGGTGGACTTCGCCTCCGGCGAGATCGACGTTGCGATCCGCTACGGCTCGGGCCGCTATCCGGCGCTGGAAACGGTGCGGTTGATGAGCGAAACGGTGATACCCGTCGCTTCCCCCGCCCTGCTGGCCGACAAGCCGCTGGACGGCCCCGACGACTTGGCCCATCATGTTTTACTGCACGACGGCTCTCCCGATCCCGACGACAGCTGCCCCGACTGGCCGATGTGGTTGGCCGCGCGCGGGATCAAGGCGGTGGACGGGACGCGGGGCGCTCGCTTCAATCAGTCGAGCCTGGTGATCGAGGCGGCGGTCAACGGGCGCGGCGTCGCCCTGGCCAAGCGGGCGCTGGCGCAGGCGGACCTGGACGCCGGGCGGCTGGTCACCCCGCTGCAGGATCCGACCGCGGTCGATTTCGCCTACTTTGTGGTGTACCCCAAGGCCAAGGGGCGCTTGCCGCAAGTCCGGGCTTTCGTGGCCTGGCTGGCGGGCGAGGCGGCGGCGCACGAGGCGGCCCTGCGCACATTGGATAACGGGGCGGGCATTTGACCGACACTGCAATCGTCGACCCGCGCGTCGCGCCCGTCGAATGCGCCAGCATGGCCGAGGTGCGCGAGGGGGTGGACGCGCTGGACCGGGCGCTGGTGACCCTGCTGGCCGAGCGTCAGGCGTACATGGACGCGGCGGCCAGGATCAAGCCCGTCCGCACCGTAGTCCGTGATGCGGCGAGGATCGAGGATGTGGTTGCCAAAGTGCGGACGGCCGCCGCCTCCGTCGGCCTCTCCGCCGCCATCGTCGAGCCCGTCTGGCGCACCCTGATCGACCGCTGCATCGCCTACGAAACCGACGCCTTCGACCGGCGAACCGAGCCGTCCGCAGGCTGATCGAGGACCGACGGTCCAATACTCAGGCGCGCTTGCGAGGCGCGGGTTTCGCGATTTAATGCTAGGTTCAAGGTCGCCTTGTCGCGGCGTGGGAGAAGCTGGCGATGGCGCTGACGGCCGACGACGTCCTGGACACCATCGCCAATGAAGCGCCGGTCACCCGCGAGGAGCTGGAGCCCTCGGCCACCCTGGAATCGCTGGGCATCGCTTCGTTGGACGTCATCAGCGTGCTGTTTGAGTTGGAGGACCGGTTCGCCGTCGTCGTCGAGCAGGAGGACGTCAAAGACGTAAAAACGCTGCAAGACTTCATCGACGTGGTCCTGAACAAGGCGGAGGCGAGCCCGTCATGACCGCGCGGGTCGCGGTCACCGGCATGGGTAGCGTCTCGGGGCTGGGCGCCGGGGCGGTCCACACCTGGAGCGAAGTGCTGGCAGGCAGGTCGGGCATCCGCACCCTGGCCCGCGCCTATGGCGACGAACCCGCCTGGCGCTATGCAGGGCCGGCGTCGTACATCGACCACGTCGACACCTCAGCGATCGAGGCGCGGTTCGGCCTTCGGCCACTCGCCCAACTGGATCCGCTGTCCACCTTCACCCTCGTCGCTACTTTTGAGGCATTGAGCGACGCCGGCCTATTGGACGATCCGGTCCTGGCCGAGCGGACGGCGGTGCTGTACGGCTGCGGTAGTGGTGGCAACTTCACCCAGGACGAGGGATTTGCGCGACTGTATGCGCGGCGCCAGACCGGGGTGCATCCGCTGACCATCCCCAAGTCGATGATCTCGGCGCCCGCCAGCCAGATCAGCATGGTGTTCGGGGTGCGCGGCCCGGCCTTTGTCCTGGCCAGCGCCTGCGCCAGCTCCGCCCACGCGATCGGCGAGGCCATGCACATGATCCGCTCGGGCCGGGTCGAGGTGGCGATCACCGGCGGCGCCGAGGCCTGCCTCACGCTGGGCTCCTGGATGGGCTGGGTGGCGCTGAAGGCGATGGCGCCCGACGCCTGCCGCCCGTTCTCGATCGACCGCAAGGGCATGGTGTTGGGCGAGGGCGCGGTTACGCTGGTGCTGGAGAACTGGGACCGGGCGAAAGCTCGGGGCGCGACGATCTATGGCGAACTGACCGGCTACGGCGCGACCGCCGACGCGGCCCACATCACCGCGCCGGACGGGCTCGGGGCGGAGCGAGCGATCCGGCTGGCCCACGCCGACGCCGGCTTGCCGCTCGACCAGCCCGTGCTGGTCTCGAGCCACGGCACCGGGACCCCGCTGAACGACAAGGCCGAGACCGCCGCCCTGCGCGCCGTCTACGGCGAGGGTTTGGCGCGAAACCTGATCATCGCCACCAAGCCCGCGCATGGCCACCTGATCGGTGGCTCGGGCGCTATGGAGCTGATGCTGGGCCTGCTCGCCCTGAGGGATGGCCGCGCACCGCCGGTGCTGAACCACCTCGGCGTCGATCCCGAGTGCGACGTGCCGCTCGCGCTGGAGGCGACCCAAATCGACTGCGAGACGCTGGTGTCCAGCAGCTTCGCCTTTGGTGGCCTGAACGCCGTCCTGACCGCCCGTCGCGCGTGAGCACATCGCCTTAGGGCTAACCCTAGCTAGGGTTAGCCCTAACTAGCCAGCCGGTCGCGACGGTGACACCATTCATGACCGCTCATCGCTCAGGTGGGTCGGGTTGGAGGTTCAGAGATGGACGGCATCGACGGAGTCGGCACGTCACGGCTCGATATGACCAGCTTCTATGATTTCGGCGGGGACGACAGCGACGGTTTTGGGGGCGACGGCGGCTTAGCGTTTCCGGTCAGTGCTCAGCCGGCGCCGAGCAACAGCACAACCGTCGACGAGGTCGTAGTTACGTTGACGCCGAGACAGCAGATCTGTAACGCGTACGGTGACGCGCTGAACAACGCTTTTGGAAACCTCATCAGTGTTCAAACCGCTGCTCAAGCGATGCCTAGTGTTGCAGGGGGCTTGAACAACTTGCGCAATCCGGGCGCGTTGCAGCAAGCACGGCAGGCAGTGAACAACGACGAAGAAGCGGTTCGTACCTACTGCCCTCCAGCTCAGTCACAGCAACTAATCAATCAGGGCGAGGCAGCCGTAAGAGCTGCCTTCAATCAGAATGACCTTACATCATTCAACTAAGGCTTGAGGCGGCCGAATGGAGACGAGCTTGGTTAGAGCCTTCCGCTTGTCAGAACGCACAGTTGCAGCGCTGATGGCAATCGTTTCAACTATGCTCGTCTCACCTCCATCGCACTCTGCCAACGAAGCTCCCGCGGGAACAGCGGGCGAGTCGAAACCGCCGAAGATGTGGACCTTCAAAGGGAAGGTCGATGAAAATATGCTTTCCTTGATCCAACGATTGCCGGTGTCGAGCCCCATGAGAATTTCGTCAGTGGGCGGTCGAGTCGACATCGCAACGACGATCAGCAAAGCTGCTTTCACGAAGCAGCTTACGATATATGTCGATGAAATCTGCCTTTCTGCCTGCGCTGACG
>JAABUQ010008368.1_pt1 | contig 14539 bp, 18 predicted proteins | sample 5560001 | NCBI WGS metagenome assembly JAABUQ01 (sample SAMN10711888, study PRJNA513371) | rock metagenome | isolation source: Antarctica rocks | place: Antarctica: Victoria Land, Finger Mt nord | collected 2015-12-18
GTCCTTGGAAAGAGCCTTGAGGATCTCGCTATTCACAAGACGCGATGAACCAATCCAACCCTCGCCCTGTCAAGCCGGACATTCATGCCGCCAGTGGCCAGGCAGCCAGAACAGGTGAGTAGTTACCTTCTGCGTCGATACCGTCGATGGCAAGCTGTACACCTACTGCTCCGAGGTGTGCCGCTGGACCCACAAGACGGCGTTCTCGGCCGAGTACGAGGGCCGCCCGACGCCGGCGATGGGCCGGTTCAGCGGGCGGCGCGAGTGGGAGGACTGCTACGCCGGCTGGGACGTGGCGGACGCGATCCAGGACCTCGGCTTCGTCCGCAACGACGGCAAGACGCTGGTTCCGCAGCCGCACCTGCACTTCGACGACAGCAAGATGTGGACGCTCGACCACGTGCGCGGCCACACGCTGGCAAGTCCCTTGCAGGCGATCCGCGCCATGTCGGACGTGGAGCGGGAGAAGCACATCGCCGAGTACCGGGCCGGCTTCAAGGTGAACCCGATCAACTGAAGCGCGTGACGAACGGGGGCCGGCCGCCGGCCGGTCCCCGGGGCTATTACAGGGGAGGAAAGCGATGGCCGATGCAGCCGTCCACACTGTCCGCTTCGAGCCGGTCGGCATCGAGATGGAAGTCACCGAGGGCGAAACGGTCCTCGACGCGGCGTTCCGCCAAGGCATCTCCGTCATGCACGGCTGCAAGGAGGGCCAGTGCGCCAGTTGCAAGTCCCTGCTGGTCGATGGGGACATCGAGCTGCTGAAGTATTCCACCTTCGCCCTGCCCGATTTCGACCGCGAGACCAACCACATCCTGCTGTGCCGCACGCTGGCCTACAGCGACCTCACGGTCGAGCTGCTGAACTACGACGAGGACCTGCTGAGCCGGTCCATCGCCGTCAAGGAGTTCCCCGGCACGGTCACGGCAATCGAGCCGCTCACCCATGACATCTGCCGGCTGACGGTCGAGCTGGCGGCGCCGTTCCGCTTCTGGGCCGGGCAGTACGTCGATCTGACGGTGCCGGGCCACGGCGTCACCCGGGCCTACTCGATGGCCAACCCGCCCACGGGCGGAACGACGCTGTCCTTCATCATCAAGCAGTACGGGGATGGCGCGTTCTCCGCCCTGCTGGCTGGGGCGCTCAAGCCCGGCGACGCCATCGTCGCCAAGGGACCCTACGGCACCTGCTTCCGCCGCGAAGCGCGCACCGGGCCGCTGATCCTGGTCGGCGGCGGGTCCGGCATGTCGCCGCTGTGGTCGATCCTGAGCGACCACGTTTCCAGCGGCGAGACGCGCCCGGTCCGCTTCTTCTACGGCGCGCGCACCCGGGCCGACCTGTTCCTGCTGGACGAGTTCGCAGCCCTCGCCGCCCGGCTGCCGGACTTCCGCTTCATCCCCGCCCTGTCGCACGCGGCGCCGGACGACGCCTGGGAGGGCGAGGCCGGGTTCATCCATGAGGTCGTGGCCCGGATGCTTCGCGACGAGGCTTTGGACGGCGAGATGGACGCCTATTCCTGCGGCCCGCCGCCGATGATCGACGCCGTCCTGCCCGTCCTGCAACAGGCCGGGGTCGAGCCGGAGCGGATCTACTTCGACAAGTTCACCCCGGCGACGCGCTGAATACGAACAAGGGAGAAAAGCATGAGTGTCACCCAGGAGCCAGCCGCGCCTCGGAGGTCGGCCGCCGCCGGAGCGGCGAAGTTCGCCGGCTCGGACAGCCGCAAGTACAACTACTTCACGCCCAAGGGACGCAAGGCCTCGCACTACGAGGACATGACCGTCGATGTGCAGCCGGACCCCAAGCGGCACCTGCTGCAGGACTGGATCATCTCGTTCGCCGACGGCACGCCCACCTACAGCGAGAGCTGGACGGCGGCCAAGTGCTCCGATTGGCATGTGTTCCGCGCGGTGGACCAGGAATGGGAGCGCACCCACTACCAGCGCCAATCCACCATCGTCGGCATGATCGCCAACGTGGTCGAGAACGGCCGCCGCTCCGGCGCCGTGAAGCGGTTCGACCGCGCCTGGGTCAAGGTGCTGCAGGACCACCTGGGCGCCTACAAGCACGCCGAGTTCGGCCTCGGCATGGCGACGATGCAGGCGCAGCGCTACGGCTACACCCAGATGATCAACAACGCCGTGCTGACCAACTCCTCGTACAAGCTGCGCTTCGCCCAGGACCTGACGCTGTACTTGGGCGAGATCGGCCTGGACATGGAAGGGTTCGACCAGGACGCCGGCAAGGCGCACTGGATGGACGATCCGGTCTGGCAGGGCGTGCGCCGGGCGGTCGAGACGATCGGCGGCGCCACGGACTACCTCGAGCAGTACTTCGCGGTGAACGTCGTGTTCGAGCCTCTGGTGGCCGAGCTGTTCCGCAGCGGCTTCGTCATGCAGCTCGCGGCCTCCCAGAACGACTTCATGACCCCCGCCGTGGTCTCCGCCGCCGAGGGCGACTACGAGCGCAACCTCGCCAACACGGTCGAGCTGTTCCGCATGCTGGTGCTGGACGAAACCCATGGCCAGGCGAACCGGGACCTGTTCAACTTCTGGCTGCTGAAGCACGGCGCGGAAGCCAGGAACGCGGCCAACCTGCTGCAGCCGATCTGGTCGCAGCCGCGGGTGAAGATCGCGCAGTTCGCCGACGTGGCCGAGCAGTCGCACAACCGCCTGCGCGCGATCGGCTCCGAGATCGGCCTCGACGTGCGTCCGTTGGTCGAAGCCTAACCCGCACCCGCTCCAGGAGAGGTCCGATGCCGCAAGAAAATATCTTCGAGTCCATGAAGGACATGCACCGCAGCCAGACCATCTCGCACCAGTGCGGGGTGACGATGAACGACAGCGTCGAGGCGCGGGCGATTGCCGAGGTGATGGCCGAGAAGCCCGGCATCCGCGTCACCTACATGCCGGCGATGATCCGCATCGACGGCGAGGGCAAGATCGAGTTCAAGATGGACGAGCTGAGCGAGTATCTCGGCCGCGAGATGACGCCGCATCTGTTCGAGATCTCGACCTCCACCCACTACGGCCGGATGGTCATGGTGGACGACAACACCGTGGTGCTGTTCGGCAACATGGACGACGTCAAGCAGTTCATCGAATAGAAAGGCACCCGCGATGTATCGGACCAAAGACGGCGAAGACATCTTCATCATCGACGGACACGTGCATTTCTGGGATGCCAGCAAGGCGAACCAGAAGAACGTGCACGGCGCGCAGTTCATCGACTGCTTCTATGCCTACCACAGCAACCTCAGCCCCAAGGATCAGCTCTGGGCCAAGGAGAAGTTCGAGAAGTACGATGCAGAGACGATGCACCGCGACCTGTTCGTGGACGGCCCCGACGACATGGCGATCCTGCAGCCGACCTACCTCACGGACTTCTACACCAACGGCTTCAACACCACCGAGCGCAATTCGGCCATGGTCAAGAAGCACCCCGACCGCTTCATCCTGAACGGCACCTTCGACCCGCGGGATGGCGAGCAGGGGCTGGAGGCGCTGCACGCGCTGGCGGAGAAATACAAGCTCAAGGGCCTCAAGCTCTACACCGCCGAGTGGAAGGGCGAATCCAAGGGCTATAAGCTCAGCGACAAGATGACCTACCGCTACCTTGAGACCGCCGAGAAGCTGGGCATCAAGAACATCCACGTCCACAAGGGGCCGACGATCCTGCCGCTGAACCGCGACGCGTTCGACGTGGCGGACGTGGACGACGCCGCGTCGAGCTTCCAGAACCTCAACTTCATCGTCGAGCATTGCGGCCTGCCGCGCCTCGACGACTTCTGCTGGATCGCGACGCAGGAGACCAACGTCTTCGCCGGCCTCGCCGTGGCGCTGCCGTTCATCCACAGCCGGCCGAAGTACTTCGCCCACATCATCTCGGAACTGCTGTTCTGGGTCGGCGAGGACAAGATCCTGTATGGCAGCGACTACGCCATCTGGACGCCGCGCTGGCTGGTCGAGAAGTTCATGGACTTCGAGCTGCCGGAGGACGTGGCGCAGGAGACCGGGGTGAGCCTCACGCTGCAGGCGAAGAAGAAGATCCTCGGGCTGAACGCCGCCCGCATCTACGGCATCGACATCGAGGCGCAGAAGGCGAAGCTGCGCGCGGGCGAGCGGATCGCGGCAGAATGAGTCTTGCGAGGAACGGTCGGGCCGCTGTAAGCGGCAGGGTGGGCGAGGTGCTGGCCCGGCTCGACCGGGTGCAGGACCCGGAACTTGACGAGTCCGTGACCAGCCTCGGCTTTGTCACGGGAGTGTCGGTGGGCGGCGACGGCCGGGTCGAGATCGGCTTTCGCCTGCCGACCTACTGGTGCGCGGCCAACTTCGCCTTCCTGATGGCCGACGACATGCGGACCGAGGTCGGGCGCTTGCCATGGGTCAGCGGCGTGGGCGTCGTCCTGGGCGAGCACATGTATGCCGAGACGATCAACGCCGCGATGCAGCGCGGCCAGTCCTTCCAGGAGGCGTTTGGCCCCGAGGCGGATGGCGGCCTCGACGCGCTGCGCCGGGTCTTCGAGCTGAAAGCGTTCCAGCGTCGGCAGATGGCGCTGCTCGACCACCTGTTTGCGGCCGGCCATGCGCCGGAGGCCTTGATGGGGCTGACCATTGCGGAACTGCAGCCGATGGCCGGCGATGCCGAGGGTGCGCGGCTGGCGGCGCGCTACTTGGAGCGCCGGGGCGTGCCGGGACCGGACGGACCGGACGCGCCGGCCTTCGTGGACGAGAACGGCTGCGCGGTGGCCGCCGCGGACTTCCCGGCGCACCGGCGCACGCTTCGCCGGGTCGCGGTCAACGTGGAGTTCAACGGCGCGCTGTGCCGCGGCCTGCTCGCGGCCCGGTTCAATGAGCAGGAGGGGGAGCGGGAAGGTGAGCCGAGCCTGCTGGATTTCGTGCACGGGCGCGTCAAGGAGGCGTCGCGCCACACCACCTGAACCATCGCCGCGCCAACACGCCAACCAATAAACGACCGGAAAGCCGGGCAGGGGAAGCAGAATGTCCAAGATGATGCTGCACGACGAGGCGGCGCGGATGGCGTTGGGGCGGGGCGTGGGCAAGCTCGCCCGGGCCGTGCGCGGCACGTTGGGGCCGCGCGGGATGAACGCGATCATCGACCGGCCCATCGGCACGCCGATGGTCTCGCGCGACGGGGTCAGCATCGCCCACGAGATCGAGCTGGCGTGCCCGTTCGAGAACATGGGCGCCACGGTGCTGCGCGAGGTGTCGAAGCAGACCAACGAGGTCGCCGGGGACGGCACGACCACGGCGACGGTGCTCGCCGACGCGATGGTGCAGCAGGGCCTCGAATGCCTCGCCCGCGGCGCCAACCCGGTCGAGCTGGTGCACGGGCTGGAGGAGGCTGCCGCGGCGGCGGCCGAGGCGTTGGGCCGAATCGCCCGCCCCGTGCGCGGCCCGGACGAGACGCGCGCCGTCGCGGTCATCGCCGCCAACGACGAGCTGACCGGCGCCATGGTCGCGGACGCCCTGCAGCGCGTCGGCCTCGACGGCATCGTGACCGTGGAGTTCGGCAGCACGGTCGCGACCCACCTCGAAGTCGTGGACGGCATGGTGTTCGACCGCGGCTACCTGTCGCACCACATGGTCACGGACGTGGAGCGCATGCAGGTCGTGCTCGACGACCCGCTGATCCTGATGACCGACTGCAAGCTGCTGGCCAAGGAGGACGTGGCGGCCATCGAGGCGCTGATCGCCGGGCAGAAACGCCCGCTGCTGATCCTGGCCGAGGAGGTCGCGCCTCCCTGCGTCGTCGCCCTGCTGTCCCGCCGGGACCACGGCGAGCCGCCGGTCGCCGCGATCCACCCGCCCGAGTACGGCCACTGGCGCCGCGCCATGCTGGAGGACATCGCCATTGCCACAGGCGGCCGGGTGATCGCCCGCGACCTCGGCGGACGCATCGCGGACGTGCAGATGCGCGACCTCGGGGGCGCGCGGCAGGTGATCGTGTCCGCCAACCAGACCATCATCCGCGCCGGCGCCGGCGACCCGGCCGCCGTCAAGGCCCGCCGCGAGCAGGTGTCGCGCCAATACGAGGCGGCGCCGCAGAACATCGAGCGCGACAAGTACCAGGAGCGCCTGGCCAAGCTGTCGGGCGGTACGGCGGTGATCCTCGCCGGCGGCGCCACCCCGGTCGAGCAGAAGCGCCGGGTGCAGCTCATCGAGGACGCGATCAACGCCACCCGCGCCGCGGTGGAGGAGGGCATCGTGCCCGGCGGCGGCACCGCCCTGCTGCAGGTGGCGCCCGAGCTGGAGCGGATGATGCAAGCCCTGTCCGGCAGCGCGCGCGAAGGGGCGGCGCTGCTGCAGGGCGCGCTGGCGCAGCCGCTGGCCTGCATCGCCAAGAACTGCGGCCTGGACGCCGCCGCCATCGTGGACCGCGTGCGGCAGTCGCCGCCGGGCGTGGGCTTCGACGCGCGCACCGGCACGTTCATCGACCTGGTGGAAGCGGGCGTCATCGACCCGGTGCGCGTCACCGCCACCGCGCTCCGCAACGCGGCCTCGGTCGCAGGGCTGATCCTCACGACGCAGACCCTGATCGCGACCAAGCCGGACGGCGCCGATCCGACCGCCGGCCCGGCGATGGGAGGCGGGGCGGAGCTGCTTTAACACGGCTGGTAATGTTGGAAGCCTCTGGGGGACGCCCATGGTGGAACGGCGGCTGAGCGGGAGCGGCCTCCCAGCATCCGGCACCATCGGCTGCCGCCCCGAGGCCGCCGACACCATGGCGGCGTGGGAGCGGTTCCTGACGGGCGATCCGGCCGCCGCGATCCCCGCCCGCAACTTCGTCGTCGCGTCGTGGCTGCGTAGCCAGGAGCTAGGCATCAACCCGACCGGCCGGTCCGCCCCCCTCGTGGCCCGCGGCGACGCCATCGAACAACTGCGCCGCCGCCACGCCGACCTGGTTTCGGCCGCCGCCCAGGTCTTTGCCGAAGTGGCAGGAATGTTCAGCGGGTCGCGCTCGATCCTGCTGCTCACCAACAACGACGGCGTCGTGCTGGACGCGGCGGGCGACCGGCACACCCTGGAGCAGGGCGAGGGCATCCACCTGACCTGCGGCGGCGACTGGCGGGAGGACGCGGTCGGCACCAACGGCATCGGCACGGCGCTCGCGACCGGCCGCCCGGCGCAGGTCCACGCGGCGGAGCACTTCTGCGAGGGCATCAAGGCCTGGACCTGCGCCGCCGCCCCCATCTTCGAGCCGGGCACCGGCGCCATGCTCGGCGTGGTCGATATCTCGGGGCCGCCGTCCACCTACGGGCGCAACAACCTGTCGCTCGCGGTGTCCGCCGCCCGGCAGATCGAGATGGTCCTGGCGGAGCGCGCGGCGGCGGAGCGCATGCGCCTGCTCGAGGTCTGCCTGGACCGCATCAGCGAGGCCGACGTGGCGGGCATGGTGGCCATCGACCGCGCCGGGCGCCTGGTGCACCGCACCGGCCGGGTGCCGACCCTGGTGGGGCTGGGCCAGCGCGTGCCCGGCCTCGACGACGGCTCGACCGTCGAGGACTGGGCCGACCGGCTGCCGGAGGGCCTGCGGGCGGAATGGTTCAGCCCGGTGCGGGTGGAGGGGCGCGCCATCGGCGCCGTGCTGGTGGTGCCGGCCCGGACGCGCAGCGCCACGCCGGAGCAGCCGGGCGCGTTCGACGCGATCCTGGGCCGCAGCCCCGCCATGGCGGAAGCGCTGGGCCGCGCGCGCCAACTGGTCGGCAAGCAGGTCCCGGTGCTGATCGAGGGCGAGACCGGCGTCGGCAAGGAGCTGTTCGCCCGCGCCATCCACTTCGCGCACGACCCGCGCCGGCCCTTCATCGCCTTCAACTGCGGCGCCGTCGCCCGCGACCTGCTGGCCGCCGAGCTGTTCGGCCACGTGCGCGGCGCCTTCACCGGCGCGGCCGAGGGGCGCCCAGGGCGGTTCGAGCTGGCGCACGGCGGCACGCTCTGCCTGGACGAGATCGGCGAGCTGCCGCTGGATTTGCAGCCCTTCCTGCTCCGTGCCTTGGAGGAAGGCGTGATCCACCGCCTGGGCGACGGCCACCCCCGGCGCGTCGAGGTGCGCCTGCTGGCGATGACCAACCGCACGCTGCTGGACGAGGTGGCCGCCGGGCGCTTCCGCCGCGACCTGTACCACCGCATCGGCGTGACCCGGATCAGGCCGCCCCCGCTGCGCGAGCGACACGGCGACCTGGAGCTGCTGGTCGGGCACTTCAACGCGACGCTCGCCGAACGCCATGACGTGCCGCCGCGCCGGTTCGGCCCCGAGGTGCTGCGCCTGCTCGCCGCCTACCATTGGCCCGGCAACGTGCGCGAGCTGCGCAACGTCGTCGAAAGCCTGCTGCTGATGTCGGACATGCCGGACGTCCGGCTGGATGAACTGGCGGCCGGGTTGTCGTCGGAGCCGATCGGTCAGCCGCCGGCGGTGTCCGAGGCACCTGCAAGCCTGGAAGCGTCGGAACGCGCGGCGATCATCGGCGCGGTGCGGCTGTGCTCCGGCAACCTGACCGCGGCGGCGAAGTCGCTGGGCGTGTCGCGCAGCACGCTGTACCGGAAAATCGAGCGGTATCGCCTGCAGATCTGAGCCATCGCAGCCGGCAGTCGCGGCCCCTTCTGGAACGGCTGTTGCGTCGTGCGGCGCCAACCAGGAGCAAGCCATGGCAGCCATCCCGCATCCCGTCGATGCCGTCCTGCCGCCGCGGCGACTGTTCGCGTTCGGCTTGCAGCACCTGCTGGCCATGATCGCCTCTCCCATCACGGCGGTGTTCGTCATCGGCCGCGCGCTGAACCTGCCGGCCGCGCTGACCGTGAACCTCATCGGCGCCGCCTTCCTGGCGTGCGGCCTCGGCACCCTGGTGCAGTCGCTGGGCGTTTGGCGGTTCGGCTCCCGGCTGCCGTTCGTGATGGTCCCGGGCGGCGCACCCGTGTTCATCTTCCTCGGCATCGCCCGCCCGCCGACATGCAGACCGCAACCGGCGCCGTGCTGTTCTATGCGCTGATCCTCCCCGTGTTCCCGCGCTGCCTGCGCTTCTTCCCGCCGTTGGTGATCGGCACCATGCTGCTGCTGGTCGGCGTGAACCTGATCGCGGTCTATGGCGGTGTCATCGCCGGCCGGCCCGGCACGCCGGCGTTCGGCGACCCGGCGGGGCTGGGCCTGGCGATGGCGACGGTGCTGCTCACCGTGCTGTTCGTCCGCGTGCTGCCCGGCATGCCGGGGCAGCTCGCCGTCATGTTCGGCCTGGTCGCCGGCACGCTGGTCGCCGCCGCATCCGGCATGATGCACTGGGACCCTGTGTTCGCGGGGCCGTTGCTCGGCCTGCCCACCGCCTTCCCGTTCGGCTGGCCGAAGTTCGACCTGCCGGCGTCGCTGCCGATGCTCCTGTTCAGCGCCGTCTCGATGGCCGAGGCCACCAGCCAGACCGTCGTTGTCAGCGAGGTCGTCGGCCGTCCGGTGGACCGCAGGCAGAGCGTGCCGCGCACGATCCTGGGCGATGCGCCGATGTCGCTGATTGGCGGCTGCTTCGGCGCCTCGCTGATCATCACCAGCGGCGAGAACATCGGCATCGTGCGCGCGACCGGCGTGCGGTCCCGCTACGCGCCGGCGGCCTGCGGCGCCATGCTGGTGCTGCTGGCGCTGGTGGCCCGGCTGGCGAACGCGATCCCGGCGCCGGTGGTCGGCGGCACGGCGGTGGTCGTGTTCGCCATCATCTGCGGCATGGGCATCGACATCCTGCGCCGGGTCGACCTGCACGCGCCGGGCAATTTGTACACCGTGGCGGCCGCGCTCGCCATCGGGCTGCTGCCGATCCTGGTGCCGGGGATATACGGCCGCTTCCCGGCCACCCTGCAGATCATCCTGGGCAACGGCCTGGCGATGGGCACAATGGCTGCCGTGCTGTCCAACATCGTCTTCCACCACCTCGGACGCCCGGCGGTCGCCGCCGAGCCGGGCGACGCTCAAGCCGTCCGGGCGCCATGACGGCACCGTTCGGCCCGGCGAACCTCGCCGGCGACGTCCTGCTGCTGCCGGAGCAGACCATGCTTCGCGCCGGCCCCGCGACGGACCATGCGGCGGTGATCTCGGGCGGGATGTTCACCGCCGTCGGCCCGGCGGCGGAGATCGTGGCGGCGCACCCGCACCTGATTCCTCTGCACCTGCCGCGCACCCTGCTGATGCCCGGGTTCATCGACGCGCACCATCACCTCAGCCAGTCGTTCGGCAAGGCGCTGGCGTTCGGCGAGCCGTCGAGATCCTCCGCCGCATCTGGGTGCCGCTGGAAGGCAGCCTCGACGCGGAGGCCATCCACCTCGCCGCCAAGCTCGCCGCCCTGTGCGCCGAGGCAGGGATCATGTTCCAGACCCACGCCAACGAGCACCTGGCCGCGGTCGAACGCTCGCTGGTGGCACGCGGCCAGCGGCCGATCCAGTTGCTGCACCGGCTCGGCGTGCTCGGCCCGCAGACGCTGCTGGAGGCGAGCCAGCGGGTGGCGTTCGGCTTGCCGGAGGGGATTTCTCCGGCGGGGGCGGCTGGCTTTGGCTGGACCACGCCACGGCGGATGGTGCCGAGGCCATCGGGCTGGGCGGCGTCACTGGGACAATCGTGCCCGGGCTGGCGGCAGACTACCTGCTGATCGACCTTGATGTGCCGGAGATGACGCCATCCCGGGATCTCGGCTGGGAGCTGGTGCGCCTCGCCAACCGCGACCAGATCGTGGCGACCGTGATGGCGGGCCGGCTGCGGCTGTGGCGCGGCTGGCCGGTGGACTGGGACCGGCGCGTGCTGATGCGGCAGGTCGCGGCGGTGGCCGGCCCGGCGGTCGCGCGGGCGTCGATCCAGCGCATCCACCCGGTGTCGGCCCGGCACCGCGACGACACCATGCGGGGCGCATGAGCCTGCCATTGGCGGCGGCCATTGCCGTCTCCGTGCTGTTCGGCGGATTGCTGCAAGGCTCCGTCGGGGTGGGGTTCGCCCTGGTGGTGTCCCCCGTGCTGGCCTTGGCGGCGCCCGGGCTGCTGCCGGGCACGGTGCTGATCCTGATGCTGCCGATGAACGCCTTCGTCGCCTGGCGGGAGCGGCGGTCGGTGGACCGCGCCGGCGCCGCCTGGATCATGCTGGGCTGCTGCGCCGGGGCGCTTGCCGGGCTGGCGGTCCTGGCCGCGCTGCCCGCCGGGTCGCTGCGGGCGTTCATCGGGTTCGCGACCATCCTGACGGTCGGCGCATCGCTGATGGGCGGTTCCTTCAAGCTTGGCCGCCCGGTGCTGCTCGGCGCCGGGCGGATCACCGAGACGGCGACGGGGATCGGCGGGCCGCCGATGGCGCTGGCCTATCAGCATCAGCCCGGCCCGGTGCTGCGCGCCACCTTGGCGGCGTGCTTCCTCGTCGGCGAGGTCGTCTCCTTGGTTCTGCTCGCGGCCACTGGACGGCTGCATGGGGAGCAGGTCGTCGCGGCGGCGTGGCTGCTGCCGGCGCTCGGCTTGGGCGTGGTCGGGACGCGCTGGTCCTATGGCCGGCTGAACGGGCGGCCGTTGCGGGTGGCGATGCTGGTGTTCGCCTTGCTGTCGGGGGTTGTGTGCCTCGTGTGACCGCGGGCTGTCACGGCAGCGGCTCGAACGCGGTCTGCTTCACCCAAACCATGGTGACGAGCGTCACCAGAGAGGCCGCGACGACGTAGAAGGAAAGACCGGCCGTTTCCTGGGCACGCCGGAACGTTGCGTACGGAACCATCAGAAACGAAATCACAAAATTGTAGCTGATGGAAGGAGGTATTGCCCGCCTGCGCGCCCGCCTGGCTGGCGACCGCCGAATGAGCTACGTGGTGCTCGCGACCGACGCATTCGATGCGGTGGCGCAGTTCTGCGGCGAGCTGCTCGGCTTCCCCGCGGCAGCCGAGTGGGACCGGGCGCACGGGCGCGGCAAGCGGTTCGACCTGGGCGGCGGCTTGCGGCTGGAGATCCTGGACAACCGGCGCGAACGCGCGCCGCTGCCGCTCGGCACGCCGGGCGACCGCGTGCACGTGGTGGTGGAGGTGCCCGACATCGACGCCGCGCACCGCCGCCTGGCCGTGGCGGCGCCGGCGCCGCAAACCGTGTCCTGGGGCGCCCGCCTGTTCGCGCTGCGCGATCCCGACGGCGTGCCCGTCACCTTCCTGCAATGGGACGCGTCCCGAAAGGAGGACGCATGAAGCGCCTCATCGTCGGCATCTCCGGCGCCAGCGGCACGATCTACGGCATCCGCCTGCTGGAAGTGCTGCAAGGCGTGGCCGACGTGGAAACCCACCTGGTGCTCGGCCCGGCGGACGGTCCTGCTGGAAACCGACTACTCCGTCGAGCGCGTGGAGGCCTTGGCCGACCGCGCCTACCGCTCCAGCGACATCGCCGCCGCCATCTCCTCCGGCCCCTTCCGCCCCGCCGGCATGGTCGTGGCGCCGTGCTCGATGAAGACCGTCTCCGGCATCGCCACGTCGTTCTCCGACAACCTGCTGCTGCGGGCGGCCGACGTGGTGCTCAAGGAGCAGCGCCGCCTGCTGCTGCTGGTGCGCGAAACGCCGCTGCACCTCGGGCAACTCCGCCTGCTGGTGCAGGTGGCCGAGATCGGCGAGGTGGTCATGCCGCCGATGCCGGCGTTCTATCACCGCCCGGCGACGCTTGCCGAGGTGGTCGATCAGAGCGTCAACCGGGTCCTCGACATGCTCGGCATCGAGCTGGACCTCGACCTGTTCCCGCGGTGGCAAGGCGTCCCCTGCCCATCGCGCGACACCGCCCTGCACCCGGTGCCGGGCGGCCCGAACGCCTAGCACCCAACACAGGAGAGCACTGATGGCGAAGTCGTCCCATAAGATCCGCCTGCACGCCGCCCCGGACCACGTCTACCAGGCGCTGACCACGCAGGCCGGGCTGCAGTCCTGGTTCACCCCGCACGTCGAGGGCCAGGTCAGCGAGGGCCACGAGGTCAAGATGTCGTTCAGCGGCAAGGAGCCGTTCCGCTGGCGCATGTCGGCGTTCAAGCCCACCACGCACGTGCATTGGAAGTGCCTGGAAGGCCCCGGCTCCGCGAAGGGCACGTCCGTCACCTACACGCTGAACGGCCAGGGCGGCCAGACGGTGCTCGAATGCGACCATGGAGGCTGGCCCGAAGGCCACGAGGCGTTCGCGACCTGCAACACGCTGTGGGGCATCCTCATGGGACGCCTCAAGGAGTACGCCGAGACCGGCAAGGCGAACCCGGCCTTCGCCTGACGTCGGAACGGAAAGGTCCTGCCAAGCGGGACGTGGACGCTCGGCGCTGCATCGGCCGTGCGGTGCAGCGCCGCCGTCTTGGGCAAGCGGCCGCCGAACTCACGCGAGCGGCCCGACCACCGCCTCCAACGCCTGCCAAGGCTCCGCGCCGAACTTGTCGCGCCAAGACTTGTAGAACCCGGCCCTCACCAGCGCGCCCCGGAACGCCGCCTTGTCCACGGAGGCGAAGGCGAGGCCCTTGGCGGTCAGTTGCGCCTTCAGCGTCGCATCCAACTGGGCCACGTCGCTCCGCTGCTCGACCGCGGCGCGGTCGAACTCGCGCCGCACGGCCTCCTGCAGGTCTGCCGGCAGCCGCGCGAACGACCGCCGGTTGCCGAGCAGCCAGAACGGGTCCCAGATATGGCTGGTTTCCGCCACGTATCTCTGCACCTCGTAGAGCTTCCCGGACTCGATCGCGACCAGGCCGTTCTCCTGCCCGTCGACCAGGCGGGTCTGCAGGGAGGTGTAAAGCTCGTTGAAGTTGATCGACGTGGGGCTGGCCCCGAACGCGGTGAACAGCGAGGTGAAGATGGGGGAGACCGGCACCCGGATGCGGTAGCCTTTCAGGTCCTCCGGCGTGGTGATCGCCTTCGAGGCCGAGGTGATCTGCCGGATGCCGTTGTCGGCGGCCTTGGCCACGACCACCACCCCGGACTTCTCGATCTGCGCGCGCAGGAACTGCCCCAGCGCGCCGTCCATGCCCGGCCAGATCTGGTCGTAGCCAGTGAACGCGAAGCCGATGTTGGTGATGGCCGCGACCGGCGCGACCGTGGACAGCACGGACCCCGCGATGTTCAGGAAGTCGACGCCGCCGTTGCGCACCTGCGACAGCAGGTCGGTGTCGGAGCCGAGCTGGCTGGCCGGGAAGAACTTGATCTCAAGCCGCCCGCCCGTCTCCTCCTTGATGCGGCCCAGCGCCTGCTCCAGCCGCGCGTTGATCGGCTGGCTCAGCGTTTGTCCGGTCGCGAGCTTGTAGGCGAACTCCGCCGCACGAGCCGGGCGGGCGGCGATGGCGGCGAGCGGCAGGGCCGCGGCCAGGATGGTGCGGCGGCGGACGGTGCGTCGAGTGCTGTCCATTGGTTCTTTCCCCCTTGCTTGCTCTTATTGCGGCAAGCCGTCCGGGAAAAGCTCTAAGAGGCGGTTTTCACAATTCACGGGCTAGGCGTCCTGCAACCAGGAGTATGCACGCTGTCTGGAGCAGGGCCTGAACGATGAAACCGAGCCGGTCGTAGCGCAGGGCAAGGCGCTTGTTCTCC
>JAABUQ010008369.1_pt1 | contig 14539 bp, 6 predicted proteins | sample 5560001 | NCBI WGS metagenome assembly JAABUQ01 (sample SAMN10711888, study PRJNA513371) | rock metagenome | isolation source: Antarctica rocks | place: Antarctica: Victoria Land, Finger Mt nord | collected 2015-12-18
GGTTACCTTCCCGTCGTCTACAGGAGGGCCAACCACTATCCCAAACTGGGCACCGACTCCTCGTTGGAGACGAGATACCATAGGGAATGTTTTTGGAAACTCCGGGAACCTGGCAGGGAATGTATAGACGGTCCTTGACTGCATATGCGTTTTCTCCTGAAAGGGAAAGAGAGCAGCAAAACATACAACGCAGCATCTTCAGCGCAGCTCCTCCAATTCTGTTTCTCTATCTTTCAGACGATACTGATAGAGCGCTCTATCGTTGTCATTGAAGAGTGAAAGTATGTGTGCTGCATATGTTCCACGCTCTCCATCACGATCCATCACGGCGATACGATAGACGACAGGGATGGCATATGCACAGGCAAACGGAATGGTTTCCAGCACGGAAAGCAAGGTCATGATATCGGGCCGGTCATCCTGTGCATACTCACTGCGCCCCAGCAGGTAGGTCACGGCAGGCGCACATGCACTGGCCCATGCCTTCTTTGCTTTGAGAAGCTGGCACACCATAGTGACTGCTTGCGCCCACTCTTTATCTTCACCGACCCGATGCAGGAGTATAGCGATGAAGAAAGGAACAATCGCACTGCTTTCTAGAGCCAGTAGCGTCTGTAATGCTACATCCTGTACGGCTGAAGCCGAGGAGCCACCAGCTAGCTCTATCAACCAGGGGATCGCACCTCTATTGTTAGGAAAGCCCAGCGCACGAATGACACCAACGATGAGAACACGCAAAGACAGCTCTCCATTTTCCACAAGCGCAAGGAGGACGCCAAGCATGTCGCTGGATGCGTGTGCTATCTCGTGGAGAAAGCTTCTCTGCTCCTCGCCTTCTAGACGTGCTGCCTGCTGAAGAAGAGCTGCAATCTCTTGCTGCCTGTCCTGATCGCGCGCAGGTGCTACCCATTCATCTCGCGATAAGCCAAATTGATACACCCGCAGCCAATCGCTGTACGTAGCATCCTCGGGAAGAGCAAGAGTATTTAAAAAAAAAGCGGGTGAGAGATGCACATAATTCGACCAGATCGGATGCGCTGAAACCATATACCTGGCATCCGCAAGATCCACAGTGTACACCGCTCGGATGACCTTGAAACTGTCAATAATCGAAAAACCGTCTTCGTGCAAACGAAAAATCATCTGCTCTAGGCTCGCACCCGCTGCTCTGTCGTGCTGATAGCGGGCAATAGCCTGATCGATATCCCTTTTCAAGAGGACCCCCTCATCAAAAATCAGGGAAAAAGCTGGTGTCTTTATCCCGCGTCCAGTCATTTTCCTCCAACAACGTTGGATTATAATACTGCGTATTATCAAGGATTTCCTCTTGTTCTAAAACACGCAGGACAGATTTATTACACTGTTCCACAACCTCTTGCCATGTTTCATACTTCCGCAATAAGGGGCTACAATCAATCCCGTTCAATGGGGTTAAAGAAATTTTTTGCCCTTGTTGTATATGAAAAAATTCGATGCCAAGGATAGCAACCTTTAATAGGGTACATTCTTCTACAAACAGCGCTTTTGTATGCAATGGCACAAATATTTCACCATTTGGAGATCTTTCCCCGTAAACTGCATATTTCTCCAAGATTATTTCTTCTAACATAAAGCTTCTCCTTGACCCACGAGATATTTTACGCTACATCAAACAAAACTAGCTCATAGATTGTAATACATCCCAAACATTTTTTAAGATGTGAGGAAACAACCCATGGAGCCTTTTGCTACAACCTCCGAGCTCGACTTTATACAATTGCCCACGATCTCTACATGATCGTCTGGCTTATGTCACCTGTTACTGCCTTGACAATGTACAAAGCCGAGGTCATGAGTGGAACTGCAAAAGCTGAAGTTGTTTCTCCTGATTGATAGCCAGGACTAACAGCGTATCCTGGTACGCAACGACCCCACGCGGTTTCTTCTCTAAGACACGTGGCACATGCCACCACTCCGGCAGACCAATCCCTTCACACCAGAGCTGTTGCACCTCTTGCAACCGCTGGCTCTCGCGCTGCGTGACCCGAATACCATTCGGATACTCCTCCACACACCAGAACCATGAAACCTCTTCTTCGTGTGTTTTCTCCGGTGCGATTACGGTCGCACGCTGCACCTCTGACGAGAGGGTTGTGAAGATCGTATGCCTGGCCTCTGTACGAGGCGACCAACCCCACAGTTGTCGCTGCCCATCCTGCAGCGTGGTTCCTATCACCTGGTCTCCACACAGACACATGCTTGTCTGTTCCCCTAAAAGGCCGGGGTCATGTCCTAACACGCGGCCATGTGCGTCGAGCCAGTAGAGCCCTCCCTGTGCTGGCTGCGCGTGACGCTGCTCATGGAGAGGGATATTTCTGCGTGTATAGTACGACTCAGGACGATCCTGCATGACGAGAGCGGCTACACAGGTACCCCTGCTCTCTGAACCGTATCCAGGTCCTTCGGTGACGTCCATACGAACCTCCAGCCAGCGCATAAAGTCGTGCCCAGCTACCTCTACATCCTGCACAGGAAAGGTGACACCTGGTACCATATCTTGCTGCACCAACATCCCATCGTGTTTATAGGCAGCAATGTTGAAATGCCAGTGCCCACTCCCCATTTTTGGGTAGATAGGATCTTTTATCATCTGATCATAGATACACTGGCACGTCAAAAGCAAACATCCCTCCTGGTGCACATACGGTAACCACACATAACTTTCACCAAGATGGTGATAGAGAGCTTGATCGCTCTTCGCTGATCTCCACTGTGCCCAACAGATCGGTTGATCATACCAACCCACGTCATCCAGTTCACAAAAGAGCAAAGGAGAGTAATCACCAGACTGCCATAGCGTGATCAGTCCCTTTGCACGCTGATACTCGTGATCTCGATCACGACGATCCACCTCAAACAGTTTTCGCCACGGAGCATTAATTTCATCAGGTACTTCATACACATCAACAAACCGCTCGCTTATTAGCCCATCAATCGCTATAACCCATACCTTTCTTGCATGATCGTAGAAAGGCTGCATTGGCATAGCAATATTGTAGGGGAAGTTCATTTGGTAATGAGACACACGTTCTTTAAGAAGATCGATCTCAAAAAATGAGCAAGAAGCACCTGGGATAGTATTATCACCTATAGGTTCAATAGCCAACCCAAATTGGGTAGCTGGCCCTTTTTGAAGTTGAGATAGCAGCAGTAGTATCTCAGGAAAATCAGGAAATGTAAAAGGGAAGGTATACACAATCTTCGTCTGCATATGTATTTTCTCCTGAAAGGGAAAACAAAAATTGCTACAATAAGACAGACATCATAGAGAAAGTATCTCTATGATGTCCTCCAATATGCCTTACTTGTTGGTAGGCGCTACAACGACATTAAGATCCAGAAGGAAGTAATGTTGAAGGTATTGGAAATGAATTCCATAACTTTCCGCTTCCTGGTCCACCTTTCATAATAATACGCACGCCAGCGGCAGCGCTTGTTGATCCTGTACCACTTATAGTATAGCCAGGAACGTTGGAAAGCATTACAGTCAAACGATATAATCCATCACCCTGCCTTACCCAATCCCTTGGCTTTGCGTCTGCAATCAATTGATTTGTAATTGCTTCTCCCTCCTCTTTGGAATTCCATATTCCAACTTCGCCACCTATATTTAGTGCTTTTAATGCAGCGGCCTCTTTCGACTTGTCAACGTGTTCGTCCAGTATGTGCTCATCAAACTCCCAGGTGTCTCCGCACTTATTATGTACAATCCATTGATTCTCACCAATGGTGAAGGTATGATCCTGAGCTACCTCCAGATTGTACATTACGCTGACACCTGGAACCACTTTCCACATAGTGATGATACCGACGTGACCGTCAGCTTTCACCACATGCATTCCTACATGAAGCTGGGCTACAGGTAGGAAACCCTTTTCTATGGTAAAGAATGGATGCTCCTCGGTTGTATGCACAACTTCGCTGCTTTGCTGCTCGGGCTTTCCATGCTGTGCAGGTGTTACAGCCATGATCGTCAGATCGACCAGATCATTATCCGTGTGTATCCATACATGGACAATGGACTGCAACTCCATCTTCTTCGTCTTAGAATTATAGGACAGAACCTTCTCACCTTTTTGCAGCGTCCCTATCGGCTTCTTACCGCTCGAAGTGCTTACTGCTGTCTGAGCGGTAAAACTACATTGCGCAGTAAAAGTCTCTGCCAGTTGTTCCTCTTCCTGAGCAGCCTCTTCGCTCAACTGCTGCAATCGTTCCAGATCTTGCGCTTCGGCTTCTTGGGCTTCTGGCTCTTCTGGTGTGAGCAACAAGAGAGCTTCCAATGCCATCTGATCATATATAAGATTTTCCTGATAGCTCCTCATCAGATCTTCCCAGGCATGCGCCGAGTCAAACTGCTGCTTGCAGGCAGCATCCTGGGCACAGGGAACTACAGTCGGCGTCGGTTGATCCGCAGCGACAGGCGTTGTCATCGGCGAAGAGCTCGATGTAGGGGCTGGCGCGGGAGCGCTAGGACGCGACGGTCCAGAGGAGGCAGAACCACCAGATGAGCCGCCAGATGAACCACCAAGTGAAGGACGACCAGTAGAGAGCGAAGAACCCGAACCACCAAGGGTAGGATAGCTCGTCGGGGTCGAAGGAAAACTCGGAAATCCCGGATCGAAAAATCCACCTCCCCAACCTCCTCCACGATCAAAGCCAGGATCAGTGCTCCACTGCCCCGTCGGGTCGGTCATCGTTTCAGGGTTGCCGCCCACGTAGGTATAGGGGTCCATCCCTTGCAGGTTCCCTTGCTGCACATCGGCGGACAGGAACCTACCGACCACCGGGTCATAATAGCGCGCGTTATAGTAATCCAACCCCGTCGCGTCGTTGTACTGTCCCGTATAGCCCTTGTTCGTCCCCATCGCCCCCTTACTATAGCGCTGGTTGCCGTAAGGACCGTAGACCTGGTTGCCCAGCACAGAGGCCGTTCCCGCCACGGCGCTGAAGGCGGAGAGGACGCTGCCAAGCGCGTCGGTCAGGAAGAACTGCGTGTTGGTTCCATCCGATTTGCCAATCTGTCGTCCGCCCAGGTTGTAGTAGTAGGTGTTGGCAGTGTTCGTTCCGGTGCCGCTGTAGACGTGCTCCTCCAGACCGAAGGCGTAGACGGTCAGGGTGGTGACGCCGTTGCTGACGTGGCGATCCAGCGTGCGTTGCCCACCTGCATCATAGCTGTACCATTCCTGGTCACGATCGGCGTTGCTGGCGTCCCAGTCCCATTTGACCAGGTGATTGAGCACGTCATAGGACAGCGCGGCCGTCTTGCCATTGGTGGTACGCGAGGTGACATTGCCCCAGGCATCATAGCTGGCGTTGTAGACCGCACCGGATTGGTTGGCACAGGTGGTTCCTGACGGGTAGAGTCCTGTCACCTGGTGCGGGTGGTTGCTATCACAGTACAGGTACTGCTCTGTCGCCCCGTTTCCATTGAGCGGACCTTGCCATTGCTGTCCCAGGTGTGTATACGCGTAGCTTGAACTATAGCCTGCTCCCGCCAGGCTATTACTCAACGTGGCGGTGCCACACGTGCCATTCCCGGCACCCGGTTGCGTCCCGCTATTGCCTGCCCAGACGAGCCGGCTGAGCTCATCGTAACAGAAATTTTGCGTTTCGCTCCCACCGGAATTGCTCTGGCCGGGGACGGCGGCATGGGTAATGCTGGTGCTGATGACTTTGCCTGTGGGATCATAGATACGGTTGGAGCGAAAGATGGTTCCGCTTGCACCACTGCCGCCCAGCCACGTGGCCGTTGTCTGCGCCGGCCGCATGTTTCCATCGTAGGTAAAGGTGTTATCGGCCAGTTGCACCGGTGTGCTGGTCGGCGTCTGGAAGAAGAGGTCGCTGACCTGTCCAGCAGCATTGAATGCTTCTGTGGCCAGGTTGGCTACTCCTGTCGCGTTATTGCTCAGGCCGGTGAGCATCCCGGTCGTGCTATCGTACGCCTGGCTAAAGGTATACCCCGGCGCACCACCCACCGTTGTTTGCGTCATGGTAGGCTGGTCGTTATTGTTGTACCCCTGTGTCTCCAGATACGTCGGGAGCGCCGTCGTCAGATTCCAACTACTCGGCACCGCAATGCTCATATTGCTGGCAATCACCCGGCCGCGCTGATCGTGTTCATACTGCTGGGTGGTCGCGGCGGAGGTGCCGTCGGGGTAGTACGTAGTCGCGACCGTCTGTGTGAGCCGACCTGTCGCGTAATCGGTCGTCCCGGCGAGTTGGAGCTCGCTTGTCCCATAGGTGTTTTGCACCAGGGGATGGCTCCCACTGCTACAACTCCCCGACCCATTGGTGGTCGGCGCGGCATCCTGAATACAGCGTACCCGTCCTAACAGGTCATAACTCACGCCCAGCGTATGCGAACCAGACACTGTCGTTATCTGACGGCTCCCGGCATCATAGCCATAGGTAGAGCTCCCTCGATCCGGGTCATTCACCGCTGTCTGCCGGCCCAGATCGTCATACGTAGCTGTCGCCGTGACGCTGGTAATGCTCTGCCCTGGTTGAGGTGCCATATCGGTCGTTATGACTGCCGTCGGCTGGTTCAAGACGTTGTATTGTGTCTCGTGTTTGGTGGTAATATTAGAGCCAATGGAACCCGAGGTGCTATACCATTGGGTGTACCGACTGCGTCCCAGCGTATCGGTAAAGCTCACCACCATATGGTTATTGGCATCATGGCCGATGCCATACTCATAGAGCTTGCTATCCCCATACGGACTGCCCACCCCATAGCCCATACACGAGGTCCAGGTCCCCTGCACATTGCCACTGGCACAGGTAATGCCCGGCTCAGCGGCTGTCCCTTCGATCGCATCGCGGGTCGCGACGACACGACCCAATGGATCAGTGATGGCCATTGTGCCCGTTGGGGCTGTGCCTCCCGCGACGTTATCAATCGTTGCACTCGCCGGGTCAACCCAGCTACTACCACGCGGATAGCGGAACGGTGCACTCTGGAATTTGGAATCGTTCCATTCGTTGTACACCGTAAACGCGATCAGGTCATGCGTCGCATCCAATGGGGCGCGTGTCTCTACGGCTCGTCCCTGCGCATCATAAAAGGTTCGACTCACGGCGGTGGGATACAGCGACGAGACGGCATCGATCTCAAAGCAGGGCTGGTTACTGCCAAAGGTACAGCTTGAGGAGGTACTCGATTGTGTCGTATAGCTCCCCGTTTCACCCGGCTTTTTCACGCGTAGCGTCGAGTTTCCATTGCTATCTACACTGTACCCGACCGTTGTCGTTTGCCCGGTGACATCCGTCGCCCCCGTTGGCAGGCGTCCCTCATTGTCATCATAACTGACACTGACATTCTGGGTGAGCACATTTTGCTCACTGTTTGCCTGTGCTGCATAGGCATCGTAAACAGTACAACTTGTATAGCGTCCGGCCGTCCATGCTGACGGCAAGACGGCTGGGGCTGCCGCAAGCGTACAGCCATTGCCTCCATAGATACTACTATTCGCAGCACCAAAGGCATCCACCGTGCCAACGGTATTCCCGTACGCATCATAGCCTGCATACTGGAAAAAGCCGACGCTGCTATCAGGGACCAGGCGATCGCTGACACCACCCGCACCACTCAAGAAGTACCAGGTGCTTGATCCACCCGCGCTAGCATCAGGATAGGGATCAGCCGTAATCGATCCCAGGCCAAGGGACCAGCCATCGCCAAGACCATCCGCAGGAGCAAGAGGGCTGTGGCGATTGTTAGGAGACGCACTGGAATAGTTGAAAGCGATCTGTGGAGCAAAGCCAGCCGGTCCAGGAGGGAGTTGTATCGGGTAGCTGTAAGTCAGGTTCCCCGTATTCCCTTCTACGGAAGCGAGATGAGGTTTCGGCGGCTGTTGAACCGTGGGGAGACTCCCCAGGGCGAACGGCGTCGCGCTCAGCATGGTCGTTTGCGCCGTGAGCGTATGATTTTTGGCGTCATTGGTCATGGGAATGACCAATCCCTTCGTTGACGTCTTTGCCTTATTGGCCGCCGCCAGCAGATCAGGATAGGTCAGCACCACGCGATCACTATTGATCCCCAGCGCGACCAGTTCTTTGGGCTGGTAGTGGTAGATAATCGTGACTGGCGTACGGGTGTGCAGTCCCTGCACAGTCTGCCCCTGGCTATCGACGACGCCCAGATCATACGTTCCCAGCACGTTCATAATGCCGCTCTGGTGACCAGAACGCTGCGTCACTTGCAAGGTGAGGCTGCTGGTCCCACCGGCGGGAGCCACGCCCTTCGTCAGCTGGGCCTGCGTGACATCCACAGCCCCCGCTGGCACCTGCACCTCCAGGCGTTGATCACTCCCCGTCAGCTTGAGGGGCGTCCCCGCTTGATCCAGCGCAGCGGCGGTCTCTTTCGGGGAGAGCGCCTGGCGAATGGGCTTCATCTTCGCCGGTTCAACGCTCGGTGGCACTTTGGCAGCTTTGGCTTTCGTTTTCGGAGCAGGAACCTGCACATCCGCGCTGTTCAACTGACGTTTCAGTGGGCCATGGTAGTGAGTGTCACGCCCCTGCTTCAGAAACTGCTGGACGTTGACGACGCCAGGAGCAGGGGGTTTTGTTGGGGTGGCTAGAACCGATGGCAGCAGGAATGGCACATTGCCCAATGTCTCAACACAGAACAGGAGACAAAAGACAAAGAGTGACAACCGTTTGAGCGATCGCCCGGAAAGGAGTCGCTGAGGCGAAGAACCGCGATGAAATCGAAGCATGTACAAATCTCTCCACAAGAACGCACGCGCTTGAACAGGCGAGTGCCAGGAGCAAAAAGGGTACAGCAAAGCAGGCGGAGGCACAACGCATCCGTCTCAAAAAAAGGAAAGCGCGAAAAAAGGCACGTCAGGGCAGCCTCACATAGGATGAGGCTTCAAAATATCATCACCTACACAGACTGGTCTGCCTATAGAGAGACAAGAAAACAAGACAGCATCGCATGCTCGTGAGCGAACCGAGCTTCTTTCTCTCAATCAGGTAAGCGAGGCCAACCGCGAGAGCAGCCTCCCTGGCGAAAGAGAGAGCGAGAAGAGAGCAATGTTCCTGGCTCCTTTTTACAGCAGCAAAGCGTAGCAATGGAAAGCAGAGATATCCCTTGAAAAAGGGCAGCATGATCCTCTTTGCGGCACAAAGGAATAACCAGGCGCAGGCATGCGTTCAAGAAGCTCCCCGTGCTTCTTGTCTACAAACAGGACAGAAGGAAAGAACGAGACAAAACGGAACGAGAGAAACGCGCGAGAAAACCCTTTCGAGACAATGGAACACGTGATGAGGGAGAGAAAATAGCCCGTCCATCACGTCAGGTTCAGCCCTACGATACATGCATGCGAGGTACATGCAGTGTAACAGGCATTATTAAGTATACGTATGGATCAGCAGCCTGTCAAGATTATACAAGAGCAAATTCTCTTCGAGCTTTTCTTTTATGACATTTTAATGCAGGAACAGATGCTTTGCCCAATAAAAAGTGGTGGCTATATCTAGAAATACCATAAGAGGGGGAGAACGAAGAAGTTGCAGTTCATCATTCATCGGTACCCCCAGCCCTCTATGCACTCTACCTGGATATCGTCGAGGATATATGCAATCCCGGCAAGCTTATTTAATTCACAGAGGATCTTATAGGTCGTTTCTCTGGTTGTTGCGATACCAACAAGGATGCCCCAGATAATCAAAGGGCTGACATTGCTGGCATGAGCCAGTTGCAACACGTCAATTTTGTATTCCACACAATTCGTAACTTTTCCAGCTCTCTTATCGCCTTCATAACCCGGTTTTTTTATGCGCACAGAGTAGGCACACTAATTTATCGGCAGATCGGGCAGGCGTCCAGGCCGAGGACAGACAAGACAAGGCACCTCATTATGTGTGTTAAAAATTTATTCTGGCAACGTCCACCATGCTAACACACGTTAGATAAGCCTTCACTCAAAAAAGCCTGCTTGCGGGCGTGCCATTCATAGCCTACCGGTGTAGGAGGCCAGATTTCATCGCGCCCGCTGCTCGCCCGCCTGTTCAGATCGCCCTCATTGTTCCCTTTTTAAACAGCATCATCAGGGCTCTCTCCCCAACAAAAACGTTGTTCCAGAGAACTGTGAAAGCGAGCTGAGCGGCATGGCGAGCAAAACGGGCGACATGAATGAGGCCCGTACCCCCAGTTCGTTGGACGCCACGTGAGAGAGCAGGCGAGCACACGATGGGCGGCGGAGCCGAATACAACGGGAGCGAGATGGACACCTACCTGCTCTCCCAGCACCACCCAACGAACTGGGGTACGGGCCACGTTCACGGCGCCCGCCTTGCTCGGTCGCTCCCCATCTCGCCCTCGCCAGCGCTCTTCCTCTCTCCCCGACAGAAATGTTGTTCCAGAGGAGACAGGCTCCCGCCAGGTGGCGTCTACGCCACCTGGCCCATTCATGGCCGGTCAGTAGGGACCACGTTCACGGCGCACACTTGCTCGCCCAACCACCCAACATCCCCCTCCCCTACCGCACAACGCCAACATCCTGCCGTCCAGCCCCCATCATCGTTACCAGGCGTTCGGCCAGCCCTGTATTGCGCAGGGAGACGCGATTGTTGTGTACCGCCAGTTCGAGCGCCGAGGGCTGGCCAACGATGACGCAGAGCCGCTTGGCGCGCGTGATGGCGGTATAGAGCAGGTTGCGCTGCAAGAGCATGCGATGCTCTTTGACCAGTGGCAGCACGATGGCGGCATATTCGCTGCCCTGGCTTTTGTGTACGGTAACGGCATAGGCCAGCACCAGCTCTTCCAGCTCGTGAAAAGCGTACTCGACAAAGAGCGGACCGGCCTCTTCGATAAACTCGACATTGACCGTAGCATTCTCCCTGTCGATGCGGCGAATAAAACCAACGTCGCCGTTAAAGACACCCTTGTCGTAATCGTTGCGTGTCTGCATGACTTTGTCGCCAACGCGCAGGATGCGATCGTCCCACTCCACCTGCGCGGACGACGAGGGATTGAGTTGGGCCTGGAGCCGCTCATTGAGGATTTTGACGCCGGCCGCGCCCTTGTACATGGGAGCAAGCACCTGAATATCGCTGATGGGATTGAGATGATAGCGGGCCGGCAGACGGCGCTGGACGAGATCGATAACGAGCTGCTGGACGCGCACGGGATCTTCTTCCTGCATAAAGAAAAAGTCGCTGTTCGCCTCAATTTTTGTGGAGGGCATATGGCCGCTATTGATACGATGGGCGTTGACAATAATCCTGCTCTGCTGCGCCTGGCGAAACAGTTCGGTGAGACGGACGGTTGGCAGAGCCTCACTGCGCAGCAGGTCGCGCAGAACGTTGCCCGGTCCCACGGAGGGGAGTTGATCGGCGTCGCCGACGAGCAGCAGGTGCGACTCGCGGGGCAGCGCTTTGAGCAGGTGGTAGAAGAGCAGGACATCGACCATCGAGAACTCGTCAATGATAATAAACTGTTGGGGTAGCGGATTGTCCTCGTTGCGCTGATAGCTGTTATCGTGCGGCGCGTACTCCAGCAGGCGGTGCAGCGTCTTTGCCTGCGCGCCTGTCGCTTCGGTGAGGCGCTTGGCGGCGCGCCCGGTTGGCGCGGCCAGGGCGAAATCTACTTTGCGCGAACGCAGGAGCATGAGCAGGGCACGCAATGAGGTAGATTTGCCCGTGCCGGGTCCGCCGGTCAGGATACAGACCTTGTTGCTGTACGCCATCTGTACCGCCGCACGCTGTTTGTCCGTGAGCTCCATGTTGCGCTTCTGTTTAAGCAGGGTAAAGATGGTCTCCCACTGCTGCTGCGATGTCGCGGGCAGGCTCCCAGGCGATTTTTGCAGACGGCGCAGCAGCCGGGTAGAACCGCTCTCAGCATACCAGAAGGGGCCGAAATAGATACGAGACTGCGCCTCCTGCTCCTCATCTTCAGGGTCGGGCACCCATTCCTCCTCCGCCTGCTCTTCCTCAGCAGGTGTGTGGGCGGAGGATGAGGAGGGGAGAGACGGGGGGGGGACAGGCTCGATAAAGACATCCTGGTCGCTGCGCAGTTGCTCCATCGCCGCCTGCAAAGACTCCGGTGAAGCGCGCAAGATCGTGGAGGCGCGATAGAGCAGATCGTTTTCTAACAGGAAGCAGTGCCCATCATCGTTCGCGGCCTCGGTCAGGACATATTTCAGTCCGGCCGCCAGGCGCGGGATGCTATCCTGCGGCAGGCCAAGCTTCACCGCTATATCGTCGGCGGTGCGAAAACCGATGCCATGCACTTCTTGCGCGAGCTGGTAGGGGTTCTCGCGAATGACCTTGATGGCGTCCTTGCCGTATTGTTTGTAGACTTTGGTAGCGACGTTCATCGACACCTCGTGCGATTGCAGAAAGAGGTGTAGCTCTTTGATGTCGGCCTGCTCCACCCAGGTTTTAGCGATTCCTTCACGGTCTTTCGCGCTGATACCTTTCACTTCACCCAGACGGTCGGGCTGCTGTTCGAGGATCGCCAGCGTCTGTTCGCCAAAGTGATCGACGATCAGCTTCGCTTTTTTGGGGCCGATGCCTTTGATCAGGCCAGAGCTGAGGTAGCGAATAATGCCGTCAGCGGAGGCGGGCAGGTGTTCAGTAAAGGTAGTCACGTGAAGCTGGCGGCCATAGCGCGGATCGCTCTCCCACTCGCCCTCTACAGTGAGCAGTTCACCGGCATGCACGCCGGGCAGAACGCCAACAATGGTAGTCAGATCGTCACGAAAAAGCCGCCCGCTGTCGTTGAGGCGGAAGCGGGCGACGGTATAGTGGTTGTCTTCGTTGCGAAAGACGATATTTTCAACAGAACCTTCGAGCTTCGGCATATTTCGCTATTCCACAGAGATCTCGTTAAAGAGGAAACGATTCTTCTGTATAGTAGCATAGGTGTTCAATAGGTGTCTAATCACTGCTCTGTTCAGCCTGTAATACGCAGGCGAGCCACCAGCACAGGTGGGATCTCGCGATAATGCTGGCTCTTGACAGGTGGGGAGAAAGATCAGATACAATAGCCTGGTGAAGAGAAAGGAGCCAGCACCATGCTAGTTGGATGTAGTATTCACTCTCGTGACCTGACGAACCACCAACAAGAGCTGTTCACGCTTCCTCTGCTTGAGTTAGAGGATTATCTTGACCCGGATTTCGCCGAACACGATCACGAGGCTCTACCCCTGATACAGCAACAGCTAGAGCAGTATAGCGGCTCACTAATGCTGAGTGGTCCTTACATTGATCTCAATCCAGGGAGTCCTGAGCGTCTCATCATTGAGGCCACACGTCAGCGTTTTGCACAAGCGCATCAGTTCGCCAGAACGTTAGGCATGATGGAGATTGTTATCCTCTCGTCTTTTCTTCCCATTGTCTATCTCTCATTTTATGAAGAGGGCTGGGTGACGCGTAGTGCCGCTTTTTGGCGTTCCTATCTCGATAGTGCTGATCCGGCTATCACCGTCTCGCTAGGAAACACCTTTGAATTTAGCCCGGACCATCTGGTGCGCGTGGTTGAAGCAGTGAATCGGCCTAATCTCCGCCTGACCTTCGATCTCGGTCATTTCCTGGTCTACTCGAAGGTAGATCTGGAGACGTGGCTGCGGCAGATTGCCCCGCACTGCTCAACGGTCTATGTGCACAGCAATAATGGGAGCATAGACACGCACGATGAGCCATTCACCGGCGTTTTGAGGAGTGAGCACCTTGCCCAGGTAGCGGCTGCGCTACCTGCCACCACCAGACTTCTGGCGAAGATGAGTAATAAGGCCACTTTTGCAAAAAGCGTGCAGTGGATTGAGGATGGTATCGACCAGAAGAAGCGATGATACCCGGCGCTGTCACAGTAAGGCTTGCACGCTTCCACTGTATACTTGAAAGGTTTTGGACGCTAGACGCGCCTGTGCAGCCTACCCCGCACGTTTCTTTGAAGAGTATTGGAGGCTTGCATTTATACGTTGCTTGCCTCTCCCCACTGATCTTTAGCGTGAATGCACCAGGAAGGAAAAACGCAGTATGGAACATACGCCGCAGCAGAGCCAGGTAGAGAAAAAAGCGCAAGTGCAGGACTATTTTAGTCGGACGGCCGCAGGATATGTGGCCAGCGCCAGCCACCGCGCCGGGCACGATCTCCAGCGTTTGATTGAGATTGGCGAATGGGACGCCCAGCAGCAGGCGCTGGATATCGCGACGGGAGGTGGGCATACGGCCCTCGCGGTTGCCCCACACGTCGCGCGGGTCACCGTCAGTGATCTCACGCCGACGATGCTGGAGCAAGCAAGCGCATATATCCTCGCGCAGGGCATCACCAACGCCCAATTTGTGGTTGCAGACGCTGAAGCATTGCCGTTTGCGGCTGCCAGTTTTGACCGCGTGACCTGCCGTATCGCGCCGCATCACTTTCCTGATGTCGCGCAGGCCGTACGCGAAGCCGCCCGCGTCTTAAAGCCGGGTGGGCTTTTTCTGCTGATCGACAATACTGCGCCGGAAGATCCCGAGCTCGACAGGTTTATCAACACAGTCGAGAAAT
>JAABUQ010008370.1_pt1 | contig 14538 bp, 10 predicted proteins | sample 5560001 | NCBI WGS metagenome assembly JAABUQ01 (sample SAMN10711888, study PRJNA513371) | rock metagenome | isolation source: Antarctica rocks | place: Antarctica: Victoria Land, Finger Mt nord | collected 2015-12-18
AGTTGGCGGGGAGTCCGTGACGTCCGGGCCGGCCCGGCGCCGGCCCGCGCACCGGGCGCACCGGGCGGCCCGGCGGGGGCTGTCGGCCAAGGGTCGGGTCCGGGCCTTCGCTCTGTTGGTGGTCATGGGCGTGGCGTTCGTGGCCATCGTGGCTCGACTGACCTGGCTGCAGGGCGTGGGACCCAAGCAGTACCTGGCGGTGGGCTCCTCGGAGTGGACCCGGTCGGTCGCCCTGCCCGCCGAGCGGGGCAGCATCCTTGACCGCAGCGGCCACGAACTGGCCGTCTCCATTCCTCAGACGACCATCTACGCCGATCCCAGGGAAGTGTCCGATCCTCAGGGTGAGGCGGCCCGCCTGGCCCCCGTGCTCGGCATCAGCGCCGAGACGCTCCAGGCCCGGATGTCGCAGCACAATCGTTTCGTCTATCTGGAGCGCAAGGTCGATGACGCCACTGCGGCCAGCGTGAAGGCCATGAACCTGGCCGGGGTCAACTCCTTGAAGGAGCCCAAGCGCTTCTATCCAGCGGGGCAGTTGGCCATGCCCATCATCGGTGCCACCGGGACCGATGGCTACGGTCTCGGCGGCATCGAGGGCAAGTACCAATCGGCGCTCACCGGGCGTCCCGGGCGGCTGGTGGAGCGGACGGACCCCTCCGGCCATCAGATTGCCGGCGGATTGCAGCAGTACCGCGCCCCTCAGGCCGGCCGGGATCTCGTATTGACCATCGACGACTCGCTGCAATACGACGCCGAGCAGGCTCTGGCCCGGGCCATCGTGGCGGCCAAGGCGTCGAGCGGCATCGCCGTGCTCATGGACCGCCGGACCGGCGACATCCTGGCGGACGCCCAGCTGACCATGCCCGGGCCGGGGACGGCGACCAACCCCGCGGTACCGGTCCAGATCCCCGCACCGGCGACCCCAGCCGGCCCCGCACCTCCGGGCGGCGCCGTCCAGCCGGTGGAAGCCACGTCGGCGACGTCATTCACCGAGGTCTACGAGCCGGGATCGGTCAATAAGCTCGTCACCATCTCCGGCGCCCTGGAGAACCGGGTGATCTCCCCATCGAGCACCTTCACCATTCCCAACACCTTCGACGTCGCCGGCACGCCGATCCATGACGCCGAGTCGCACGGCACCGAACATTGGGACGTCACCGACATACTCACCAACTCGTCCAACATCGGCACCCTGCAGATCGCCCAGAAGCTGGGCAAGGCGGGCCTGTTGGCCACCATCGCCGGCTTCGGGGAAGGCAAGAAGACCAACATCGACTTCCCCGGGGAGTCACCAGGCCTCCTGCCCACCTACTGGTCGGGTACCACGCTGGCCGACGTGTCGTTCGGGCAGGGGATCGGGGTCACCGCCATCCAGGTGCTGGGCGCCTACAACGCCATCGCCAACGGCGGAGAATATGTTGCCCCCCGACTCCTGGCGGGGACGATCGACCAGGCCGGTGCCGAGCACCCGATCCGCCCGGTCCCCGGCCACCGGGTGGTCTCGACCGCCGTGGCCAGGCAGATGACGACCATGCTCAACGAGGTCGTTCGGGTGGGGACCGGCCAGGCCGCCAACCTCGACCCCTACACCGTGGCCGGCAAGACGGGGACGGCGAGCGTTCCTACCAAGGGCGGCTATCTGGCCGGGCACTACGTGGCCAGCTTCGCCGGGTTCATACCCGCCGAGAACCCTTCGATCACCGCCATGGTGGTGATCAATGACACCCCTAACTTCGGAGCCGCAGCGTCGGCGCCCACGTTTTCCTCCCTGGCCCGCGATGCCCTCCAGGAGTTGAAGATCCCCCCGGCGCCCAAGCGACCCCCCGAGCCGGGGGTGCCGTTGACCAACCCGGCCACGGCCACGGCTGCCGGTGAGTCGGCCGGCACCGCCCTGCCGGGGCTGAGTGCCACCCCGACGGTCGCCCCGCCCAACCCTGCGACTCCTCCCACGCCGGCGGGCGCCCCGACCACCCCGGCAACCCGGGCTCCCTCGATCACCACGCCGGCGGCCGCCACCAAGACCCGCGTTGCCGGCGCCGGCCCCCTGTGGGCCGATCACCGCCCGCGGCCGACCTGAGCTCGTGCGACTCGGGACGCTTCTGGCCGAGGCGGGCATGGCGTCGCCACCTGAGCTCTCGAGTGGCAGCGGTGACGTCGACGTGTCCGCCATCACCATGAACTCCCACACGGTGGCTCCCGGAACCATGTTCGTGTGCGTGGTCGGGGCCAACCACGACGGCCATGTGCTGGCCCCCGAGGCCGTGGCCCACGGCGCGGTGGCCTTGGTGACCGAGCGGCCCCTCGACGTTGACGTCGCCCAGGTCGTGGTGGCGTCGACGCGCGCCGCGGTGGGCCCCCTGGCCGATGCCCTCCATGGTCATCCGTCCCGCTCGGGGCTGCGCGTCGTCGGGGTCACCGGCACCAACGGCAAGACGACGACGGTGGCGCTGTTGCGGGCCGTCTTCGAGATGCACGGATGGCGCTCGACGGCCATCGGTACCCTCTCGCAGACCCGCACCACGCCCGAGGCCCCCGAGCTCCAGCAACTCCTGGCCAGGTGGCGGGACCTCGGAGGGGGGGCCGTGGCCCTGGAGGTCTCCTCTCATGCCCTGGACCAGCAACGCGTTGATGGTGTGCACTTCGCGGCCGGGGTCTTCACCAACCTGACCCAGGACCACCTCGACTACCACCACAGCATGGATGCTTACTTCGAGGCCAAGGCCCGGCTCTTCGAACCCGACCGGATCGACGTGGCGGTGATCAACCGCGACGACCCCTGGGGCGCCAGGCTCATCGCCCGCGTCCATGCCCGGGCCACGGCCGTGGAGACCTTCGGCGCCGCGGATGCCACGGACCTGCGGCTCGAGGGTTCCACCAGCCGGTTCTCGTGGGACGGCCGGGCCGTGACGCTGCGGTTGGGCGGCCGCTTCAACGTCGCCAACGCCCTGGCCGCGGCCACCACGGCTCGGGCGTTGGGCGTGCCGTCCTCCACGGTCGTTGCCGGCCTCGGGGCCCTGTCGCGGGTCCCCGGCAGGTTCGAGACCGTCGAGGCCGGTCAGGACTTCACCGTGCTGGTTGACTACGCCCACACTCCCGACGGCCTGGAAAAGGTCCTGAGCGCGGCCCGGGAGCTGACCGAGGGAAGCTTGATCGTCGTCTTCGGTGCCGGCGGAGACCGCGACCCGGCCAAGCGTCCGGCCATGGGCCGGGTAGCTGCCCACATGGCCGATCTGACCGTGGTGACCTCGGACAACCCCCGCACCGAGGATCCCGAGGCCATCATCGCCCAGGTGATCGGGTCGGACCTGCCCCGCCGGGGCATGATCATCCAGCCCGATCGGGCGGAGGCCATTGCCACCGCGCTGGCCGCCGCCGGGCCTGGCGACGTGGTGGTGGTGGCGGGCAAGGGCCATGAGAAGGGTCAGGACGTCGGCGGGAGGATCCTCCCCTTTGACGATGTGGCCGCGGCGCGCCGAGCCGTCGGAAAGATCCTGCGGTCCCGGGACCTGATCGACGGTGGCCGGTGACCGCTCTCCTCCTGGCCGGTGGGGTCGCCCTGCTCGTCTCCATCCTGGTCACGCCGCTTCTGATCAACGCCCTGCGGGCCCGGGGCATCGGCCAGCAGATCCGAGAGGACGGCCCCCAGGGCCATTTCTCCAAGGCCGGGACCCCGACGATGGGAGGCGTGGCCATCATCGCCGCCGCCGTCATCGGCTATCTGGTGGCCCACGTCACCGGTACCTTCACCGAACGGGGCCTGGTGTGTCTGATGTTGATCTGTGCTGCCGCCCTGGTCGGATTCATCGACGACTGGATCAAGGTCACCCATCGGCGCAGCCTGGGCCTCAACAAGCGGGCCAAGATCGGCGGCCAGTTGCTGATCGCCCTGGCCTTTGCCCTGCTCTGCGTGCTGTGGCTGGGCGTCGACACCCACCTTTCGTTCACCCGCTACAACTCGCTCGACATCGACCTGACCAAGGCCGGGTGGGTCATCCTGGCGGTGGTGGTGATCATCGGCACCACCAACGCCGTCAACCTCACCGACGGCCTCGACGGCCTGGCCGCGGGGTCCTCGGTGTTTACCTTCGTGGCCTTCACCGTCATCGGCTACTACCAGCTCCGCCACTTCAGCATGTACCGGAACCCGGTGCCACTCGACGAGGCCGTGCTGGCCGCGTCCATGATCGGCGCATGCGCCGGCTTTCTGTGGTGGAACGCCGCGCCGGCCAGGATCTTCATGGGTGACACCGGATCGCTGGGGATCGGGGCGGCCATCGCCGGGCTGGCCCTCCTGGAAAATGTCGACCTGCTCCTGCCCATCGTCGGTGGGCTCTTCGTGATCGAGGCCCTGTCGGTCATCATCCAGGTGGCGAGCTTTCGTACCCTTCGCCGTCGGGTGTTTCGCATGGCCCCCATCCATCACCACTTCGAGTTGCTGGGCTGGCCGGAAACCACGGTGATCGTCCGGTTCTGGATCCTGGGCGGCCTGTTCACGGCCCTGGCCCTCGGGGCCTTCTACGCTGACTTCCTGGCTCGGGGAGGCAACGGATGATCCCCCCCGCCACCACCGCACGTCCCCTGATCGTCGGCTTGGGGGTGACGGGGCGGGCCGTGGCGCGCCATCTGGGTGCCGGAGCAGCGGCCCCGGTGGTCATCGACGACCGCCCCGATGCCGACACCGCAGTCGCCGCCCGCCGGCTCGGCATCGATGTGGAGGTGGCCCCCGACCGGGCCCGCCTGGCCACCCTGGTAGCCGGGGCGTCGATGATCGTGGTCAGTCCCGGGGTGCCCGCCACGCACCCGGTCTTCGCCCTGGCGGCGACCGCCGGGGTGGTCGTGCGCTCGGAGATCGAGCTGGCGTGGACCATCCTGGCCGCCCGGCCCCGGCCCCGCCCCCGCCTGGTGGCGGTCACCGGGACGAACGGCAAGACCTCGGTGGTGTCGGCGGTGGCCGCCGTGCTGGCCGCCTCGGGTCTGCGGGTGGGCACCGGCGGCAACATCGGAACCCCCCTCGTCGAGGTGGCCGGCGCCGACGTCGATGTCATCGTGGCCGAGGTGTCCTCGGCCCAGCTCAGCTGCACCGACGCCTGGCATCCCGACGTCAGCTGCTGGCTCAACTTCAGCCCTGACCATCTGGACTGGCACCCCAGCGTCGATGCCTACCAGGCGGCCAAGGCCCGGATCTGGGCCAACCAGGGGCCCGGCGACACCGTGGTCATCAATGCCGACGATCCCGTGGTGGTCCGCCACGCCGCCGGCGTGGCCCCCGGCGTCCGAGTGGTGACGTTCTCCACCCTGGGGCCGGCCGACTACCACCTCTCGGACGGGATGGTGGTGGAGTCCCCGGCCACGTCGGTGACCGCCGTGGCGGCCCTTCCCCGCCGGCTGCCCCATGATCTGGGCAATGCCCTGGCCGTCACCGCCGTGGCTCGCGCCGGGGGCGCCAGCATCGAGGGCTGTGCCCGGGGCCTGGCTGCGTCGGCGCCGCTTCCCCACCGGGTGCAGTGGGTGGCCGAGGCCGGCGGGATCGCCTGGTACGACGACTCCAAGGCCACGACGCCCGCCTCGGTTCTGGCCGCCGTCGCCGGTTTTGCCTCGGTGATCCTCATTGCCGGGGGACGAAACAAGGGTCTGGACCTCAGCGCGTTGAGAGCTGCGGTGCCTCCCGTGCGCTCTGCGGTGGCCATCGGTGAAGCCTCCGGGGAGATCGAAGATGCGCTGGGCGAGGTCATTCCCGTCGCCGTCGCCACCACCATGGGCGAGGCCGTGGCCCGAGCCCGCGTCACCGCCCGGCCCGGTGACGTGGTGATCCTCTCCCCGGGTTGTGCCAGCTTCGACTGGTACCGCAACTACGGCGACCGGGGCGACGATTTTGCGGCCGCCGTCCGGCGGCACACCGACGGCCCCGACGGCCCTGATAGGCAGGACCAAGCATGCTGAGCCCACCCAGGCCGGCCCGGGCGCCCGCTGCGGGGCGGCCTCGGAGGACCGCAGCCACCCCCACCCGCCCGTCGCCGGCATCCACCCCGCTGAGCAGGCCGGGCCGCCCCGTTGCTCGGCCGGCACCGTCCGCCTTCGGGGCGCTGCGCCCCGCCTCCAGCCGGGGCGTGCTGTACCTGCTCACCGGCGTGGTCGTGGTGTTGAACCTGGTGGGCCTGGTCATGGTCTTGTCGGCCTCGTCGATCCTCAGCCTGCGCCGCTATGGCTCGCCGTGGCATTACTTCGAGCGCCACGTGGTGTGGCTCGTCCTGGCCACCGCCGCCTTCGCGGCGGCGTCGCATGTCGACCCGGCGCGGTGGCGCATCTTCGCCCGCCCGGCCATGATCGCCAGCATCGTGGCCCTGGGTGCGGTGCTCGTTCCCGGGGTAGGGCGCAGCGCCGGCGGTGCGTCGCGTTGGCTCGGGACCTCGAGCCTTCAGATCCAACCCTCGGAGATTGCCAAGATCACCCTGATCATCTTCGCCGCCGACCTGCTCGACCGCCGGGCCGGCCGCCACGTCGGCCGGCGGGCATGGCGCTACTCGATGCTTCCGGTGATCTGGGCGTTCCTGGTCGTCGCCGTCCTGGTCCTCAAGCAGCCCGACATGGGAACCACCATGGTCCTGGCCTGCGCCGCTCTGGCCATGCTCTTCACCGCCGGCATCCCCGCCGGTCCGCTGGTCGGGATCTTCGGCGGCGGTGCGGGGGCGGCGGTGGCCCTGGCCGTGGCCGCGCCCTACCGGTGGCGGCGGATCGTGTCGTTCCTGCACCCCCTCAGAGACGCCGGAAACACCGGCTACCAGGCCACGCAGGGGTTGGCCGGCCTCAGCCGGGGCTCGTGGTTCGGCACCGGCATCGGCGACAGCATCGCCACCTGGGGCTACCTGCCCAATGCCCAGACCGACTTCATCTTCGCGGTGATCGGCGAGGAGACCGGCTTGCTCGGCGCGGTGGCCGTCACCGCCCTGTTCGCCACGTTCGCCGTCGTCGGCGTGCAGGTGGCCTGCCGGGCGGCGACCCGCTACGAGGCCATGGTCGTCGCCGGTGTTACTGCGTGGATCGTCGGCCAGGCGGTGATCAACATCGGGGCGGTGATCGGTCTGCTCCCGGTGACCGGCGTCCCCCTGCCGTTCGTGTCCTTCGGGGGCTCGTCGCTGGTGGTGGCCATGTTCGGCGTGGGCATGGTGGCCAACGTGGCCCGCCGGTCGTGATCGTCCCCAGCCCGATGCGGCGGCGGGCGCCGGCTTCCCGGTCCGGCCCCGACGCCGCCGGCACCTTCGCGCTGATCGCCGGCGGTGGCACCGGCGGTCACGTCCTTCCCGCCGTGGCCATCGCCCAGGCCCTGGTGGCGGCCGGCCACCCGGCGACCACCGTCCATTTCGTCGGTGCCCGGCGGGGCATGGAGGCTCGCCTGGTGCCCGCCGCTGGCTTTGAGGTGACCCTGTTGCCGGGGCGGGGCGTGGTCCGCCGCCTCAGTCCCCAAAATGCCGGGGCCATCGCCGGGCTCCTTGTCGCTGTCACCTGCGCCGTGGTGCTCGTGCGGCGGCGCAGGCCGGCGGTAGTGATCTCCGTCGGCGGCTACGCCAGCGTGGCCGGGGCGGCGGCGGCGGTGGTATGGCGGGTTCCCCTGATCGTGGCCGAGCAGAACGCGGTGCCCGGTGTGGCCAACCGCCTGGCCGCTCGCTTCGCGGCGGCCAGCGCGGTGTCGTTTCCCGGAACTCCCCTGCCCCGAGCCGTGGTCACCGGAAATCCCGTCCGCGCCGAGATGCGCACCATCGATCGGTCCCCGCCCGCTCGGGTGGCGGCCCGGGCCGCCCTCGGCCTTCCGCCCGACGTCCGGGTGGTGGTGGTGGCCGGCGGCTCGCTCGGGGCCCGCCGCCTCAACCTGGCCACAATGGATCTGGTCCGTCGCTGGGCGGACCGGGGGGAGGTGGCCATCCGCCACATCGTGGGCGAGCGGGATCGCCACATCATGGCCGACGCCGCCGCCGCCGCTCCGCCGGGACACCTGTGGTACCAACAGGTGGTCTTCGAGGATCGCATGGACCTGCTCTACACGGCCGCCGACCTGGCCGTGCACCGCTCGGGGGCCGGCACCTGCTTCGAGTTGGCGGCCGCCGGACTGCCCTCGGTGCTCGTCCCCCTCCCCGGGTCTCCGGGCGACCACCAGGGCTTCAACGCCCGCCGCCTGGCCGGCGCCGGCGCCGCCGTGGTGCTTGCCGATGCCGACCTCGACGGGGCCGGTCTGGCCGAGGTGGTCGGCTCCTTGCTGGCCGACCCGGTCCGCCTGGAGGCCATGGGCCACGCCGCCCTGGCCCTGGCCCGCCCCGATGCCGCCGCCCAGGTGGCCCAGCTGGCCGAGCGCCACGCCCGTGGCTGACCACCAGGGGGTCGATCTCAGCTCCGGGCCGCAGACCATCCATGTCATCGGTGCCGGGGGCTCGGGCATGAGCGCCATTGCCACCGTGCTGGCGCTCATGGGCCACGACGTGTCGGGCAGCGACCTGCGGTCCTCGGTGGCCCTTGACCGGTTGGCCGCCGCCGGCGTGACCGTCCAGGTCGGACACGACGCCGCCCTGGCCCGTCGAAGCGACGTGGTGGCCATGTCCACGGCCATCCCCGCCGACAACCCCGAGGTGCTGGCCGCTCGCGCCGCAGGGGTCGAGGTGCTCAGCCGGGCCGGGATCCTGGCCGCCATGGCCGCCACCCGGCAGGTGGTGGCGGTGGCCGGTACCCACGGCAAGACCACGACCTCGGCCATGCTCGCCCGGATACTGGCCGACGCCGGTGGGCGGCCGTCGTGGGTGGTCGGTGGCGACATCGTCGGCCTGGGTGGGGGTGGCGGGTGGGATGCAGGAGGCACGTGGATGGTGGTGGAGGCCGACGAGAGCGACGGGACATTTCTGGTCCTCCCGCGCCACGTAGGGGTGGTGACCAGCGTCGAGCCCGACCACCTCGACTTCTACGGCGACGAGGCGTCCATGCTCCGGGCCTACGAGTCGTTCTTGGCCGGCTGTGGCGGGGCCCGGGTGGTCTGCGCCGACGATCCCGGTGCCACCGCTCTGGGGCGGGGGCCGGCGGGTGGGCCGGGCGTGATCACCTACGGGACGACGGCGGGCTCCACGTTCACCATGAGCGACCTGGAGGCGGGGCGGAGTGAGATGGCCTTCGAGGTGCGGGGCCCCGACGGCGACCACGGCCGGGTGCAGCTCGCGGTTCCAGGGATCCACAACGCCCGCAACGCCACCGGGGCGCTGGCCGCGGCCGTGGCCATCGGCGTGCCCCTGGCCGAGGCCGTGGCCGGCCTCGGGCGGTTCACCGGGGTGGCCCGACGCCTGGAGCGGTGCGGGGAACGTGACGGGATCACCTTCATCGATGACTACGCCCACCTGCCGGGCGAGGTGGCCACCGTGCTGGCCACCGTGGCCGGCGCCGGCTGGGGTCGGGTGGTGGCGGTGTTCCAGCCCCATCGCTACAGCCGAACCTCCGCCCTCCATGGCGCGTTCGCGGACGCCTTCGTGGACGCCGACGTGGTGGTGGTGACCGGGATCTACCCGAGTGGGGAGGCACCCATCCCCGGGGTGAGTGGGCGCCTGGTGGCCGACGCCATCGCCGTCGCCCATGGCGATACCGACCTTCACTACTGCGAGGACCTGGCCGACCTGCCGTCGCTCCTCGCCGGCCTGCTGGTGGCCGGGGACCTCTGTGTGACCCTCGCCGCCGGGGATCTCACCGACGTGCCCCGTCGCTTGGTGGCCGGGGCATGAACGGTCCACCTCGGCCCGCCGCACTGCGGGCCGCGGCGCAGATCCTGGGCCCGGCGGCCACCCTCGACGCCCCCCTCGGCGCCCTCACCACCTACCGGGTGGGCGGGCGCGCCGCTATCGCCGTCACCGTGAGCTCCCGGGCCGCCGCCGCCTTGGTGGCCCGGGCGGTGACCGAGTCGAACCTCCCGGTGCTCGTCGTCGGCCGGGGCTCGAACCTCTTGGTCTCCGATGCCGGTTTTCCAGGCATCGCCGTTGTGGTGGGCGCGCCGGCCGATCGTGCGGCGGCCGATGGCGCCGAGCTGCTCGCCGTATCGATCGATCCCGCCGGGGCCGGCGGTGACGTGGTGGCCGGGGCCGCAGTGGCGTTGCCCACGCTGGCCCGGCGCAGCGTCGAGGCCGGCCTGGCCGGTCTGGAGTGGGCGGTCGGGGTGCCCGGATCGGTAGGCGGCGGGATTCGGATGAACGCCGGAGGCCACGGCTCGGACATGGCCGCGTCCCTGCAGAGCGTCACCGTGGCCGACCTGGCGGTCGCCCCGGTGGCCGCCGATCAAGCCGTGGAACGTACCTTGAGTCTGGTCGATCTGGCCTATGGGTACCGGCGATCGTCGATCCGGCGCCGCGACCTGGTGCTCGACGCCCGCTTCGCCCTCCGCCCCGGCGATGTCGACCAGGGCCGGCGGACCATCCGCGACATTGTCGCTTGGCGGCGCGAACATCAGCCCGGTGGTCAAAACGCCGGGTCGGTGTTCACCAACCCGCCCGGCGACTCCGCCGGACGGCTCATTGAGGCCGCAGGCCAGAAGGGACGGAGGTTGGGTAGCGCGATGGTCTCGGCCAAGCACGCCAACTTCATCCAGGCCGACTCGGGGGGATCGGCCAACGACGTGCGGGCTCTCATCGATGAGGTTCGCATTGCCGTGGTGGCCCGTGCCGGCATCGAGCTTCACACCGAGGTACGCCTCATCGGCTTCGAGGGGGACAACGACGAATGACTCCTTCGTGGCTGACCGCCCCCGGTCTCACCCTCAAGGGTCTCAGCCTCAAGGAGAGGTTGAGACTTGGGATCGATGATCGGAGCGTCAAAAACGCTCGGCCGCAGACTGTGCTGGGCTATCTCGAGCCCGAGGGGCCGTCGGATCGGCCTTTGGATCGGCGTGGGCGCGATCGGCCCGCGGATCGGCCCGGGCCCGGACGGCGGGAGGGGCGGCCAGGGAGCGGGCCGGTGCCGACACCGCAGCCAAGGCGTGGATCCCAGGACCCGTCCGCCCAGGAGCGAGGGGCCGGGACCGGGGGAGGGGCCATCGATCCCCGGTTTCGGGAGCGATGGATCGATGTCCGCCGCCAGGAGGGGCAGCGCCGGCTGCGGGCGGTGATTGCCGTTGTCATCGTCACCGCACTCGCCGGAGGGGGCGTGGGGGCGACCTTCTCCCCCCTCCTCGCCGTCGAACACCTCCGGGCGGACGGCACCGCCCATCTGCCAAGCTCGCGGATCGTGGCGGTCAGCGGGCTTGGCGATCACCGACCGATGGTGTCGGTGGCCACATCGGCGGTGGCCAGTCGGCTGCGGGCCGAGCCGTGGGTGGCATCCGCCCAGGTCATCAGAGAGTGGCCGACCACGGTACGCTTCGTCGTCCGCGAGCGCCGCGCGGTGGCTGTGGTGGCCTCGGCCGACCCGACGACATCCAAGGCGACGGTGGAGGTCGACGCCACCGGGCGGGTCCTGACCACTCCGACACCGACCGGCGCCGCCCTGCCCCGGCTGATGGGCTCCCCGGCGCCCGACCGGCCCGGTTCGTGGCTGGCCGGCACCTCGGCCACCGGCAGGCCTTCGGGCCACCTGGGCGAGGCCCTGGCCGCCGCCGCGGCCATGCCGGCCTCCGTCTCGGGCCGGATCGGAGGCATCATGGTCGATCCGGCCGGAGGGGTGACCCTGGCTTGGTCGCCGGGGTCGCCGGGGTCGCCGGTGGTCAAGCTGGGCCGCCCGCCCGCTGCGTCGGTTGCCCCGCCCGGGCCCCATGCCGCCCCGGCCCTCACCGGCTTGGATGTCGCACTGGTCCGCCAGATGGAGGCTCTGGCCACGGTGGTGGCCAACGTGGACCTTTCCAAGGTCGCCCAGATTGATCTCACCGTGCCGGACAGACCGGCCTTGACCCCGGCGCCGGGGCCCGCTATTCTCTCGACCAAATAGCGAGGTTGACCTAGTTCAATCTCAAGTCTAGATCGAGGGTGAGCCGTGGGCACCGGGGGGTCCACGGCTTTCGCTCGGCGACCTGTCAGGCTTGCCCCACCGCTTCGCCGCCTCAGGACGGGTTCGGTGACCTACTCATCCATCCAGACCGGATACACCGGCTGGTGCTGCGCCCCGGGAGGAAAATCCACAAATGGCCGGTGCCCAGAACTACATAGCCGTCATCAAGGTCGTCGGCATCGGAGGAGGCGGGGTCAACGCCGTCAACCGGATGATCGACGCCGGGCTGAAGGGCGTGGAGTTCATCGCCGTGAACACCGACGCTCAGGCCCTGCTGATGAGTGACGCCGACGTCAAGCTCGATATCGGCCGGCAGTTGACCCGGGGCCTCGGCGCCGGGTCGAATCCCGACGTGGGCCGGGAGGCCGCCGAGGAGCACCGGGAGGAGATCGAAGAGGTGCTCAAGGGCGCGGACATGGTCTTCATCACCGCCGGCAAGGGGGGCGGGACGGGAACCGGTGGGGCTCCGGTCATCGCCCAGATCGCCAAGTCCCTGGGCGCCTTGACCATCGGCGTGGTCACCCGACCCTTCGCCTTCGAGGGCCGCCGTCGCTCGACGCAGGCCGAGGCGGGCATCCAGCATTTGAAGGAGGAGGTCGACACCCTCATCGTCATTCCCAACGACCGGCTCCTCACCGTGTCCAACGACAAGACCTCGATGGTCAACGCCTTCAAGATGGCCGATGAGGTCCTCCTTCAAGGGGTGCAGGGCATCACCGATCTGATCACCACGCCGGGCTTGATCAACACCGACTTCGCCGACGTCAAGATGATCATGCACGATGCCGGCACGGCCATCATGGGGATCGGCACGGCCTCGGGTGACGGGCGGTCGGTCACGGCCGCCAAGCTGGCCATTACCTCCCCGTTGCTCGAGGCGTCGATCGAAGGGGCCCGGGGCATCTTGTTGAACATCGCCGGCGGCAGTGACCTGGGCCTGTTCGAGGTCAACGAGGCAGCCGAGATCATTCACGGTGTGGCCCACCCCGAGGCCAACATCATCTTTGGCCAGGTCATCGACGACTCCATGGGTGACGAGGTGCGGGTGACGGTGATCGCCGCCGGCTTCGAGCGGTGGGAGGGTCCCGAGGCGGTGGCCGACGACGCTGCGTCGCCCCGCTCCGGCGGCTTGGGGTTGGTCGATATCGACGACTCGATCCGGCGATCCGGTGAGGTCCCCCGCGTCGCCGACGACGAGTTCGACGTTCCGGACTTCTTGAAGTAGGTGCAGAGGTGAACGACGGCTGTCCGGTCGCGGTGGCCAAGACGACGCTCCCCGGCGGGGCCCGGTGGCGCTGGACCGGAAAGAGCGCCGGAGACTTCGCAGGCGGCGGCCCGGAGGTCCGCCGCCGCCAGCGGGCCGTGGTCGACCTCCCCTGGAGCCAGCCGCGCCAGGTGCACGGCCGGGCGGTGACGGTGGTGGACCGACCCGCAGGGGGCAGTGGCGGGCCGGCCGACGCCTTGGTGAGCGCGCAGCGCGGCGTGGCCCTGGCCGTGTTGACCGCCGACTGCGCCCCGGTCGTGCTGGCCAGCGACGAGGGGGTGATCGCGGTGGCCCATGCCGGATGGCGAGGGTTGGCCGCCGGCGTGGTGGAGGCGGTGGTCGGCCAGATGCGAAGCCTGGGGGCCCGCCACATCGAGGCCGCCATCGGTCCGTGCATCGCGACGGACTGTTACCGATTTGGCGCTGCGGACCTGGAACGGGTGGTGGCGGCCACCGGTCCCGAGGTCCGGGGCCAGGACTCGACCGGAGCGCCGGCACTCAACCTGGCCGCCGGCGTCGCCGCCGCCCTCGGCCGTGCCGGGGTTGACCACATTGTCGATGTCGGCGTCTGCACGGCGTGCTCGGCTGAGCATTGGTCGTGGCGGGCTGGCGACCGGGCCCGCCAGGCCAGCGTGGTATGGCGGCCGTGAGCGCCGAAGAGATCCTCGAACGGCTGGCCACCGTACGCGGCCGGGTCGCCATGGTGGGGGCGGACCCCGACGGCGTCGAGTTGGTGGCCGTGACCAAGGGCTTCAGCGCCCAGACGGTCGAAGCCGCGGTGGCCGCCGGGCTCCAACACCTGGGCGAGAACTACGCCGCCGAGCTGATCACCAAGGCCCACGAGCGGCCCGAGCTGTGCTGGCACTTCCTGGGAGCCCTACAGCGCAACAAGACGGCCCGGTTGGCTCCTCATGTCTCGGTCTGGGAGGCCATCGACCGCCTCCCGGCGGCCGCCATGGTGGCCGATCGAGCGCCCGGGGCGGCCGTGCTGGTCCAGGTCAATGTCACGGGCGATCCAAACAAGCGCGGCTGCGCCCCGGAAGCCACCGAAGCCCTGGTGACGAAATGCGCCGGGCTCGGACTCGACGTGCGTGGTCTGATGACCGTCGGACCGGAGGGCGACCGCGAGGGGGCACGGGTTTGCTTCAAGACCCTGGCAGGGCTGGCTCGGACACTCGGGCTGCGCTCCCTGTCGATGGGGATGAGCGATGATTTCGACATCGCGGTTGGCGAAGGAGCGACGACGATCCGTCTCGGTCGCGCCCTGTTCGGCTCCAGGCCGA
>JAABUQ010008371.1_pt1 | contig 14536 bp, 17 predicted proteins | sample 5560001 | NCBI WGS metagenome assembly JAABUQ01 (sample SAMN10711888, study PRJNA513371) | rock metagenome | isolation source: Antarctica rocks | place: Antarctica: Victoria Land, Finger Mt nord | collected 2015-12-18
GGCCCGGCTTCGTCCTGCCCCACCACGTCCGCAGCCGTCAGGCGCAGGTCCGCCGTGCGGATCGTGAGCCGCCCGCCCTCCGGCATCGCGTCGCGCGCGTTGATGACGACATTCAGAAGCGCGTTCTCCAACTGGCTCGGGTCGCACAGCACGTTCCAGATGCCGTCGTCCAGGTGCAGCTCAACCGCAATGGCCGGCCCCACCGTGCGCCGGACCAGCTCCGCCATGCCCCCGATCAGCTCGTCTAGTTCGACCAGCTTGGGCTGTAGCGTTTGCCGCCGTGCAAAGGCCAGCAGCCGTTGCGTCAGGGCCGCCGCACGCTGCACCGTCTTGCGTACGCCTTCGGCGTAGCGGTCCGCGTCCGCCGTGCGGCCCTGCGCCACCCGGCGCTGCAGCATGTCCAGGCTGCCGCCGATGGCTTGCAGCATGTTGTTGAAGTCGTGCGCGATGCCGCCGGTGAGCTGGCCCACCGTCTCCATCTTCTGCGACTGGCGCAGCGCCTCTTCGACCTGCGCGCGCTCTTCTGCCGCCGCGTGCAGCGCGTCCGCGACCTTGATCAGCTCCGCCGTGCGCTCGGCAACGCGGGCTTCCAGTGTCTCGTTCGCATGGCGCAGCGCCGCCTCGGCCCGCGTGCGCTCGGTCACGTCGTTACCCGCGACAAAGATGCCGGACACGCGCCCAGTCTCGTCGGTGATGGGCTGGTATACGAAGTCCAAAAAGTGCTGCTCGGGCGCGCCGTTAGGGTCGGCCTGCACGACGAACTCCGCGCCGCAGCCGACGAACGGCTCACCTGTGGCGTAAACGCGATCCAGCAGCGCGATGAAGCCCTGGTCCTCGGCTTCGAACAGGGCGTCCCGCACCGATTTGCCCACGATGTCGCGGTGGCCGACGAGCCGCAAGCAGGCCGCGTTGGCCAGCTCGACGCGGTGCTCCGGCCCGCGCAGCATGCACATGAAGCCCGGCGCCTGCTGAAACAGCGCGCGCAGCTGCTCGCTCTCGGCCCGGAGCGAAAGGTTGACCTCTTGCACTACCCGGGCACGGCCGAGGATGCCGCTCTGCGTGGGCGCCAACTGAACGCGGCGCTCCTCGCCGGCATACCGGGCCGCGTCGCGCAGGCGTTGCAGCTCGGTGACGTCGATCGGGTGCTGCAGCACCAGCGACACCTCGCCGTTCCCGTCCAGCACCGGCGTGTGCGTGATGCTCCAGTAGCGCTCCTCGAAGCCGCCGCCCTCGGCCTCCGGCCGCGGGATGTCGAAGCGCAGCACCGCCACGGTGTCGGGCTGGCCGGTTCGCAGCACGCGCTCGAAAGAGGCGATGGACTGGCGCAAGGTTTTGGGGTCGGTGGGAAAGGCGTCCCAGGCCCAGCGCCCGAGGATGTCGGCCAACTCCCGCTTCGTGGCCGCGAGATAGGCCTGGTTCGCGCCCACGATCGTGAGGGCGCGGTCGAGCACGAGGTAGGGGTTCGGCGAGGCGTCGAACAGCCCGATATAGTCCAAGCGAGGTCGGTCCATCCCGTGCCCTGGCTGCGCTTTGGCGGTCATCGGAGAGCCTTGGAAGGTTACGTGTGCGCTTGGGACGGCGAGGCGGTCGGCGCTAGGGTGTACCCCTTGCGCCCGAGCGGCAGCTTCACCGCGTCGGGCCGGAGTTGGCCCTTGGTCTCCTGCTGTCCCAAGGCGGCCTGTATCGGGCGGAGCTTAGCCGTGATCATTTTGAGCGGCCGCCGGCTGCTGTGGCTTCTGGTGCGCGCGGCGGCAAGTTGCTGCTGCCCGCTGTCGGCGCACCGCCAGGCGGATCACCCATGTCCCAGCTCCGCCTGCGCCGCCCTGATTGCCCTCAGGCCGACGCGCCGGGGTACCTCCTGCGTCTCGGAACCTTGCGCGTTCAGGGCCGCGGCGAACAGCAAGCGCAGCCCCGCCCGCACGACCTCGCTGGCGCTTCCATACCCTCCCGAGGTGACGTTCGCGGCCACAAGGCGAACCAGCTCAGGTGTGAGGGAAACGGTGAGCGCATTGCGAGACGGCATATGCTGCAACATAGTTTCGCCTGCACGGGCGTAAAGCGTCACACCCAGAAACAAGGGGTTAGGAATTGTCATCGTTTCTTGCTTGTTTTTCCATCCGATTCCGCTGGCCCAGCTCGGGTGTCCGTCCGTCCTGCCGTCCGGCAATCAAAGTGTCCGCCTTGCCGTCAGCGGCCTTGGAGTTCACGGACAGGGCAGGCGTGCCGGTCTGAGCTTCGTTTGGCGGACGGACTACCGCGCCCGGAATAGTACAACGTGCCCACCTGTGGGCAGCATCTCGGCCAGGCATCCCTCGACCGCCGCTGCCATCGCTGTCTGCCCGTACGGCTTGGGCAGCAAGGGCAGCCCAGAGGCGGCCAACTCCGCAGCTTCCGCATAGCCGCTAGCGAGCAGCACGGGCAGGCCAGGCCGCAACCGTCTCAATTCAGCAGTAAGCTGCAGTCCCGTCATGCCGGGCATGGCCTGGTCCGTCAGGACCAAGTCCACCCTCGCCCCGGCACGCAGGATTTCCAGCGCTTGCCTACCGGAGGACGACTCCACAACGGCATGGCCAAGATCCTCCAGCATGGAGGCCGTGCTCGCCAGCACCAAAGGATCGTCGTCCACCAGCAGCACCGTATGGCGGTCGAGTAGCCTGAGCGGCGCTTCGGCCAGGCTGGCAATGGGCGTCGTTGCGGGCGCTGTCTCGACCTCCGCCCGCGGTAGCCACAACTCAGCCGTGGTGCCCACGCCCTCCTGACTGCGCAGCACGAGCCTCCCTCCGGATTGCGCGGCAAGGCCGTGCACCATGGACAAGCCCAGACCGGTGCCCTTACCAACGCCCTTGGTCGTGAAAAACGGCTCCATGCAGCGGGCCAAGGTCACCGGGTTCATGCCCTCGCCGGTGTCGGCCACGCTCAGCACCACGTAGCAGCCCGGTGGCAGATCGCCCTCTTGCCCTGTGCCGACCCGCTCCTCGCGCGCCGCTATGGTGAGATGGCCGCCTCCGGGCATGGCGTCGCGCGCGTTCACGGCCAGGTTGAGCAGCGCCACCTCCAACTGGCCGGCGTCCACCAGGGCCGGCGCCATGCCAATGGGGAAGCGCGTCTCGGTTTGCACGTTGCTGCCCAACGAGCTGCCAAGCAGGCCAGACATGCCCTGCACCAGTTTCGGCACGTCCACCATCTTCGGCCACAGCGCCTGGCCGCGGCCGAAGGCGAGCAGGCGCTGGGTGAGTGATGCCCCGCGCTGGGCGCCCATCTTCGCAGTACTGAGCAGGCGCGTAGCCCGCTCGTCGCCGGTCGGCAGGCGTCTTTGCAGCATTTCCAGGCTGCCCAGCACGGCAGTGAGCAGGTTGTTGAAGTCGTGCGCAATGCCGGCCGTGAGCTGCCCCACCGCTTCCATACGCTGCGCCTGGCGCACGCGGCTTTCAGCCGTCTCGCGCCGGGCAGTTTCCTGTCGCAGCTCGTCCAGGGTTGCCCGTAGCCGTGCTGTGGCCGCCCGTTCCGACCGCACTCCGCGCAGCGCCAGCCAGGACAGGAGCAGAAGCGCCAGCGAGGCCGCCGCAGCCACGGCGGCGAACCCGGCCAGGTGCTCGTGCCAGCGTTGCAGCACCACGGCCTTCCCGGCGCCCAGTGACACGTAAAGGGGATAGCCCGACACCTTGCGGTAGGCGTACATCCGCTGCGTGCCGTCCACGCTCGACGCAGCGGTGGCGAATCCCTGCTCGGGACGGACCGCGATCTCCCGCATCATGGGGTTGTCCGCGCCCAGGCGCATGCTGCCGTCGCGCACCGGCTCCCGGATCAGCACCTCGCCGTCTGCACGCACCAGCGCACCAGTGTGCGGCAAGTCCGAGGCGGCTTCGGCGTAGAAGCGTGCGAAGTACTCCGGGTCCAGCCCGATGTGGACGGTGCCGTCGAACCGCCCGTCCGCGGTGGACCTGCGCCGGCTGACGGCGAAGGTGGCCCTGGTCGTGGCCTTGCCCTGGAAAGCGCTGCTGATGAAGGTTCCGGCGTCGCGCTCGCGCTGGGCCTGGAAGAAATCCCGGCCGGCGATGCTGGGCGCGGCGCGGTCCCACTCCTGACTGCCAGCCCGTACGACGCCCTGCGCATCGGTGACCCAAATCGCGACAGCCTGCTCCAGCGGCGCCTTGAGCCGGGACAGGAAGGCACTCGTCTCAGGGGCGGCAATCTGCTCCCAGTTTAGGGAGTCCACGCGGTCGTCCGCGCGCGCAAGGGCCAGCTCGGCCGTTTCCAGCACCTTGCGCGCGTGCTCGTGCATGACGGACACCGACCGGATAATGCCATCCTGGGCTTCCTCCAGAACGGTCGCGCGGTCATGCATGGCAGCGGCGGCAAATAGCCCTGCCGGGACAACGAAGGAAGCCGCGACCAGCATCCAGTGCAGGCGCAAGGACGGGATGCTTGTCACGCTGAGGTTATACACGTCTGTTAAAAGGCGACGAATTATGAATTGTCATCATTGTTGAAAGACATTCAACGGATTGCCCTGTCCATATTGTCGACAGCTTAGCCGTCCTCGTCTATGTCGGCCGGCGCAGTAGCCGGCACTCCGTCCGTGCATACTCGGGCTCTTCTTGGAAAATCCCTGCCATGCCCGGGGTACGCCATAGGACGTAGCGTAATCGTCGGCGGGCTGTACCACTTCGTCAAACGACCAGACCCTGTTGGCGAAGTCGGCCAATGTCCGTTTGGGTTCGTTTGACGGACAGCATAAGCTCTGGCCGCCGATGAAGACGCCGGGGTGCCAGATGGCCAATCTGCACAGCCTCGCGGTCACTGGGCCTACTTAGCGATGACATACATCACCGAGGATATGGAACATAGTCGCAGAGGTTCTGCTTCTTCCGTGTCCAAGCCTCTTGCTCCATTCTCCCAAGAATCTCCCGGCTCTGTCGAATGGCTTCCTTGCAACCATCGACAATTTGGCGATCAGCCTCAATGTAATTCGTGCGAGTGCACTGTACGAGGGTTTTGTTTGCAAGCGTTCTTTCCGGGACCATCCGTAATTCCTCCATGTGACTTTCAGAACTTCGTGAGTTAAGTCTCACGGCTATTCTTGCCTCCTTACTCGATTTCGAGCGCCCATCCTGATTGTAGCGAACAGATGTTGCTGGAACCCGGAGTGAATTTGGTTAGCGTCTATGCAGGATTGCAAATGCCTGCCGGACTGGCGTGACGGCCAAGAAGGGCGCGGCGCTTGGTCTATCTTGCCGAAGCAACAGCATCCCCGGCATCTGCCGGGTTGAGCGCCGAACTCATCCGCCGAACGTGTTCAGTGATGTGCGTGAGGCAGACCCTGATCCTTGGCGTCTGGCGATTGTCCTTGTGAACCACCAGCCAAATGTGTGCGGTCGGAACAGGTGGCGGGATGCTCAGCCGCTTCAATCCACCTTCCCGGTCGGCACGAAAGCAAGCAAGGCAGGCCAGGCCGCCACCGTGGATTGCGGCGGCAACGGCCGCCTCATGGCTGCTCGTCTGCATCGCCACACGGACACGGAAGGCGCGGTCGGTCAGCCAGCCCGTCTGCGATGCATCCTCGATGTCGTCAAACTGGGTGATGAGGTGATGACCAGAACACCCATCTCCAAAGTTCAAATCCCCATGGCGCTCCAGGTACTCTGGTGAGACATAAAGGCCGAAGGCTATGGTCCCGATCCGGCGCACGACGAGGTCGTGCTGGTCAGGTTCCTGGATGTGCAGCGACGCCAGAAGGGGTGCGAGGATGTGGGTCGCCACCGTCTCGGCGCAGGTCATTCGGACAAGCCCAACCATGCTCGTATCACTGCTGCCGACATCGCGCTCCAGCGACGTTGTTTCAGCTTCCAGGCGTTCCGCATGGGCACGGACGCTCTCGCCGGCCTGGGTTGGCGCGTAGCCATCCGGCGTACGGTTGAGCAGGCGGACACCCAGGCTCGCCTCCAGCGACGCAAGCCGACGCCCCACCGTGGACTGTGCGACGCGTAGCTCCCTTGCCGCCGCGGACAGGCTGCTATGCCGCGACAAGGCCAGGAAGAACCGCAGGTCGTCCCAGTCGAGCATAGGTGCCCCTTCGCGCATCGTAACGGTTGGTCCTGCCAAGGAGGCGGCATAAGTTGAATTCGCACAAGGCATGGAGGGCAGCGATCATGGCCGGCGACGCGGACAAGTCTGGGACGCAGAAGGCTGCCGAAGCCGACGTGGAGGGCTTCAAGGAGGAACTCGGTCCATTCGTTGTCGCCGCCGAGACAACACGGATGCCGATGGTGTTCACCAATACCAAGGCATCGGGCCACCCCATCATCTTCGCCAATCAAGCCTTCCTCACGCTGACCGGGTATGATGAGCACGAGGTGCTGGGTCAGGGCTTCGATTTCATGATCGAGCGCGGCGCCGATCCAGGGGCGCTGGCAGAAATCCAAACGGCATTCGCGGGCGGCCGGGACCTGGAGACACAGGTGCGGTGCCGCCGCAAGAACGGCAGCGTGTTGTGGGTCACGGTCTTCATCAGCCCTGTCCGGGACGAGGGCGGCGCTGTCGTGCAGCACTTCGCCTCGTTCGTGGACATCACCCGGCACAAGGAGGAAGGGGAGCGCCTCCGGTCCCTTTTGGAGTCCATCTCTGATCTGATCAGCCAGGGCCGGGGCCTTGGACCAACAGCCTAGCAGAAGCAACTTTGAGCCAAACCTGGCCTGAGCGGTTAGCCGGGGCGGTGCTCTACCGTAAGCCGGTTATGAGAGCGTGCAGAGCGTCAGAACCGTTTTCGCATTGCCAACGTGCAAAAGTGGATGGCAATAACATCCATGTATACTCACGGATTCGTGTATTATGTTTTCCAGAGACAATGTTGGTTTGCATGTCGGACAGCAACAATGACCGCACTGTCGAGAAGCTGCTCCGGCAGCAGGCGGCCTTGGCCGCGTTCGGCGCCTTCGCCTTCCGGGAGCCTGACCTGCACAAGATACTGACCGAGGCCGCGCGTACCTGCGCCGCGTCCCTGGAGGTGCCGTTCTGCAAGGTATACTCCGTTCACGTGAGAACCCGAAAATCGGCTGGCGAGTCGACCCTGATCTCAGCGGGGTTTCAGAGGTGCGAAGTTTTCGGGTTCTCACATGGACGGAGTATATGCCGCTACCGGGCCGCGGAGAACGACCTCCGGATCGAGGCCGGTTGCGGCTGGCACCTTGGCGTGGTCGGGCGGGTGGTGTCGCAGGCCAACGAAAGCTCACCCCAAGGCCGGGCGTACGTGACCGGGGAGCCGGTCATCATCCGCAACCTGCATGAGGCGAACAACCTGGACGTGCCAGCCTTCTACGCGGAGCACGGCATCGTCTCGACCGTGGACGTGGTCATCCCTGCGATCGATGGGGCGCCCTACGGCGTCCTGGAGGTTGATAGCCCTTACCAGCACCAGTACGACGTGCATGACATCAACTTCCTGACCGGCTTCGCCAACGTGCTGGCCGAGGCGGTGGCCACGGCCACGCGGGTCAAGGAGATACGGGAGTTGCTGGCGGCCAAGAGCCTGCTGGCGGAGGAGCTGCAGCACCGTGTCCGCAACAACTTGCAAATGGTCTCGGGCATGTTGGACAGCTACGCCCGAACCGCCGCTAATGGACCGGCACGGGAAGGCATCAACCTGATCGTGCGCCGGGTCACGACGCTGGCACAGGTGTATGACAGCCTGCTTGGCGTGGGCCTGAGCGAGACGGTGGATTTGGCCGGCTACCTCTGCGCGCTGTGCGGACGGCTGCCAGGGCTGCAAGCCGAGCGGAGCGGGGTAGTGCAGATCGTCTGCCGTGCTGAATCCGTCCAGCTTGGCCTGGACGCGGTGACGGCGCTCGGCATGGCGGTCGCGGAGCTGGTGACGAACAGCTACAAGCACGCTTTCCCAGACCGGGACGGGACCATCACTGTCACCCTGGCCCGCGCCGGCCCGGGCAGCGCGACGCTCACGGTCGGGGATGATGGGATCGGCTACGAAGCCGAAGCCGAGAGCACCCGGCACGGGGTGGGCCTGGTCAGGCGGCTCATGGAGAGGGCGGGACGGCACGCTGGACGTCCAGTCTGGCAACGGGACCTTGTGGACGCTGACGTTCTCAGTGCTAACAGCACCCGGGGACACCAAGGCCGCAGCCTGACATGGTGGGGAGCACGGCCGTCGAAGCACTGAATGGGACGGAACGCTTTCACACGATGGTGTGGCCGTCCGTGAAGGCCCGAACGCGACCGTAGCAGCCGCATGCGGCTGCTTCCAGGCCGGGCCGGTCAAGGATGGTGACGCGGCCGCGTTTCTACCCGACCACTCCTGCCGCTCGCAACGCCTGCACAGCGATCGTCACCCCTGATCGCCGAACCGCAAGCATGACGGACAAACCCTCCTGCGTCATCGCCAACTCATCCCCGTCCACCCGGTCATGCGCCATCAGTAGCCAGCGGGCGAGGCGCTGCGAGAGTGGGTGGCGGCTGTTGCAGGCCACTGTCTGCGCCACCTGTGCCATGGCTCCCTCCAGGGCCTGGAACAGCAGCCGGTGCAGTTCAGGTGATGCGGCGAGGTTGTCGCGCAGCACCTGCGCCGGCAGGCGGAACGCGAAGCCTGGCAACTGCACCACGGCCCGATGGAAGGACGCAGCTTGCGGACTCAGCAGGACTGAGAGGCCGACCATGCTCTCCCGACCGATCAGGCCGACCTCGGTGCCGCTGCTGGCCCCGTTGGCGTCGTCCACCATCGCCGACGAGAGCTATGCTGCAATCTGGGTGACGCCGTGAGCGTCACCCAGGTTCCAGCATAGCTCTCTCATGACTGCCCACGCCGGCTGGCCGTGGCATTCTCCGAGCGCGATCTCGTGGAAAAGCTACACTGACGCCAAGGCCACCTCTGTCGGGGGCACAGCAGGCAAGAGGAAACCGATGTACATTTTATGAGGCGGGATGCTGCATGAGCGGCTGTGGGGACCTCACATGGCCGTTGGCGGTGGTCATCAAGCGACTGGAGCCCGCCCGCGCGACACTTGATGCTGGGATCGCGCGTCTGGATCAGATGGAGCCATTGGGATGAAGGAGAACCCGGCACGTTAAGAACTGATTGACGAGACGCCGCCGGACGTGATTGACGACGGCGCGATAGCTGGCAATGTCTCTGTTGGTGGACCCGATCCGGTTGACCTGCTTGGTAAATACAGGGTCAAGGGAGACGGGCGCGTGATCGGCTACTTAATTGGGTTGTGGCGCAGCGACATGTACTCGCCGCACGGGCTGTGCCTGTTGTGGGACCCTGGCATCCTATGGTCGCAGGCGATCGGCGATGCCCTAATGGGGCTCTCCTTCGTCAGCGTCGGCGTGTTCCTGGCAGTGCTGGCGGCCAAGCGCCAGATGCTGCGTCATGGCTGGCTGATGTGGCTGTTCAGCATGGCCTTCCTGCTCTGCGCCGGCACCCACTTCTTCGCGGTGCTGACCCTATGGGTGCCCGACTACGCCCAGGAAGCGCTGCTGAAGCTGCTGACGGCGGCCCTCTCGGTCACCATGGCGGTGCTGCTGTGGCCCTTACTGCCGACGGTGCTGGCCATGCCAACGACGCATGAACTGCACCTCTCCAACACCGGGCTGATCGCCAGAATGAACGAACGCGATGCCGCCCTAGCCGCGCTCAAGACCGAAACCGAGGAACGGCAGCGCATCGAGCAGACGCTGCGCCACGCCGAGAAGTTGCAAGCCCTCGGGCGGCTGACCGGCGGCATCGCGCACGACTTCAACAATCTTCTGACGGTGGTGCTCGGCAACCTCGACCGGGTCGCGCGCAAAACGGCGTTTCTGCCCGATGTTCAGACCGCCACCCGCAATGCGATCCTCGGCGCCGAGCGCGCCGCGCGACTGACCAGCCACCTGCTGTCGTTCGCGCGCAACCAGCCGCTGTTGCCAAGCCAGCAGATCATCAACGAATTGGTGCAAACACTGGTCGACATGACCGAGCGCAGCATGACTGCGGCGGTTACGCTCACGACCAGCCTGGACCCCGATCTATGGCCGGTGCGGATCGATGCCGACCATTTGCAAGTCGCCCTGCTCAATCTCATCGTCAACGCCACCGATGCCATGCCGGACGGCGGCACGCTTCGAATCAGCACGCGCAATCTCGACCCGGCGCACGTCATGGTCGAGGTCTCCGACACGGGCTGTGGCATGACCCAGGACGTCCTGAACCAGGCCATCGACCCATTCTTCACCACCAAGCCGCTGGGTAAAGGGACCGGGGTCGGCCTTAGCCAGGTCTATGGATTTGTTACCCAGTCGGCGGGACGTCTGGATATGCAGAGTGTCCCGGGCAAGGGCACCACGATCCAATTGGTGTTCCCCCGGGCAACGCTCGCCCTCCAGGCCAGCGAGGAATGTGAATGCAACCCTTGATCCTGCTGGTCGAAGACGAACTCTTGGTGCGCGACATGATCGCTGAGGAGTTGCGTGATGCCGGCTACCTGGTGATCGAATGCGCCAACAGCGATGAGGCTTTGGTGCAACTCGAGAGAGTCCCCGAGATCGATCTGCTGTTCACCGACATTCGCATGCCGGGTCCGATCGACGGGTTTGCGTTAGCCGAGCGGGTTCGGAGTCGTTACGCCAATCTGCCGGTGCTCTACACCACCGGCTTCTACGGCAGCGAGCCGCGCCAGGTGAGTGAAAGTCTGATGTTGCGAAAGCCATACCGACCAAAGGCGGCCCTGCGTCTGATCGTTGACTTGCTGGCCAAGCGTAACCGCGTGGCGGGATCGTCCGGTTAATGGATATGTGTGAACAAACGCTCAACTGGGACCCTGCTGGGATCGGGTCTACCGCATTGATCAGACGCAGAAAAAACGCTGTAAACGTAGGGTCTCGGTCGGCGTCGACCGGGACCCTACCTGTCGGCCACTTCTCACTGCAAAATTAATGCGTTGCAGCTGCTTTCGGGAGGGGTCCCGGTTCGGCGCTTGTTCACACCGTTCTGGGTTTCCATGCCGACGCTGCTTCCAACGCATCCTCAAAAGCCTGATGCACATCGCTGGGCACATGGCCGACACGGGCAGGGTTATAATAGGAATGAGTCTTGTGGTTTATGTTCATGGCTCTTGGTTACTGACCGCGATTGTCACGGTCGGTTAACCCCATTGCCATGCCGCGAACCGTGGCAGCCTTTTGGGGTAAGGCGGGCTGCTACAGAGAGGTCCTTTGACCCCTTGCAGGATGCAAGATGGTCCCCGCCTCGCACTGAAGCAAGGGCGGCTGGTCGGTGGTCATGCGTGCCCTGCCATGTCATCCGGTGCCGTGAACAGGTCGAGGGCGTGCAACAGCGCCTCCCGCACATCCACCTCGAGTTCTGGGCGCTTGGCCAGGATCAGAACACCCATGCCTGATGCCACGAGCCGCACGGCCTTATCCAGAACGGACGGCGGGATCGCTGTGGGGGTTACGTCGTCGGCCAGCAGCCAGACGCGGGCCACGGGCGCCAGGTCGCCGGTTGTGACCATGGAGCGGTGCGGGCAGGCGTCAATCTCGTCCTGCGCCAGCGGCGGGGCAGGAGGGCTAAGGGCGTTGCCGTCTGTGTCGTGGATGACGCCGGGAAAGGTGCTCATTCAGTGCCTGCCACTTCCACTAGCCGCACTCTGGAGGCATCTCCGCCGGTAAACTCGATGCCGGCTGTTTCCACGGTAGTGCGGATAGCAGCGACAGCGTGAGTCGGCCTTTCTCGGACAGACAGGGGCGTCACCCGCCCTGTGCGGTCAAACGTTCCTATCATGTGGACTGAGGTGCCACTGCGGGCGCTCAGCCGGGTTAGACTCCACCCCTGCAACGTCCGGGCAGCCTTCATCCGATCGGGCGTCATCGGCCCAGCTGGCGCAGGCGCGCCCTTGATACACGCCCGTCAATGAACTCAATGCCGGCTGTCTACAGCGTGGCACGGATAGCGGCAATAGGATCGTCCTGCTTCGTCCGATCGTGTAGCCCGGCTACCCGCCCCGTTTTCTCGTATGTCGTCACGATGTGTTCTGACGTGGCGCTGCGGAGCGCTAGGTACAGTCTACTCCAGCCCAGCAAAGCACGCGCAGCTTTGAGCTGATACGGGGTCACGGGTCAGCCTTCCGCAGCTTCACGCCCAGCTCGTCGCCGTTCGTGAACTCGACGCCGGCCGCCTCCAGGGTGGTGCGGACAGCAGCAACGGCGTCAGTCGGCACCGGCCGGCCGGGGATGTTCATAGACACGATCCGTCCGGTCTTCTCAAACGTTCTCACCAGTTGGGCCGAGGTGCCGCTCCGGGCGGCCACCCGATCAAAGCTCCAGCCGAGCAATGCCCGGGCGGCTTTTAGCTGATCCGGGGTCACGGGTCCGACTTCCGAAGCTGCACGCCGCCGCCGCCGTTCTCAGGAGCAAACTCAATGCCGGCTGCTTCCAGCGTGGCGCCGATGGCAGCAACGGCGTCCACCTGGTCCGTTCGGCCATACATGGATGCGACCCGCCCGGTCTGCTCAAAGGACCTCACTGTGTGCACCGAAGTGCCGCTACGCATGCCTAACCGAGACATGCTCCAGCCTAGCAACAGGCGAGCAGCTTTGACTTGATGCGGGGTCACTGGTTCGACCTACACAGGCTCAATGCGGCTCATTCGCGCCGTGCGACGTCCGCGGGCCGATCTAGCAGGTCCAGCGCATCCAGCAATCCATCCCGCACGTCTACGGCCGGTTCAAGCCGCCGGCCCAGGATCACGATGGCCTTGCCGGCCAGCACCAGTCCGATCGCCTCGGTGGCGATCACCGGGTTGACCAAGATGAAGGTGGCGTCGTCCGCCACGAGCCAGACGCGCGCGATGGGTGCGGCACCGTCCCGGGCCACCATGGAGCGATGGGGATACTCGTCCAGCTTGTCCTGGGTCAGGTCCGGGATCGTGGCGTCAAGGCTGACACCTTCGGCGTTGAATATGGCGCCGGGGAAGGTCATGGCAGCTTTCGCCACTTGCCTGCGGGTGTCCGATACCGTTTCGTCACTATGACGCCGATGGCCTCATAATCGGTCTCCGCACCGTGCTGCTTTAGGTAGGTCAGATGCCCGGTGTTCTGGATTTCCCGGTGCATTGCTTTGATGGCTTCCAGGTTGCTGATTGCGATCTCTGCTTTACCGACCCCCTGCTCAAGCCCTGCGCAGTCGAGACGTTTAACCGCCAAGGCGGCTGTGTGGCTCATCGAAGCCAAGGAGTCGCCTTGTAGCGACTGCTTGGCCTGCCCCGCCAATGACTGCCTAGCAACGGCAGCCATAGCATCCATCCCGGCGTGTGTGCGGCGAAGATCATCATTCATGGTCGCCATCCTTTGTCTTTCGCAGCCGCACGCCAGCTCCTTCGCCGTTCCCGGGGTCGCGCCACAGAACACAGAACGGGCAGGATTGCACAGTTGGTGGAACTGACTGGGAACGCTGGCCCTCCATAGCCTGTCCCAGTTGAACCCGGCTGGCGCGTGAGCTTGTAGTTCCTTGATTTCATTGGGTGCCGTTCCGGCCCAAACATACTTAACCTCAATTGGGACACCCTGCGATGCTCAGCCGTCGCGCGCTTACCGCGGTGCAGATTTCGGCTGTCGCCGGGGTTTCAGGCGAACAACCTTGCTTTCGGCCTGTGCTGGAAGGGACACCGGTCGCCATCCCGCAATGATCCGCACGCATTCCCGCCCTCGGGCGTTGTCGGTGATGAGCGGGAAATGCCGCCGCAGTTCGATGACCGCGGACAGCTCGCCTTCCTCGTGGAAGGCACGACGAATCGCCTCGGCGGTAACTTCATCGACACAGAACATGGCCTCACCATGAGAAGGCGGCCCGGCGCCGGCAAGTAAAATGCCCGTTCGGATCCTGCCGCCGCCCGACAAGCCCGCTAATATTCCAGGATCCCCCGGTAATCCGCTTGATCACCGAACGACCCGGCGCGCTCAGCGTCTCAAGCGCAGAGCTACAAAGCAGGTAGACGACTGTTGCACCCGACTTCCTGGGGGAGGACTGGCTGTTCTGTCAGCCTTCCTCGCATTAAACGCGGAAGCTCCTGCCCGCGCGCATAGGCGCGGCCGACTATGGCCGCGGCATAGCCGTTCCTGCTATGCCGCGGCCAGGAGGCGCAGCAGTTCCGGGCGTCAGGGCTGAACTTGGTGATCGCGGCTATCGTGTATTGGAACTCGACTTACATGGCCGACGCCGTCCAGCACTTGAGGGATCAGGGAAAGCCCGTGCTGGATGCGCTTCTCGCCCATACCTCGCCGCTTACCTGGGAGCACATCGGGTTCTCCGGCGACTTCCTGTGGGACCGCGCCGCCACGACCGCGGACCGGCGCCGGCCGCTTAACCTCGGCCAGGGCAGGATCGCCGCATGACAGGTGCCCTGACCCGTTCAGGCGTTGCATTGCCTACTTGCACCCGCTGCTATGCCCTTGTTCCTGCATCATGCGGCTGCCCTTCCAGCCTGGCGCTGGCTGCTACCGCAGCATCCGCCGGACGTCGGCTGGCCGCCGCGCCAGGAAGTGATGCTTCA
>JAABUQ010008372.1_pt1 | contig 14534 bp, 17 predicted proteins | sample 5560001 | NCBI WGS metagenome assembly JAABUQ01 (sample SAMN10711888, study PRJNA513371) | rock metagenome | isolation source: Antarctica rocks | place: Antarctica: Victoria Land, Finger Mt nord | collected 2015-12-18
GACGCCATTTGAAGGGATGCTGTTCGGTCATAGCAGGGTCCTCTTTTGCTCGTTTTCCCTGACTTTACCAGATCAGCTTGTTTCTTGCAACACAACCCTTCCACCTGCTTTCGTGAACTGGTAACTTGCTCACGATCCATTCTTCTGGCTTCGTAGCTCAGGTCCACATAGGCTCCCACCTTCTTGCGGGTGGTCAGAATCTTACCAACGGGAGAACCATCAGGATTAGCTCTGTCGTACAAGTCCACAGTACGCCCTTCCTCCGTGACTCCTAGTGCTCCAATAGGAGGTAAATTGCGTGCCGTAGCCTTGATATGGACAGGTTCCTTATTAAACAAGGTGATTCCGGCAGTGAGGGCACGGAGTTCAAACATCACATCGAAGTAGCCGTAGAACCCTATGTGCTCATCGTCGTCATCCACGAGGGCAACCTTGTTACCAAAACTGGCCCACTCTGGATTTAGATAAACAATGACCGGGCCGAACTGCTTGCTTTCACCCTGGGCGTTCATCATCAAAATTTGGGTAACGATGCTGTTCTTGCTCTTGGGATCGACATTGCTGCGGTTCACGGTGAACTTACCGGTCATCTCGACAGTGTCAGTGACGCCTTGTATCTCGATGGTAGCGTCAGTCCATAGTTCTAAGTAGTCGGTGCCGCCTAAGGGAAAGTAACTCTGGTTCATAATGTCTCCTTTGTTAAAAACTAGTTACATGGTGAAACCTGAAGAATGTACCTGCGGTTGCTTCACTAGTGTTCATAATACCTGAGCTCTCATTCTCGTGTCTTCTCATTGTTTGCTCCTTTTCAAGGATAGATTTTCTCCAACATGGCAAAACGATTCGCGTTCCTTGAGTTGAGTCAAGTATGCAGCTTGACGTATATCACGATCACCTCAAACAGGCTCCTTTTCGCTTTTGCGTAACAAAAAACAGCGATGGATGTTGATTGTCGAATGACTTGGCTCTGCCCAAAGGATGCGCAAGGTGTACGACTTTCCGTCATCATCTCTTGAGGCTGTGTAGGCTCATCGAAACACAGTAGAGAGTGAAGAGGTAAAAGCTCAGTTGGGAGCAACAAAAAGAAGCGAGAGAGGAGGATGGGGGGCAAGCGATCATGTGTGCAGACCGCGCAGCAAACTACTTCTGGCTCTTCTGCGTCTTTGTTCAGCTGAGAGCAACGTTTTCCCTGCACTTGATCGAACATGAGGCAAGTGTCTGAGAAAGTCGGCAGGCGAAAGAAGAAATTAAGCCAACAGAAGTTTGCAAGCGCTGAGAACGATGAACATTTTTGAGGCAGGTGATCCCCAGCGAGATTAACGAAAACAAACCACAGTGACAGTTTCCTTTACTAAAGAGAGAAATCTCTTTTTAGTAGAACTGAAGCGACGTTTGAAAGCAAGAGATCTCATTTTTTCAGCTTGAGCGTAGAGACCGAGATATCATAGATGAGCTGTCGCAGCCAGTGGGCAAACTGTTCAGGCGTAGAGGGCCGCTCCTGCTCCAGCCACCAGGCGAACGCGCCACATCCAGCCGAGGCAACAGTGGTGAACTTCAGGTCGAGCGGCGGTGTATCGGGATCAGATGCGGCTTCGGGGAACGTCTGATGGAAGTAAGCAAGAAAACGCTGCTGCGTCTGTTGGCGAAAGCGCTGGCTCAAAAAGGCATCCGCCTGCGCACTCAGCACTACGCGGTAAAAGTCTGGAAACTGTTGAATCTGCTTGAATAGCTCGATGATTCCTTCATGACGACCCTCCCCCATGATCCCTCCCTCCTCCTCTAACACCTCGTATATCTCATTTATATGCTGTTCGAGCAGATCGTATTTATCAAGGTAGTGGCGATAAAACGTCGAGCGGTTCACCATTGCGTGCTTGGTAATATCACGCACGGTGAGGGCCGCGAACCCTTTCTCCACAGTCCCCTCGATCAACGCTTGCTGAAGCAGTTTGCGTGTGCGACGAACCCTCAGATCTTCAACGCCATCGAGCTTTTGCATCACTTTCCTCTCCCATGTTGCATAGGCAACACATTTCGTTCCATTGCTGATTGACGCTCATTGTACCATCGGTTACGCTTTTTTGCAACGGCGCGTTGGCTATGCGCCGCTTTTGAGGAAATACCTCAAGCAGAAAAAGAGAAGGAGAGAGAAAGAAATATGGATATTCTGGTCTATGGGGCAGGTGTTATTGGCAGCGTCTATGCCGCCAGGCTTCAGGAGGCGGGACAAAACGTATCGCTGCTGGCGCGAGGGCAACGGGCGGTCTCGTTGCGCACACATGGTATTCAACTTGAGGATGCATTGACCGGACGAAGGATGACAACCCAGGTTTCCGTCGTTGAACATCTGGCTCCAACCGATAGGTACGATGTTGTCCTTGTGACTGTACGACTCGACCAACTTCATTCCGTCTTGCCGATCCTTGCCGCCAATCGTCAGGTTCCCACGCTGCTGTTTCTGCTTAGCAATCCGGCTGGGATGCGGCGATTTGAGTTGCTTGATCCGCAGCGTGTCGTTCCTGGCTTTCCAGCCGTTGGTGGCATACGCAAAGGAGATGTCGTGCATTATATCACCCCTCGCCAGGTGCCGACGATGTTAGGCGAAGCTGATGGCCGTGTGACGCCGCGCCTTCGCCAGCTCGCGGCTATTTTCAAACAGGCAGGCTTCACCGTTAATCTGAGTCCCGACATGCAAATGTGGCTGAAAACCCACTCGATCATGGATATGGGCATCATCGCAGCCGTCATGATGACGGGGAGAAAGAGCGCACAGCTTGCGCGGTCGCGCCGCAACGTTGTGATGCTGGTTCAGGCCATTCGTGAAGGGCTGCTGGCCCTGCGAGCACTGGGCACGCCCCTGACGCCTTTCTATCTGACCGTGCTCTTTCTCTGGCTCCCTCGCTGGCTCACCGTTATCCTCCTACAATCTCTGCTGCGCACGCGTATTTCCGTGCTTGGGATCGACGCTCATTTCGGTGACGACATGTACGGCATTGAAGAGATACGTCAGATGGCACGGGAGATCATGGCGCAACTGCGCTCCTCACCCCTCGCCACGCCGACTCTGAGTCGCCTGATGGTGGCCTTAGAGCAGACAACCCACTAACTCCGAGTTGCCTCAACGAGCGCGAAGAAGGAGGCAGGTTCGCCGATTTTGTGCAGATGAATGAGACCTCTTTATTGCCTCAAATTTCCGCATTCCCTGCGCCAGTTGAATGGTATTCTTGAGAAAAAGAAGCCACACTTCCATATTTCTGGATGTATCCAGAAATATGGAAGGATTCCGATGGTTTAGAGGCATCTCTCTGTTACCATCAGCAATGGATGATGCAAGGTAACGTTCTTTCATACGACAAGAACGTTAGGTCGGCTTCCTAAGCCTATCTAACGTTCTTGTCTATGGAGAAAACTTTGGCGAACTTATGAACGCTTTCGCCTTATTCTGCTTACTCAAGCACGTTAATATTCTATGGCTATAAGAATATTGCGAGTGTTCTGCCAATGGAGTGTTAGCTATTTTTAGAGCTTTTTGAACTATGGACGTGCTACCTCCATAGTTCAAAAAGCTTTGGGACTCTCCGCTTCCTAAGACTCTATCGGCTTAGGACCCAGGGTTGTAGGGAAATCCTTCGGGACACGTCTGTTGATCGCCTGTACCAGTGGCGTAATAACATCTGTTAGCCAGGACAATCAATTTAAGTTCGGGATTCCATGTTGGATCGTGTGTTATTTGTGATGTTATGGCATCAAACGGAGGTCGATATTGGAAGTGTGCTTGCGCATAACTCATTGAGCCTCCATTAGGATTGTTAGAGGTAGCCTAAGCCTGATTGATCTTTGCATCAATGGTACCTTCCTGCCATCCCCAGAACTGAGCCTGATTGTTGAGCTTAGTAGTAAATTCAGCTTCTTGTCTGGGGTTGGTAACTGAAGTCCCATCAAAACAGACGTGCTTGTTTAGATAGAACGTCGCCAAATCTCCTCCTGCCGGAAACCAGTTCGGATCGTACTTGAAGTTCCTTTCCACATGGTAGTCGTAGCATTTGCCAGTGGGAGCAGCAGGGCCAGCAGCCAGAACCGAATCACTTCCAGCATCTGTGACAGTGATCACTGGAATCTCCCTCTTGCCAATTTACCAAGCCACATGGGTTATTCTGAAAGGCTTGTATCTCATCAGAAGACAGTTTGCCAGAACTTTGTGCGGCTGACACTACCTGGTTGATCTGGTCTTGTGTTATATTGCAGTCTGTCCCTGAGCTAGTTGTTCCATCAGTGGGTTGATTACCAGTCGTTCCAGAATTTTGAGTGCCATCGATGCAGTTTCCATCAACATCATAGGAAGCGCAAGAGGTTCCTTGACTAGTATTATCAATGCAGTTCCCATCCGCATCATAGGAAGTACAGTCATCCTGTTGTTGCTGAACCGTTCGAGTGGCTGCAAATGCCTGGGATGATAATCCTGTGGTTAACAGAGTGGCCGATAGCAGTAGAGCGAGCAGAACTGCAGTAAGTAGCAACTTGCCTCGCCTTTGTAAGAGCATGTCTATCATTAATATCTCCTTTGTTATCTGTTTCTCTCATCTCAAGAAACAGTGATAAAAATGTATGAACGAACGTATACGCTTCCTCCTGTCCGAGAGAGGTTTCCCGTCATGGACAGGACGAAATGCGTTTACACATACATTCTCTTTATATTGAAGTATCTCCTATACTGTACTGCTGTTCTTGCATTTGGTCAGGTGTACAAGAACCAGACGCTGTGTACAGAGTGAGATGCGTTAGGTTCGCGGAAATGTCTCCACTACCTACGTAGTAACCCGCCTGATTGGGATCGGGATCAATGTTGTCCCAGGTCGTATTGTTCACATCTTGATTGTTCGCGAACTGGTGTCGTTGACCTGCGTTTGTCCACTCTAGCGTGTAGCTTACAGAGTCAATCGTGACAGGAGTTGAATCGCCCGTCTGCATGTGCCTGTTCTTCAAAAGCAACATAGCCACCACCGTTGTCAATTGGCGACAATGTGACAGTATAAGAGAGGTCGCCACATTGTCCACTTACAGCTTGAGTGCTTGTGTCTTGATCGTTGAGGTCCGGGGTTTGCCCATTACAGTCTTGAGTGCCATCAGAGCAGAGTGCGCTCACATGTCTCGTTGCAGCGAAGGCGCGAGGTGAGCCTTTTGCTGCGATGGTGCCGCTTAATGAAAGCAGAGCAATACCTAAGAACATAAAAGCGAGTCTACGTGCTAAAAAGCTTTGTTTCGTTCGCATGAAGATGATTCTCCTTTATATATGAGATTCGGGCTAGTACCAGCCACGAAGAGTTTAGTATCCCCCCTGGTACATTCCCGTTTCCGGGCCTCCAACATGAATGGTGATGCCACCGTCAGTGATGGTAACATCTCTATCACTACTGAAGATAGAACTACCGCTACTGGTGGTAATGCTGCCATTAGCATCTACATATCCTTGAATGTCAGGACTAATCATTATTTGATCCATGTTCGTGGCAGGTGATTTTATGATTGGGGGATGGTTGTTGACGAAGATACCGTTATGAGAACTGCTTACGGTGATATTGTTATCTGAACCAGATGTGTTGATATCATAGTCATAGCTGGTACCATCGGACTGATAGTGTATGTGAATTCCTCCTTGTTGCGTATTGGAAGGTGTTTGCGCGGGTTGAGAGCCTGACGCGGTACTCGCTGTTGTAGCGGGCGGTGTTGTATGCGTAGTGGTTGTACTGCCCGTTGCCTGGGTAGTATTGCCTCCTGTCATGGTTGGATTAGCCGTTGTTGAATAGCCTGTTGTCAAGTTTGTGTTGGTCGGGATAGTATTGCCTCCTGTCATGGTTGGATTAGCCGTTGTTGAATGACCCGCCATCAAGGTCATGTTAGTCGCTGCTGTCGTTGTGTTGACTGGATGACCAGTAGTCGCGTTGGCCGTAGTGTGAACCGTTGCGGTATTATTCGTCGTTACGTTCCCTGTCGTATGGCCGTTGCTGGACGTAGAAGATGCGGTGTGAACCGACGCCTGTGCATTGTTCTTGCTTGTTACCGCGTTTGACGAAGTGTGACTTGTCCCATATTGCCCATGTTTAAGGGAATGGCGACGACGGATGTGATGTGTTGGGATGACATCGGTTGGTGACAAGATGGAGTGAATTTCATCGCTCCCACCACCACTAATACCGAGCAGTTCGTCGTCCGTCAATTCAAACATGTCGGTCAGGTTTTGCTGATTGTTGTTCATTGTTTTATTGCTCTCTTTCTGCTATAGCTTCATAAAACCGCGAGGCGATTTCAAAATCACAGCCTACCTAGTCCCACTATCAGGAGTTGCCGTTGGTATCATCGTCCCACTGCCAGAAGTTCCTGTTGGGGTGCCAATGTCACACACAGGAGCTATCAGTGGTGTCGTCGTCCTATTGTCAGGAGTTCCGGCTGGAATAATGGTGTCATCATCAGAAGTTCCTGTTTCTGTGACGGTGCCACATACAGAATTTGTCGGTGTAACGGTACTACATACAGGAACCGCAGTTGTCGGAGTCATAGTCCCATTGTTCGGCATTTCTGTTGAGGTCACGGTGCCACTGTCAGGGATTCCCATCGGTATCATAGTCCCACCAGTTGGGGTCACAGTTGGAGCTATAGTCCCACTGTTCGGCGTTCCTGTTGGAGTCACAGTACCATCATCAGGGGTTCCCGTTGGAGTTACGGTGCCACACAAAGGAGTTCCTGTTGGCTCGGCGGGCAGGTTAATAAGGTGGTCATGGTAGGTCTTACCGTAGTCGGTTGGTGTTCCACTCGCGTAATCAGTAATCATATTAAGAGAACAACCACCGGGATGCCATGCCCAGGCCAGATAGGTTGCGTTATGCGCGTCCAACCAGTTCATGAGATGGTTTAAGTAGTCGGACCCACAGGAAAAGTCGCCGATTTCTCCGGCAATTACAGGAACTGACTGAGCAACTGGTCCAACCAGGCCATCCCAAAATTTTTCACAATCGTCGCCATTGCAAGCACCATTGCCGTAGGCATGCCAAGATGCCGCGATATTGTTGAGCGGGTCGTTTGGCTTGTAGTTGAGCCATTGAGATAGGTCGCCTGACTAACCTAAGCCACCTACCATGATGACATTCGTTGCCCCTGTCGAACGCACGGTATCGACAAGCTGCTGCATACCCGCGACCTGGAAGCTATCACCTGAGCATGATGAGCCACCATCGCGCAAGCATTTCCAGTTCATTGACTGCGATTTATTGTCGGGTTCGTTGTAAAGATCGAAGATCACCGAATTGTTGCCTTTGAAGATACTGGCGACCCCTTGCCAGAAGGCTGGGGCATGATCCTCATCGGCCATGACCTGTTGACCGTCGGCTTTGTTTGAGCCGCCGGGCGAGTTCCAGTGTAGATCGGCGATCACGACGATACCGTGTGCGTTGAGGCGCGTAACATAGTCCTTGATAGCGGTCTGGTAGGTTTGAGCATCCATCGCGCCGTTTATACCGAGCCAGCAATCTTCATTGAGCGGTAGACGTACTATGTTAATGTGCCATGAAAGCATAGCATCTATGGTTGTGTTATTCACTGATCCATCAAAAATAGTGGAGCCGCTCCATGGGCAATTGTACTCACTCCCCATGCGATCCACACCGTGAAGGACAACAGGGACCCCACGGGTGGTATCAATCAACTGGTTGCCCTGCACTTTGAGAGAGGGAACGGGCGAGTCAGCTCTGGCAACGGTTCGATGGCCTGTTAGCAGATAAAAGCTTCCTACCACCATGACAAGAAGTATGCCGATGCCTAAAAGCGGCGGTATGCAGCGTTTCATCATAATCAATTTCCTTTCTTAACTAGTGCGATGGGTGCCAATTGCACAAGAAGTGGCAATGTGTTCTTAACTTTGGGAAGGAGTGCCACTGGACGATAAGTTATTATCAGGGGTATCGGTAGACCCCATTGGATTTGAGCCACCAGGAGGCATTTGACCTGCCGAGTTGGTAGCTCCAGGAGTCATTCCAGTGGACCCCGTTGTGCTTGAGCCACCAGCAGACATTTGACCTGTCGGACTTGTAGTAGAGGGAGTCGTTGCGTGGGACCCCATTGTAGAACCGTCGGTGGCTGTTTGACCTGAGCCACCAGGAGTGGTCTGACCCATTCCACCACTAGCGGTTGTCCCTGCACCAGTTCCAGATGACGAATCAGAAGGATGGGACAGGTTGGAAGTCGGGCTAGTCGATGATGGACTACTGGTGGTCATGCCTGTGCTCGTGCCAGACGACGAATAAGGATGGGACTGACCGTAGCTGGCATCCTGCGCTCCAGAGTTGGCGGTTGTTCCATGTTGCCCTGTCGTGGGACTACTTGAGTGATGGGTATCTCCAGAATTACCATACCACTGATTGTTAGTGGTTGTGACGATTGGAATATCATACACATTTGTGTTGTCAACATTAATGTTGTTGGTAACGTTGTAGTTATACATGATGATGGTGGGTGCAATGACCACATTTATTGGCGCGTTGTATACATCCGTTGAACGGTAATTGGGTCTTTCGTCTGGAATAAATCCCATAAAATCCATGCCAGAGTTGCCGTAGCCACCGCTAACACCCAATAGCTCGCTTTCGGTTAATTCGACGATATCTGTAGAGTGTTCAGATTGAAATGTCTCTGCCTCGCCACGGCGTGTCTTACGATTGTTCTTCGTCATGTTATTTAGTCCTTTACTACAATGTTCTTAATGATAGGGATTAGTCGTGAGCATGAGCCGTATGAATGTACTCACAAAGCTTTGTGTAGATAGTGTGAATAGAGTTACAAAGCTACAATAACTACGGGTGTACAATTTAGCATCAGTAAACTTTGTTGCGTTTTTTTACCTTTTTACATCGGTGGAGAAATGCTTCTCCACCGATGTAAAGCGAATGTTCCTTAGTAATGCCATTATGCACACTAGGAGTTTGACTGAGCACCCGAATCGGTGGCACCCATAACACCTAAAATGTTGGAGCCAGTGTTACCAATGGTATCAACTACAGGTCTATCGGTAGTTGTTGTGAAATCGTTTACGGTAGAATATGGACTCAGAGGGTTATTACTAACGGTATTAACTGGATTACTCGTAAGAGTGAAAGGGGATGAACCAGTAAAGGGACTCGACCAGGACGATGATCCAAAGGGACTTGACCCTGTAGAACCACTTCCCGTTCCTGTAGTACCGGACTTACCTGTAGCAGACGTAGTTGTACCAGTAGTACCCGTACCAGATGTGGTTGTACTAGTAGGATGAGTAGTAGTTGTGCCTGTACTCGATCCACTAGAATTTGATGATCCTATACCAGCTACCTTGAAGATGTCAGTGACCAGGTTTCCAACGTCGCTACCGCTTACGCCACCACTAATAGCCAAGAGTTCGTCATTTGTTAACTCGACTGCATCAACAAAATTTAGTGATAGCAGTGAGCGTTCCTGGGTCTTTCGGGTCTGATAATTGTGCTTCATGATATTGTCTTATTCCTTTCTTGAAACGACGTGATCTTCTATAAAGATGAGGTAGAAGATACTGAAATGTCAGGCCTTTATGTCGAGATTTTCAACGAATGTTCGTCCTTATTCTCTTTAGCCATCTACAAACTTCTCATCTTCTTCACCCTATCTTTTTACAAAATGTAGTAAGCCTTAACTTGAAGGTGTGTCTGCTTGTTGAGCACTGCCACCACCATCACCAACATTAATATTGGTGGGAAGGGAAATGAGCTTATTTCCACTCTCTGCCGCACTTGTAACATTGTTGCCGTAGTATCCTTGTTGACCAAATCCAGTGCTAAAGCCCGTTGACACATCCCCTCTTTGCTGTGGAGAGAATGTTGAAGTTGGATTGAACGTTCCACTCCAGTTATAGCCAGTAGAGCCAGATGCACTATTAGATTTAGATTTACCACCATTAAAAATGCTATCACCAATGCTAAAAATGTCACCCAAGAAGCCGCCTCCACTGACATTTGACAGCTCGGTGTCGGTCAATTCTACTGTAGTCGCGGATTGGAGCAGTTGCTTCTCTTGGTTCAATTTGTTGTGCTTCATGACGTTGTTTTTTCCCTTTCTTGAGAAATGTTTTTAACGCTTTTGTTATCTATGGCAATAGACTGGACGCGGACGATAAAACGCCTCGTTCAGGCTAGAATGCCCGTGTGAATGTAGTGCGGATACGTGGGCATCGCAATAAGCGACGACAACGGTCCACAGTTATAAGATTGAGTGTCGCCGGACTTGGTGGCAGAGCTACCAAATCTTGGCACTGTTATGAATAGTGGTAGAGCTTCCACTGTTCGACAGAGTAGGACTCCCACTATTTGAAGAATAAGTAGGGTTACTACTACTACCACCCGACTGAGTACCGCTATTTGTATCTGAGTTTGTCGTCACGAGAGGATGTAAATATCCTCCCTGGTAAAGCGAACCGTATGGATACCATTCGCTGCACCCAGTCGCGGGGTAATCCGCCATGTTGTCACTGAGGTCATAGGGTGTCTGCAACATAATCTGGCTTAACTGGCCTTGTTGCGAGGGACCGCTGGCGACGATGTGATGAAAGTGTACAGTATTGCCTTGACTACCACCGTTGATACTCGACAGTTCGCTGTCCGTCAATTCAATGACGGGCGCGAGATGCGCTTCTCGTAGGGGTTTGCCCTGATTTTGCCAGAGACTCAAGCTTGTCTTCATGTGTTTGAAATCCTTTCTGAATGTGTTTTACGTTGTTACAATGGTTGGGTATGCGACCCTGATGCTGATAAAGAGTTTGTATAGTGGTCGATCAATCGCGTCTTTACGGCGAAACGCCGCATGATAGCTGTCAGGCAAAGGTTGTACAGACGCACTATACGCGGGTGCCTTTCTTTACGAGGCCGTTCTGACAACAATTGCTGGAGTTCTATCTCTTTGCGCCACTCCTGGGCTTGCTCAAACATGAGTTTCTCGTGAACGTATATATTTAGAGGCATTATCTTTCTCCCTTTCTACTCAGGCGATTGCGAGTTCTTCGTCATTCACCTGGCATTGAATAAGTTTTGCGTAATAACCGTTGCGGTGCAGCAACTCGTTGTGTGAACCTGTTTCCACGATGCGCCCCTTTTCCAGGACGAGGATTACGTCTGCGTTGCGGATCGTGCTCAGGCGATGAGCAATGACGATACGTGTACAGGCTAAGGTGTTCAGGTTCTGTTCGACTTGCTGCTCTGTGACGACATCCAAATTACTGGTTGCCTCGTCGAGCAGCAGGACAGCGGGTGAGTGCGCGAGGGCACGCGCAAGAGCAACCCTCTGGCGTTGACCGCCGGAAAGAGCACTCCCACCCTCCGCGACGAGCGTTTCATACTTCATGGGCATACGTATGATGTCCTCGTGAATGGCCGCCGCTTTTGCCGCACGGACGATCTGCTCCATGTCCAATGTAGGTTCGTTGAAGGCGATATTTTTGCGTACCGAGTCGCTGAACACGAACGACTCTTGCATTACCACACCAAACTGTCTGCGTACCTCCTGATAGCTCAGTTTTTCCAGTGGCAGGTCGTCGTAGAAAATTTCTCCGGCAGTCGGCGTAATGAGACCGAGCAGGAGTTTGCCGAGTGTGCTTTTGCCTGAGCCAGTCTGTCCCACAAGTGCAACCTTCTGTCCTGGTTCAATAGAGATGTTGATATCGGACAGGATTTGCGGTGAGTTTTGGTCATACTGGAAGCTCACGTTCCTCAGCTCTATCTGGCCGCTCAATCTGGGCGGCTGCTGTACCGTGTGAATATCCTGCTCTGAGTTGGCCGCTACAACATCCGCGATACGCTCGAAGTGAGCGCGTACCATTTGTAGGCCAAGTGTGCTGCTCACGAGAGAGCCGAGTGGTGTCAGAATTGAGCCTGTCAGCGTGGTCAGTTCTAGCATGGTTCCTAACGTCATCGAGCCGTGCAGAACTTGCGCCGTTCCCAGCCAGAGCAGGAGTAGCGAGGAAAGTGTATTAAGTGTGCTCATCGCGATATTGACCAGCGACCCCAGGTAGTTGCGACGTATAGAGATGTTGAGTTGCGTGAAAAAGAGATTCGACCAGTGGGTAAACGCGCGTTGCTCGGCACCAGCGGCCTTCAACGTCGCGATACCGTTCAAAGCCTCGTTCATATATGCCTGTGATCTTCCTTGCGCGATCAAGTCGCGCATAGCCAGGCCACGTAATGGCTTCACCGATGTCAAGAGTAGAACCAGTTGGATAACGCCAACGGCTACGGCGATGCCGCCGAAGAGCGTCGATTGCGCCATGAGTATAACCAGGTAAATGGTTACGAAGCTCCCATCCAGAATTGTCGAAATAAGCTGATCGGTAAGGATATCGCGAATAGCTGTGTTACTGCTCACACGAGCAAGCAGGTCTCCACTCAAGCGCTGCTGAAAGAAGCGGTATGGTAGAGTGAGTAGATGCTCAAAAAAGTGCAGCATCATCTGCTTGTCGATACGCGCTTGCAGGTAGATGAGCAAGAACGAGCGCAAAAGCGATGTAACCATCTGTGTGATTACCAGCAGAAGCATACCAATACCGACCAGCACCAGCAGATTGTTCATACCGGAAGGAATTACATGGTCTACAATGATCTGTGTAAGAAAGGGAATTACCAGCCCTAGCACTTGCAAGACCAGGGAAGCACCTACAAGCTGAGCAAGTACGCCAGGAGCTTCGAGCATGGAACGCAGATACGTCCAGAGCGAGGTACGCGGCGAACTGTTGTGGCGGTCAAAATGTACGCCAGGCTCAAACATGAGCACGACGCCAGTGAAGCCCTCATCGAACTCCTGGGCGGTCAAGCGTCTGCGACCAACGGCGGGGTCAACGACATCGACACGCTTAGTGGACCAGTGCTCCACGACCAGAAAGTGATTAAATTCCCAGTGGATGATGGCCGGAAGCGTGACAAAGCGGAAATCGTTCTTTTGTAGCGAAACGGCTCGCACACGCAGCCCGTAATCACGAGCAGCTTTGACAATGGCGAGTGCTGAAAGACCATCTCGCCCGACGCTACAGCGTTCGCGTACCTCCGAAATACTCGTCCTGCGACCATAGTAATTGAGAATCATTGCCAGGCATGCCGCGCCACACTCTACCATGCTCACCTGATTGAGTTGTGGCACACGCCGCGCCATGACGTTGTGCGCCAGTGTTTGAAGCGGACTCCGCGCGGTGGAAGCAGATGACGCATGAGAGAGTCCTTTTCCCTCGCCGGAAGCTTTGTCGGCATCGTTACGAGGAGGGGCGGCAGGCTTGCTAGAGTTGCCCTTCTCCTCGTCACTCACTACCTCTTGTGTCTCGGACTTTTCCTCAAGAGATGGCTGTTCTTGTACAGGAGCGAGAAACTGGCTTCTGGCTACCCGCGCGGCGGTTTTCTCGTTTGTCGGCTCAATTGAGCGGACATGCTCTGACAGGGTGAGCGGTCCTTTGAACACACGCACCGCTGGCTTCGTCTCAACCATCCTTCCTTCCTCTGCTAAGGAAGACATTTTTCGCAAGCCGAAGTCGGTTAACCTTGTACCACGCACAGTAGATAGCATATCGTTTGATAGGGACGTAAGGTTTGACTCAGCCATCTTTGCCACGAACTGATTTTTAGTGGACGAAGGTTTTTTCAGTCCAAAGTCGGATAGTGTTGTTTCTGGCTTGCCCGCCTCATTCTTCACTGAAGATGGAGACGATTTTTTTAGTCCAAAGTCGGACAAGCGCGTTCCCTGTTGACTTGACTGATTTTTCGTGTGCGTTTTCTTTCGTTCCTGCTGAGAAATAGTATGCATCTAGTTTTCTCCAATCAGGCTGTCTAGCCCTGGCACAAACGAAATCACGCGGCGTGCTCTAATGTCTACCGCAGCACGGACACTACTTCCAGCATAAGCGGTAGCTACGAAATCTGGGCCAAGCTTCACCTTTACCACAACAGACGGCTCAGTAATCAGGAGCGACAAATCTCCACTTAGCCCATATTGTTTACGTGCCGCATCTGGGCTGATAATTGTTGGCTCAACCATATCAACTTTGCGCGTAATCTGTACGCCGCTTGACCCAACGACTAGATGTACTGTCTGGTTGACACGTATTTTTGTGAGTACATCAGTTGGGGCTGAGTCCTGAGATGATTGGGTTGGTACAAATATGACCGCAACACTCTCGCCGCTCAACTTCTGTCCCGTTTGTGTAGCAGCCGTATTGACAACCACGCCTCCTCCGGCAACATCGACTGGAACGCGTCCAGACCAGGCAAAGCAGCCAGCAACAACGCAGAGCGAGAGTAGCAGCCACAAGAACAAAAAGACAGGTGGGCAAATAATGCGAGGAAGGACATCCTTCTCCTGCCCATACATATGGCGTTCAAGGGCGGAACTGCGAAATATCGAGCGTTGTGTATCAGCCATATCATCTATCTCCCCATGTGTTTTAGTGACTTTAATCTTATATGGTGATTATATACCAAATATTTTCTTTGTCAACTTACTATCACTTT
>JAABUQ010008373.1_pt1 | contig 14533 bp, 13 predicted proteins | sample 5560001 | NCBI WGS metagenome assembly JAABUQ01 (sample SAMN10711888, study PRJNA513371) | rock metagenome | isolation source: Antarctica rocks | place: Antarctica: Victoria Land, Finger Mt nord | collected 2015-12-18
GCCGATCGGGCGGTCGGCCTCAACGCGGCGCCGGGCCGCCCCCCTCCGACGACCGCACTCCGCCAGGACCCCACCCCGTGAGCGACTCGAACCCGGTGTCCGAGGGGGAAACCGCCTCGGCCCCCCTCGCCCCCCCCGACCCGAGGAAGAACCCGGCCTACCCCCAGCGGGTCCACCTCCACGAGAAGCCCCACTGGCAGTCGGTCCTCCGGGATTGCGAGGCCCGCCTGGCCAACGCCCGCCAGCGCCTCAGGGTCGTCGGCAACGACCCCAAGCGCGCCGGTTTCGAGCGGATCTTCGCCCAGATGACCGGCGCCCGCGACCAGATCGCCGACGCGGTCGGGCGGCTCCCCCAGGAGACCGGCGACCTCTACGAGGAAGACAAGCACCGCGCCGAGGCGGCCGTCGCCGCCCTGGATCGCCTCTTCGCCCGCTGGGAATCGCAGACCCTCGCCTGATGAGCGCGGGGGAGGATCACTCCGGGAGGTCGACCGTCCCATGAGCAGCCAGCGACCCGCGCCCGAATACGAGGTGGTCGGCCCGGTCGGGTCGCCGACGGGCCGGCCGGTCGGCCGGGTGCCCTCGGCCGGGGACGTGGAGTGGTCGCAGGTCCCTCGGCCGGCGCGCCCGCGCCGGCTGGCGGCGGGCCTCGCCTGGCTGGGGATCCTGCTGGTGGGCCTGGGCCACTCCGCCTTGATCTGGCGGGGGCTCGGGGGCCTGGAGGGGATCCAAGGCGAGTGGCCCCCGCTCGGGGCCGACCACGGGCTCCACTACCACCACGGGACCCTCGCCCGGACGTTCCTGGAGGAGACCGGGACGAACTCGGGCTATGACCCGAGCTTCATGTCGGGCCATGTGTCGGGCGTCGTCTCGAGCCCGTCCTCGACGCTCTCCGACCTGGTGATGGCCGCCCTGCCGGTGAGACCGGCCCTGGCGCTCAAGATTTACGTCCTCCTGGCCGCGGCGCTGACCCCTTGGCTGATCGCGGCGGCGGCCCGGGTCTGGCGGGCCGGGGCTGGCGGGATGTTCCTGGCCGTGCTCGCCTATGTCGTCTACTTCTGGAGCGACTACCCGGCCCGTTACGCCCAGTTCGGGATGATCGGCTACTTGCTCTCGGTGCCGGCGGGCCTGCTGGCGGTCGCGATCCTGGCGGGCTACCTGAGGAAGGGCGGGTTCGGGCGCTGGCTGGCGGCGGCCCTGGCCTGCTCGATCGCGTTCCTGATCCACGCCACCAGCGCCATGCTGGTGGGCCCGGCGGGGCTGCTGGCCTACGCCGTCGCGGCCTCCCGGGGCGGCCGAGGAGGGGGCCGGTTCCCGATCTCCCGGCATCTCGGCCTGCTCCTGATGGCCCCGATCATCCTGGCCTCGAACGCCTTCTGGTGGCTGCCGGGCTGGTGGCTGCGGGGGACGATCGGGGGGACCGACTTCGCGTTCGTCCACCCCGAAGGGGTCTGGAAGAGGCTGGCTGAGCTGGCCTGGTGGGGGGTGCCGACCGAGCCTCTGCTCCTGGGGCTCGCCCTGGTGGGGATGGCCGTCGCGGTCCGCCGGGACGCCGTGGCGGGCGCGGCCCTGGCGGGGTTCCTGCTGTCGGGCTTCGGGTGGGGCTACCTGGCCGGCTTCTCACGGGCCCTCGACCCGCTCCAGCCCGGCCGGCACACCTACGCCTGCTACGCGGCGGCCTGCGTGGCGACGGGCATCGGCCTGGCGGAGATGATGGCGGTGCTCCGGTCCGGCCGGGCCGGCCGGATCGACCTTTGGGCCTCCGCGGCCTTGCTGCTGGCGGCGGTCCGGATGTGCGGGCCGCAGATGGTCAACGAGGCCCGAGCCGCGGCGTTCGGCCCCGAACCGTTCCTGTCGAGCCGGCCCGACCCCCGGATGCTCTGGCTGATCGAGAAGGTCCGCCAGCACGTCAAGCCGGGCGAGCGGCTGTTGTACGAGGAGACCGGCTTCGCCGTCGGAGGGCTGGCCGACCCGTTCCGGGGGAAGCATTACAGCCCGATCCTCCCCGGGACGACGGGGGTCGAGGTGATCGGCGGCCCTTATCTGCACATGACGGTGACGGCCAACTTCGCCCAGTTCGGCGAGGGGAAGCTCTTCGGCGAGAAGGACTGGGGGCGCGACCACTTCGTCCGCCACGCCCGGTTGTATCGGCCGGCGGCCATCGCCTGCTGGACGCCCCACTCCCGGGCGTTCTGCCGCGAGCACCCCGACCTGATCCGGGTGGTCGAGGACGACGGCACCCTGCTGCTCGGCCGGGTGCTCGGCTTCGAGGGGGCGACGATCCGGGGTTCGGCCCGGGTCGAGGCCGGGCCGAATCGCCTGGTCGTCCTCGACGCCAAGGCCGACGCCGACGGCCTCGTCGTCCTCCGCTATCACTCCGCCCTCGGCCTGGTCGCCGACCCGCCCACGGCGATCGAGGAGGTCCGGCTCGAGGCCGACCCGGTCCCCTTCATCGGGCTCCGCCCGACCGCCCCCGGCCCCATCACCCTCCGAATCCGCTGGCCTCCGAAAGAAGCCGGGTCCGGGCCTTGAAGACGGACCGGTGGAATTACGGAAAATTTCGCGGAGGGGGATTGTCTTTTCGGCGAAGGTTTGTCAGTGTTGATCGCTCTCGCCCCGGCATCCCGCGATCACTCTCCTTTTGTCGATCCGCCTCCGATCTTGATCCTCCCGGACTCGACTCGATCCGTCCCCGGTTGCGTGGGCATGGCCGGTCCTGTTACGCTCGGCCGCACTGTAGGGTCGTGCTTTGCGGCCTCGCAGCCGTGATGGCGACCGCGTCCATGCCCACGCATCCGGGGACCGAGGCCGCGTCGCGCGGGCCGGCGCGACGCCTCGGGCCGCCCGAGCCCCCCTCCGACGGCCCGCCCTCGATCGAGAGTCCATGAGCCGACCCCGCGCCTCCCGACGGGCCATGATCGAGCGGCTCAGGGACCGCTTCGGCAACCCGGGGGGCTGGTCCTCGCTCTGGCTCGCGCTGAGGCGGAACCAGATCGCCCGGATCCTGGCCGCGATGCTCGTCGTCTGGGTCGTCGGGGCGACGGTGATCCACCTTGCCGAGCGGGGCGGCAACGAGTCGTTCGACACCTGGACCGAATCGTTCTGGAACGTCTGGGTCCTCCTCTTCGCCGGGCCCGACCAGGCGCCCAAGACGGCCGTCGGTCGACTCATGGCGATGGCCCTCATGGGCCTGGGCGTGGGCCTGGCCGGCCTGTTCACCGGCTCGGTGGCCTCGATCCTCGTCGCCCAGAACTTGCGGAGACGCGACGTGTCCAACTTCGAGATGGAAGACCACCTGGTCCTGTGCAACTGGAGCGAGCGCGGGCTCCCCTGGATCCGCGAGGTCCACTCCAAGATCATCCAGGACAAGCGGCCCGTGGTGATCATCCACGACAGCCCCGAGGGGATCGACCTGCCCGACCGCCAGGACGACCCGGCCTTCAACGACGTCTACATCGTCAAGGGCGACCCGACCAACGAGGTCATCCTCCGCCGGGCCCGGGTCGGCCGGGCCCACTCGGTGGTCCTCCTCTCCGACGACCGCCAGGGGGACCACGCCGACGGCAAGACCATCCTCACCTGCATCTCGATCCGCAACATCTGCAAGGGGGACAAGGTCCCCAACATCGCCGTCGAATGCCACAACATCAACAACCGCCACCACCTCCTCAAGGCAGGCGCGGACGAGATCATCTCCTCGGACGAGCTGGGCCTGCGGCTCCTGGCCCGGACCGCGCTCTACCACGGGATGACCGCGGTCTACCAGGAGTTGCTCACCGTCGGCCGCGACGCCAACGAGATGTACCTCCTGCCGGTCCCCGAGGGGCTCGTCGGCCGCGACTTCGTCGAGATCGCCAGCATGTTCGTCCGCCACCGCGACGACAAGCGGTCCTGCCTCCTCATCGGCATCCAGCGCGGCGAGACGATGCTCCTCAACCCGGTCGGCAACGACTCCGGCCCGGTCAAATCCGACGACCAATTGATCCTGCTCAGCCGGGTCTTCCTCACCGCCGACCAGGCCCTGCCCACGGTCCCCCCGGTCCCGCCGAACGCGGCCGAAAGCTGAGATCCGAGCCCTGCCGGGGCGTTGATCCCACGCCCGGGACGAATCGGCGTGGGGGAGTTGACAGGGGGCGTTCGCCGCCCGATAGTGGATGCATCAGGACAATCCGCACCCAGGTCCCGACCCTTCTCCGCGTGGCCGCTCCCGAGTCTCGTCGCGACCCGAAGCGGGGCCACGTCTCGCCCTCGCCCCGGCGTCGCGTCCTCATCGGCACGCGGTCGGGCAGGGAGGGCCGTTGAGGGAGGTTCCGTCGATGGCGAGCGAGTCCGTCCGGCCGATCGACCCCGGCAAGCGCATCTGGTCGTCGCTGCTCTTCGTCTCGGCCCTCGCCGCGAGCCTCTCCCTCGTCCCGGCGCCCGTCTCCTTCGGGCAGGACGCGGACAAGAAGGAAGCCCCCGCCGCCGCCCCCGCGCCCGCCGACGCCCCCCGAGCGGACGCCGCCGATACCACGGCCGCCCCGGGGGCCAAGAAGTCGGTCCTCCGCTGGGCGATCGAGGCTTCGGGGCCGATCGGGTTGTTCCTGCTCTGCCTGTCGGTCTACTTCACGGCCCTGGTGATCAAGCTGTTCATGGAGCTCCGCGTCTCCGAGGCCGTGCCGACGGCCCTCGTCGAGAAGCTGGAGACCGCCATCAAGGACCGGAAGTTCCAGGAGGCGTACGACGCCTGCCGCGACAACGACTCGTTCCTCGCCCGACTCGTCCGGACCGGCGTCGCCAACCTCCCCAACGGCCGGGCCGAGGCCAAGGAGGCGATGAACGCCACCCAGGACGAGGTCGTCACCGCGATGGAGGCCCGGATCAGCTACCTGGCGATCATCGGCACCCTCGGGCCCATGATCGGCCTGGTCGGCACGATCGCCGGGATGATCGCCAGCTTCCAGGAGATCGCCACCGCCGCCGGGGCCCAGCCCAAGCCGGAGAAGGTGGCCGAGGGGATCTCCACCGCGCTCTTCATCACGCTCGAAGGCGTCTCCCTGTCGGTCCCGGCGATCTTCTTCTTCGCCCTGTTCCGCAACCGGATCGCCCTGATGGCCCTGGAAAGCGGCAAGGTCGCCGAGCGGACGATCTCCGCCCTGCTCTCGGCCGCCAAGCAGACCAAGCCCACCCCGGCCTGAGCCCCGCCGGACCCCCGGAACGAAAGAGGCCGCCATGTCCGCCAGCATGGGCAGCGAGCTCCGCGCCGAGCCGAACCTGACCCCGCTGCTCGACGTCGTCTTCCAGTTGATCACCTTCTTCATGCTGGTGATCAACTTCAGCCAGGACAACTTCGATTCGCGGATCAAGCTCCCCGTCGCCGGCTCGGCCCGCCCGCTCGACGACGCCTCGAAGCTCGACGAGGATCGCCTCGTGCTCAACGTCGACAACCAGGGGCACCTCCTGTTCAACGGCCGGATCCTCTCGACCGACGAGGCGATCCGGACGATCAAGCTCGAGGCCCAGATCACCCGGGCCAACGTCAAGGCCCTCAAGGGGAAGGTCGAACCGGGCGCCGAGATCCCGGCCCGGGTCGTGATCCGGGCCGATCGCGACACGCCATTCTCGGCCCTGTTCAGCTTGATCAATACCTGCCAGACCAACGGCTACGCCAAGTTCGACCTCAAGGCGATGACCTCCGCGCCGTCCCCTTGATCGCCAGCTCGCGCCATCCGTCGCTCCGACGATCCGTCATCCGCCGAAGGGGGCCGGTCCTTTGAAGAAGATGCGGAGTATGGAGATCGAGATCCCGATCACGCCGATGCTCGACATGGCGTTCCAACTGCTCACCTTCTTCATCCTGACCTACCGGCCCGCCCCGGCCGAGGGGCAGTTCTCGATGAACCTCCTGCCCGCGCAGGCGGCGACCGCCATGAGCAAGGAGGCGCCGAAGGAGGAGAAGACCGACTCCGTCGCCACCGAGCTGACCACGCTCAAGACCGTCCTCCGGGCCGGCCCCGGCGGCACCCTCGGCCAGATCGTCCTGGGCGAGAACCCGGTGGGCGATCTCAAGGTGCTCAAGACCGAGCTGGAGTCGCTGGTCAACGACCCCTCCCTCTCGTTCCAGCAGGCGCTCATCAAGGTCGACCCCAAGCTCAAATATTCCGAACTGATGAAGGTGATCGACGTCTACTCGTCGCTCCAGCCCAAGCCCTTGACCAAGCTGAGCTTCGCCGAGCTGGGGGCCGGCGATGAGGGGGGGGCGCCGCCGTGACCCGCCGCCCGGCCTCGCTCTTCCGGGGGTCGGAGCTGCCCCGCCTGGTCCTCCTGGGCGGGATCGTCCTGGCCGGCTGGCCCCTGGTCCTCCTCTTTGCCCAAGGGCCGGCCGAGGATCCGCCCCCGGCGCCGCCCGGAGTCCCGGCGGCGGCGCTGCCGCCGGTCGTGGCCGAATCGGGGATCGAGTTCGGGGCGATCCTCGACAAGGCCCCGATGCGGCTCCGCGAGAACGCCGCCTACGCGATCCTCCTCCAGCGGGCCCGCGAAACCTCGGCGTTCGACCTGGCCAAAGAGGCCCGCCGCGACCTCTACTGGACCCACCTCTGGGAGCGGCCGGCGAAGTATCGAGGCGTCCCCGTCCACATCGAAGGGACGGCCCGGCGGGTCCTCTCCTACGAGATCAACCCCGAGCTCGCCCCCGGGGGGCGGATGTACGAGACCTGGGTCTACTCCGACGAGAACCGCAAGGATCCTTACGTCCTGACCTTCGAAACGCCGCCTCCCGGCCTCCAGATCAGCCCCGACCAGTTCACCCGGATCACCTTCGACGGCTACTTCCTCAAGCTCCTCGGCTACCGCGCCGGCGACACCTTCCGAGCCGCGCCGATGCTGGTCGGCCGCCTCCACATGACTCCCGCCCAGGCCGCCGCCCCGCCGCCGATGGTCGAGATCCGGAACCTCTCGAAGCGCAATGCGTTCGTCATCGCCTTCGTCCTGCTCCTCGGCTACATCATCGTCCGGGCCGTCTTCCAGGTCCGCAAGGCCCTTGCCCCCGGCCGGAGGGTCGCGGGCTCACGCTCGATCGTCCGCGACGAGATCGCCCCCGAAGAGCTGGCGGATTGGCTCCAGACGGTGGAGGATGACGTGCCATCCGATCGCGGCGAATCGGATGACCAGCCCGGCCGCCGCTAACGTTCGGGGATGTCGCCGCAGGTGCCGCTCGGTCCGTCATCCGGATGCCAAGATGGCAGGCCGAGGATACTCCGCGCGGTGGCTGATCTCGCGTAAGTCCCGTGCTCTCGACAAGTTCTGCGGGCGTCCCGCGATCGGCATCCCTCTTGCCTTGCGTTTGGATGCGTGGAAGAGGGCGGAAGGGTCGAGAGGCGGGCCGCGCCCCGAGATTCGGGGCGGGCCGGTCCCTCGCTATTCATCGAGGTTGGTCGATGTCGGAAACGGCGAGTCGGGAACAGTTCACGTTTCAAGCCGAGATCAAACAGCTCCTGCACCTGTTATCGCATTCGCTCTACCAGAGCCGCGAGATCGCGATTCGCGAGCTGGTGTCGAACGCCTCGGACGCCCTCGACAAGATGCGGTTCGTGGCGATGACGGACGAGTCGCGGCGGGACGACGTCCCCTTGGCCATCGTGGTCGAGGGGAACCCGGACTCGGGCGAGCTGATCATCCGCGACAACGGCGTGGGGATGACCCGGGACGAACTGGTCACGAACCTGGGGACGATCGCCCACAGCGGGTCGAAGAAGTTCCTGGAGAACGCCTCGGCCTCGGGCAAGCCGGACCTCTCGCTGATCGGCCAGTTCGGCGTGGGGTTCTACTCGGCGTTCATGCTGGCCGACTCGGTCCGGGTCCGGTCGAGGAGCTACCGCGAACAAGGCGGCTGGGAGTGGGAGTCGGACGGCTCGGGGTCGTTCTCGGTCGAGGCCGTCGAAGGCTTGGCGCGGGGGACCGAGGTCGTCCTCAAGCTCAAGGAGGACGCCAAGGAGTTCGCCCAGCCTTATCGGATCACGTCGGTCCTCAAGAGGTACTCCGGCTTCGTCCCGCACCCGATCCGGGTGGCCGACGTCGTGGTCAACGACCAGAAGCCGATCTGGGTCGAGCCGAAAAGCCAGGTGACCGACGAGCAGCACGCCCGGTTCTTCCAGTACCTCACCCACCGGACCGACGAAACGCCCCTCTGGCACATCCACCTGTCGATCGACTCGCCGATCCAGTTCCGGGCGATCCTGTATTGCCCCAAGATCAACGTCGAGCGGATGGGCTTCGGCCGGCTGGAGCACGGGATCAACCTCTGCGCCAAGCGGATTTTGGTCCAGGGGGATTGCCGCGACCTCCTGCCCGAATACCTCCGGTTCCTTCACGGCCTGGTCGACTCCGAGGACTTGCCCCTCAACGTGTCCCGCGAGACGCTCCAGGACAACTCGGTCATCCGCAAGATCCGGACGGTCCTGACCAAGAACGTGCTCGACAAGCTGACGACTCTGGCCGACGAGAAGCCCGAGGAATACCTCGACTTCTACCGCCAGTTCGGCCCGACCCTCAAGGAAGGGATCGCCGTCGACCCGAGCAACCGCGAGCGGGTGGCCAAGCTCCTCCGCTTCGCCTCCTCCCACTCCGACGACGCCTCGGCCGTGACCGGGCTCGACGCCTACATCGCCCGAGGCGTCCCCGACCAGAAGGCGATCTACTACCTCGGCGGCCCCGACCTCGCCTCGATCCGCAAGAGCCCCAACCTGGAAATCTTCCGGAAGCGGGGCGTCGAGGTCCTCTTCCTGCCCGACGCCGTCGACGAGTTCGTCGTGACCTCGCTCCACTCCTTCGCCGGCAAGGATCTCGTCTCGATCGACTCGTCCGACCTCGACCTCCCGGGGGCCGACGCCGAAGGCAAGCCCGAAGGGGACGAGGCCAAGCCCGCGGGCGGCTTCGGCCAGGTGCTCGACCTGTTCCGCTCCGCCCTGGGTTCGCGGGTCGAGTCCGTCCGGGCTTCGAAGCGGCTGATCGACAGCCCGTGCTGCCTGGTCAACCCCGACGGCGGCCTCAGCCTCCAGATGCAGCGGCTCCTGAAGCAGAACAACCGCGACTTCCCCGCCTCCAGGCGGATCCTCGAGGTCAACCCCGACGCCCCCCTGATCCGCCGCCTGGCCACCCTCGCCGGCAACCCCGACAACGCCCCGTTCATCCAGCAGTGCGCCCTCCAGCTCTGGAGCAACACCATGATCCTCGAAGGCGAGACCGCCGAGCCCGAGGAGATGGTCGCCCGGGTCCAGTCCCTGATGGAGCAGGCCGCCGGGGCCCGATCCTCGATCATCCACTGATCTTCCAGGCGGCCCTCGCTCGACGGCGGCGACGCGATCGGTTGTCCCTTCGGATCCGCCTCGAAGATTGGTCCCCCTCGGCCCGAAATCACGGCGTAGGGTTTCGATGCCCGGCCTCCGAGCCGATGCCGGGCGAGTCACCGATCAACCGACCGGGGCGGCCCGGCCGGGCGGACGCGACGTCGCGTCCATCGAGGACCAGGACGCCGGAGGGCTTTGCGCCATGACCGATCAACCGAACCGCATGCTGGAATTCCTGACCAACCCGCTCCGGCCCGAGGGGGAGGCGTCGAGGGGCAACCGCCGGCTCCGCTGCCGGTCCAAAGTCCAGGTCTCCTGGCCGACCCCGGACGGCTGGCGGACGATCCCCGCCCGCTTGCACGACATCAGCCGGGCCGGGGCCGGGCTCCTGACGACCACCCAGCCCCCCCTGACGACCCGGGCCAGGATCCGCCTCACCGAAGGCGAAGGCACCCCCTGGATCGAGGCCGAAGTCATCGGCGTCGACGTCGAGCGCTACAAGCGGGTCCGAGTCCGCCTCCGCTTCGCCGAACCCTGCCCGAGCTTCGTGCTCCGCCTCGCCGTCCTCGGCCCCATCGAAGCCGCGGCCGACGACGAGGCCACCGCCGCCACCCCGGCCCAGCCCGCGAGGCCGGGTGCCTCGCCCTGGATGCCTTGGATCGAACCCGAGGCCGACTCGGCGTTCGCCAACGAGGCGGACCGCCTGGCCTCGTGAAGTAGCGGCTCGACCTTCGGCTCACCGAGGTCGAGCCGGACCTTGTTCGGACGAAGCTCCTGACCTGACCAGGGTCCAGGGCAACTCCTCGTAAGAGTCGGCGTCGAGCCTCCAGACGCGGACCTCCGGGATCTCGCCGAGGAGCGAGACGATGATCCGGGGGACTTCGCCGTAGTGATTCTCGGCCAGGTCGGTCCGGCTCGGGATCGCGGCCCAGCGCGGGTGCGAGTGGTAGATGGCCAGGATCGCCGCCCCCCGAGCCCGGAGGGCCTGGACGGCGGCGATCAGGTCGCGGGGGTCGGCGTCGTACCGGACCTCGCTCGCCGAGGAGTTGCGGAGCGGGTGGAACGAGGAGACCAGGTCCCCCACCCCGCCCAGGAGGCCGCAGCATTCGAGCGGGGCCTCGCGGACGCAGTGGGCGAGCATCGCGTCGTGGTGGTCGGCCGGGATGACCAAGGGTGGTCGGTCGTCGGGGCCGCTCACTCGGGGTAAAGCGAGGTCGAGAGGTATCGCTCGCCGAGGTCGGGCAGGACCACGACGATCAGCTTGCCGGCGTTCTCGGGGCGGCGGGCGACCTGGAGGGCGCCGACGGCGGCGGCCCCGCAGGAGATCCCGACGAGCATCCCTTCTTCGCGGGCGAGGCGGCGGGCCATCTCGAAGGACTCCTCGTCGCGGACGAGGACGACCTCGTCGATGATCTCGGTGTTGAGGACGTCGGGGATGAACCCGGCGCCGATGCCCTGGATCTTGTGGGGGCCGGGCTTGATCGGCTGGTTGGCGAAGCGCTGGGTGAGGATCGGCGAGTTAGTCGGCTCGATGGCGACGACCTTGAGGCCGGGCTTGCGCTCCTTGAGGACTTCGCCGCAGCCGGTGATGGTCCCGCCGGTGCCGACGCCGCAGACGAGGATGTCGACCTGGCCGTCGGTGTCGCGCCAAATCTCCTCGGCGGTGGTCTGGCGGTGGATCTCGGGGTTGGCCGGGTTCTTGAACTGCTGGGGCATGAAGGCGTGGGGTGTGCTGGCGACGATCTCCTCGGCCCGGCGGACGGCGCCGGGCATCCCCTCCCCGGCGGGGGTGAGTACGATCTCGGCCCCGAACGCCTTGAGCAGGCGACGACGCTCCAGGCTCATGCTCTCGGGCATCGTCACCATCAGCTTGTACCCGCGGGCGGCGCAGGTGAAGGCCAGGGCGATCCCGGCGTTGCCGCTGGTCGGCTCGACGATCACGGTATCGGGCTGGATCTTGCCGGCGGCCTCGGCCGCGTCGATCATCGCGACGCCGATCCGGTCCTTGACCGACCAGAGCGGGTTGAAGTTCTCCAGCTTGGCGACGACCTCGGCCGAGCAGCCGGCCGTGACCCGCCGCAGGCGGATCAAGGGCGTGTTGCCGATCGTCTGGGTGATGTCGTCGTAGATCCGCCCGCGCGTCCGTTCGGCCGTCGCCATCCCGCCACCTCCCGCAATGCCCCGGCGTCCCGCTCGCCGCGCCCCGCCCCCTAGCCTCGATGATAATGATCGGCCGGGCACCGGACAAGGCAACCCGGATCCCGACAGATCCTGGGACCGTTTGCGACCGGAGCGGCGGGATGCTAGGCTGGGCGCTCCCCCGGGCCGCCCGTCCCGAGGGATTCGACGCGATCGGTCACACCACCTTGGGAGCAACGACGATGAAGAACACGGTTCGCGGCGTGGCCGCCCTGCTCGGCCTCGCGGTCGCCTTCTCCGCCCCGCTCGCCCGCGCCGCGGAGACGCCGAAGGTCGGCGACATGGCCCCCGACTTCCGCCTCAAGGGCTCCGACGGCAAGACCTACAGCCTGGCCGACTTCAAGGGGAAGAAGGGCGTCGTCCTCGCCTGGTTCCCGAAAGCGTTCACCGGCGGCTGCACGGCGGAGTGCAAGTCGATGAAGACCAGCGGCGAGGAGCTGAAGGCCACCAGCGTCGCCTACTTCACCGCGAGCGTCGACCAGCCCGAGGAGAACGCCAAGTTCGCCGAGTCGCTCGGCCTCGACTACCCGATCCTCAGCGACCCCGAGAAGTCGGCCGCCAAGGCGTACGGCGTGCTCAACGCCCGGGGGATGGCCGACCGCTGGACGTTCTACATCGACAAAAACGGGGTGATCAAGGAGGTCGACAAGAAGATCAACAACCCCAACGCCGGCATGGACATCGCCACCAAGGTCAAGAAGCTCGGCATCGGCGGCTGAGCCGTTTTCGAAGGCCGAGGAGGGTGGGCCCTCCGGCCATCCCCCTCGGTCCTCCTTCAACGGCGCTGCAGTTCGATCCAGCGGGCCTTGAGCTCGCCGAGGATCCGCCAGAAGACTTGGCTGTGCATCCGACCGGGAACCCGGCCGCATTCGCGGGCCCGGAACGAGTCGGGCTCGGTGTACTCTAGGTGGTGCGCCACCTCGTGCAGGAACGTGTCGAACAGCTCCTCGAGCGGCCGCCGCCCGGCCGCCCGGTCGTGCGAGTAGACCCGGACCAGCCTCCTGGCCTTGTAATAGCCGCCCAGGACCCGGTGCGTCGCCCGGCCGTTGACGTCGATCGCGAAATCGACCTGGCAGCGATGGATCTGGTCGAGCCGGCCCTTGAACAAGGGTCCGAGCGCCGAGATGGGGGCCTCGAACGTCCGGCCCACCGGCTCGGACCTGCCGAACGGCCGAGGCCCGCCCGCCGCGACGGTCTCGACCACGAGCCGCCCGCCCGCCCGGAGCGCCTGCTCGGCGACCCGGGTCAGGTCGAAGTGCCCGGGGTCGATGAGCTGGCGCCCGCCGTTGGGATGGATCAGCCAGTAGCGTTGGGGCATGCGCCGGTCTCGCGAGGCGGCCGGGAGGGCGGGATCGGGTTTCGGGGCCGTCGCCTCCGGGGACTATCATATCATCTCGTCGCCCGGACGCCCGGCGAGCCGTCGGGACCGATCAGTCGGCGGGCCTCCACCGCTCCAGGCCGAGCGAGGTCGCCGGAGTCGTCGGATTCGCCGGTTTCCGGGCCGGGGGCGGCTCCGTGATCGAGGCGTCCGCGACGTCGGGCAGGACGACGAATGAGGAGATCCCGCCGCCGCTCGCGCCTCCGCCTCCTCGGCCGTTCAGGACGATCGCGGCGCTGGCGCCGCCGGGGCCGACTCCGGTGCCCGCCATCGGCGCGGGGGTGAGGGGCCGGTCGAGGTTGCCCACCCCCCACTGCTGGGTCCGGGTGGCGCCGGTGATCGGGTCGAGGGCATAGGTCGTCGAGGTGCTCGACCGATAGACGGCCAGGCTGGCGTGGCCGGCCCCGAGGAAGTCGCCGAGGATGGGGGTGTCGCCGACGTTGCCGAACGCCTTGGAGTAGACCGAGCCGTTGGAGAGGAGGACGTAGAAGGTGGAGTTGCTCGGCCGGTAGACGGCGAGGTCGGCGCGGCCGATCCCTTCGTAGTCGGCGGGGACCGGCACGTCGCCCGGGGCGCCGAACTGGGTGTATCGGAAGGCGAACGCGCCCAGATCCTGGATGGTGAAGGTCGCGTTGATCGGCCTCCAGATGGCGAGATCGGTCCGGCCATCGCCGAAGTAGTCGGCGGGGATCGGGACGTCGCCGGGGATCCCGAACTGGATCGTGCGGAGGGCATGGGTCGTGGCGGACCGGATGACGAACGACGCGGTGCTCGGGCGGTAGACCGCCACGTCGGCCAGGCCCACACCGTCGTAATCGCCGGGGGCCGGGATATCGCCCGGGCCGCCCCACTGGGTCTCGGTCAGGGCCCCGGTCGCGGTATCGGAATAGGTGAAGGTGGAGCTGGACGGCGTGTAGACGGCGAGGTCGCCCCGGCCATCGCCGAAGAAGTCGCCCGAGATCGGCACGTCGCCGGGCTTGCCGAGCGGCTTGGTGGCCAGGGCGTAGGTCGTCGGGACCTGGACGTTGAAGGTCAGGCTCGACGGCCGGTAGGTGCCGACATCGGTCCGCGAGTCGCCGAAGAAGTCGCCCACGGTCGCCCGGATCGTCAAAGGCAGCGCGGGGCTGACGGGGCTGAGGTTGCCCGCGGCGTCGGTCACGCGGACGGCGACGGCGATGGTCTCGTTGGGGAAGGCATTCGGGGCCTGCAAGATGTAAGACCCGTCGGCCGAGGAGGCCGTCGTCGAGGCCACCACGGTCCCGTTGGCGGCGACCCAATCGACCCGCCCTCCCGGGGTGGCGGCCCCCGTGATCCTGGGCCGGCGGTTGGAGGTCATCCCGTCGTTAAGGACGCCGGTGTCGTCGGCGGCCAGGATCGAGGGGGCGGCCGGGCGGGCCGGCGGCGTCGCGAGGATCGTCAGCGGCAACGACCCGCCGGCCGCGCTCAGGTTGGCCGCGGCATCGATCGCGACGGCGTGGAGCGAGTACGTCCCATCGGCCAGCGGGGATGCGATCGGCACGACGTAGGTCCCGTCCGAGGCCACCGCCGCGTAGCCGAAGAAGGCCCCGTTCGCCCCCAGGATCTGGACCGTGGTGCCCGCGGCGGCCGTGCCGGTCAGTCGGGGCTGGCGGAC
>JAABUQ010008374.1_pt1 | contig 14532 bp, 12 predicted proteins | sample 5560001 | NCBI WGS metagenome assembly JAABUQ01 (sample SAMN10711888, study PRJNA513371) | rock metagenome | isolation source: Antarctica rocks | place: Antarctica: Victoria Land, Finger Mt nord | collected 2015-12-18
GACCGCCGGAAAACACGAGAGAATCCAGAACCCTGCCGCTTTATGGTCCCGCGACACGGTGGACCACGAGCGGCCTGCGCATTATGAGATGGCGTTCCCCGAACTGTGAGACAGCGCGCAGGAACTGTGAGACCCTACAACTGGCGCTCCCTAGTGGTTCCTGGCGTGCGGTCTGGTGTCCGGGAACCTTCTCTTCTCGGACGCCAGAAAAGAGCTATACTGCCCCTGTTGGCGATAGCGATTTCTCCGAGAGGGGCGGTGTGGCGTGGGAGTGGCGTATTGCGGCCAGCGGTTCACCTTCGAGGTGACGCGTTTCTTGGACCAAGGCGGGATGGGCCAGGTGTACGAGGGCACGCGCCAGGACGACCCGGCCGTGCGGGTGGCGATTAAGGTGCCATTCCCGGATTACGCCGCCACTTTCCTGCGCGAGGCGCAGGTCGCCGAGCGCGTCGCCGGCCCGCATGTCGTCCCCGTGGTCGATTGGGGCGACGGGCCGCCCTTCATCGCGTTCCAATTCATCGACGGGCTGACGCTGCGGAGGGTGCTCGACGGTCGGCGCGCGCGGGGCGAATACTGGCCCGAGACGGAACTCATCGACCTGTTCCGCCAGCTCGTCGACGCGATGCAGGCGATCAACACACATGTCGTCCACCGGGACCTTACGCCGGGGAACGTCTTCGACGACGCGGGCGTGCTGCGGGTGTCCGACTTCGGGTTGGCCAAATACGCGGGGGACGTCACCCGGGCCGACACGCACAAGGGCGGCGGCACATACCCCTACATGGCCCCCGAGGTGTGGGCCTTCCACGACGGGCGGCCGGACGACGCGATCGACTGGCACGCGGACCAGTATTCGCTGGGCGTGATGTTCTACGAGATGGCGACCTTGCAAAGGCCGTTCGCGGGCGCCAATTCTGATCTGAGGGCCGGCCACCTCTACAAGCGCCCGTCGCGCGTCACGGACATTGTCCCTTCGCTGTCTGACCGCCTGGCGTCGCTCATCACCCGCATGATGGAGAAGCAGGCGGGCAAGCGATTCGCGCGGTGGGATGAGATCGCGCACGAACTGGACGCCATCGAGCAACAGCGTGCGGTGGTCGCGCGGGACGATTTCGCCGCCGGCGTGAGCCGACAGGCCGCGGCGCAGATCGAGCAGATGCGCGGGCGGACACTCGAGCAGCAGCGCCAGGAGGACGAGCATCGTCAGAAGGTGCAGCAACGCCTGGACCTTCTCGACTATTGGGCAGGCGAGATTTTCGACCGCTTACGCGAACGTGTCGAGGGTGTCAATCGGGAGCTGGGCGCGGAAGCGCTCTTTTTTAAACCGGTGCCCCCCGACGGCTCGGCCCGGCGGTGCGTCATTGGGTTTGCCGATACGACGGCGCAACTCGCCGTGGAACTGGATGTCGTCGAGGTTGATCCTCCCACTCCCACCGGTCCCGCGCCCGTGATCCTCCCTGGAGCTATCGTATTAACAATAAATTCTCCCGCCCCCCCCGATAACGTCCCGCTATGGGGCATCGTCCAGCTCAGCACGCCGCGGCGCGGAGATGCCTTCAATGTCATTCTCATCGAAGACACCTCGCCGTATGGTGCATGGGCAGAAGTAACGATGGCCCCGCCGCCCGGGGTGAGGATCGGTCAAGATGCCCACGCCTTCCACGTTGATCAAGAGCGGGGACGGAGGTACCGCGTCGTGGCCAAGGACCCGACGACGATGGTGTTCTACCAAGCGGAAACAGTCATAGCGTTGAATTGGAAAGCGTTGTACGAGCGACGCCCCGTGCCCGGACAATATGGCCGTAACCACAACATATATACAGACACTGCCCTACTTTTCAGCGAGGCGCGGCTCGAATTCGAGGGCAGACTGGATGAGTTGATCCGAGCCCTCGTCGACAATGCGACCGGATAGCAGGCGCATGGAAGGGGTAACCGACGATGGCCAACGCCTACACTGAGCTCGTCAGCGCCGAGGAGAGTGCCCGCTCCGTGCTGACGGCCGTCGCGGCGCGGGCCAGGGACTACGCCCGCGGGTCCAAGGCGGCGAGCACCCAGCGCGCCTATCACACCGACTGGCGCGACTTCGAGGGTTGGTGCGCCGCGCACGGCCTGGCGGCGCTCCCGGCCAGCCCCGAAACCGTCGCACTCTACCTGACCGTGCGTGCCGAGACCTGCAAACCGGCCACGCTCGCGCGGCGCGTCGCGGCGATCTCGCGCGCCCACCAACTCGCCGACCACCCCAGCCCGACCACGAGCGCCACGGTGCGCGCCATGGTCAGCGGCATCCGCCGCGCCAAGGGGACGGCGCAGCGGGTCAAGGCCCCGGCGGTGACGCGCGAGCTGCGCGCGATGGTCGAGGCCCTGCCCCCTACCCTGCTCGGCCGGCGCGACCACGCCCTCCTGCTGCTCGGCTTCGCCGGCGCGTTCCGGCGCTCCGAGTTGGTCGCGCTCGACGTCGCCGACGTGGCCGAGACCGCCGACGGTCTGGTGGTGACGATCCGCCGCAGTAAGACCGACCAGGAGGGTGCAGGCCGTACGGTTGGCATCCCCTACGGCTCGCGCTCGGCGAACTGCCCGGTCCGCGCGACGCGCGCTTGGCTCACCGCTGCCGGCGTCGTCGAGGGCGCGATCTTCCGCGGCGTCGACCGCCACGGCAACCTCCTAAGCCGGCTCTCCGACAAGGGCGTGGCCCGCGTGGTGCAACGCGCCGCAGCGGCTGCGGGCCTCGATCCCGCGAACTACGCCGGCCACTCGCTGCGCGCTGGGCTGGCCACGGCGGCGGCCCAGGGTGGCGCCCCCGAGCGCGTCATCATGGATCAGACCGGGCACACGTCGGTGGCCATGGTGCGCCGCTACATCCGCGACGGCGAGCTGTTTAACGACAATGCCCTCGCCTACACGGGGTTGTAGGGTCAGGCGTCCAGCAATGCGCCGCCTGGGCCGCCCAGAACGCCGGGGACGATTGAGCCGACAGCTTCCCCCTACCGTTGCGCACGTCCGCGCCTACGTCCGCCTGCGCAGCGTCGACCCCATGCGCAACCGCGACCGCAGCTACACGCTCACCTGGCAGCCCGGCCGCATCGGCGACGGGGCGCTGATGCGGTGCTGGGGCCGCACGGGTGGTGCCGAGCGTACCCGGATCGACTCCTACAGGGGGTGTCCCCCATCAACTATGTGTTCAGCCAGAAGCGCGAAATGCTAGTGCACATGATCGCGTTCGACGAGGAGTGGTCTGGCCCCTGGATCGCCGCCCATCCGCGCGCCGCCATGCTCGAGATGTCGGAGGATGGGACACAAGACGGGTAGGGCGGCCCTTCCAACGTCAATCAAACTGGTGGAGCCTTATTATAGTGATCGCGGTAAAGATGTATTACCGCATTACCTCGAAGAGGTTAGGCTTCTTTGCCTTTTCCCCGCTCTACTGTCCTGCGGTTTTACCTTATAACCTCTTTACCTTTCAGCAGCTCTACTGTATAAAGGTAGTGCGGTAACACCGTAAGGAGGTAGTTCTATGACCGAGGTCGCGCTGTTGCCTGAGTATGACGCGCTCCTACGCGAGGTGCGCGGGCTGCTCGAGACATCGCGCAACCGCGCCTACCAGGCCGTTGACAATATCAAGGTCCAAGCCTACTGGCAGGTCGGCGAGCGCATCGTGCGCGCCGAGCTGGAGCACAAGGAGCGCGCCGACTACGGCAAGCGCGTCGTCGAGCGATTGGCCCGCGACCTCCGCATGGCGCGGCGGCTGCTTTTCGAGATCGTGCAGTTCTACCGCACCTACCCGCTCATGCATACGCTACGCGCCGAGCTTTCCTGGAGCCAATACGGCGTCTTGATGCGCGTGGGCGACGCGAGGGCGCGGGCGTTCTACGAGGGCCAGGCCGTGCGGAACGGCTGGAGCGTGCGCGATCTGGAGGAGCAGGTGCGCTCCGATCTGTACGCGCGATCCGTGCGCGAGGGCGCAACGGCGGCGCCCGTTATCCCGGACGGGATCGTGGCGGAGGCCGTGCGTCCAGAGGATGCTTTCCGCAGCATCTATCACTTCGAGGTGCCCGGGCTGCCGGCCGCCTTCTCCGAGGACGCCCTGGAGCGCGCGTTGCTGTCCCACTTCGAGCGTTTCGTGGCCGAACTGGGACCCGACTTCTATATCCGCAGGCGTCAGCAGCCGCTGACCATTGACGGACAGGTCCACCGCATCGACCTGGAGCTCTACTGTCGGGCGATCCCCGCTGTCGTCATCTGTGACCTCAAGCTCGGCCCGTTCGATGATCGCGACGTCGGGCAGATGAACAAGTACGTCAACTACTATCGTGAGCGCGTGCCCCGCTACCCCTGGGAGAAGCCGCCCATCGGCCTTATCATCTGCGCCCGCGCGGGCCAGGAGGAGGTGCGCTACGCCCTGGGCGGCCTGGAGGAGAAGATCTTCGTGGCCGAGTACCGCGTGAAGCTGCCGAGCGAGGAGACGATCAAGCGGGGTCTTGGCACGTTGCCGCCGGGCGCTGAGGACGAGGACGATGAGGATGGACCCTAGATTATGCACACGCTGTGTGCACAATCTAGGGACGCCGCTGGACGGGCGCCCGACGATCTCTTTGGCTGTAGGGCCTTTGGTTATGTTAACTGGAAGGGTCGTAAGGACGGCCGCGTGAATAGTGCACACAGTGTGTGCACTATTCACGCGGCCACAGGAGGTCAATAGATACCGTATAACCGTTTTACCTCCTTAGCGTTTTACATTTTCGATGTTTCACCGTCTTGCAGTTTCAGCGCGCTCCCGTTTCACCGCTTTGTCGGCCGGCAAAGATCGAGGTTCCACCGACGATCAATTGAGGGCGCTGTCACACGATGCGGACGCGACGGACCGTTTACATAATCATGCGACGTGAGCGCGTCGTCGCCACGATGTTGCACTATCTTGGGGAGGAGCAGTGCACGAGCGCACGGAAACGTATGGACTTATCGCGGTTATACCGTAAAACATCTTTACCGTATCAATGCACGGCGCTTGATGCCGCGGAAACGCGCATGTCGCCACACCGCTACACGAGGAGGAGGGATCATGGCGCGTGTCATCAGCATAGCCAATCAGAAGGGCGGGGTCGCGAAGACCACAACCACCCTGAACTTGGGCGCGGCGCTTGCCGAGCGCGGCCACCGCGTCCTCATCGTCGACCTGGATCAGCAGGGTAGTCTCACCATGAGCGCAGGCTTGGACCCCGACGCGCTCGACCAGACGGTCTACACCGTCCTTTCCAGCCATGCCGACCCCAAAGAGAAGTATCCGCGCGCGCTGGACACAATCGTCCAGCGGACAGACGCCGCAGGCCTCGACCTGGCGCCGGCGAACATCGAATTGGCGGCGCTCGACCTGGAGTTGACGCGGGCTTACAACCGTGAGCACATTCTCAAGGCGGCGCTGGCTCCGCTGCGCGACCGCTACGACTACATCCTGCTCGATTGCCCACCGAGCCTGGGGCTTCTCGTCGTCAACGCGCTGGCGGCCGCGGACGAGGTGATCATCCCCCTGCAGGCCGACTACCTCGCCACCAAGGGCGTCAAGCTGCTCCTGGAAAGCATCGAGGCCGTCACCGAGAAGCTCAACCCTGGCCTGCGCATCACAGGAATTGTCCTGACGCTCGCCGACCAGCGCACGGCGCACACACGCGAGGTCATCGAGCGGACGCGGGACACCTTTGCGGGACGGATTCGGGTGTTCGAGACACTGATGAAAATGAACGTGCGCCTGAAGGAGGCCCCGATCACGGGCACAAGCGTCTTGGCGTACGACCCCAAGGGCGCGGCCGCCGACGCCTACCGCGCCCTAGCCGAGGAGGTGGAGCATGCCGGCTAAACGCGCACAGGTCCCGGGCGAGGTGTTCACCAAGCGCCCGTCCGCCCTAGACAAGCTGACGGGCGCCGCGCCGGAGGCGGATACAACCCCACCGCAGGATGGCCATACCATGACACGGCAGAGCGGCGATAGCGAGACGCCGCGCGCGATAGGGAAGGGCGCCGGTGAGAAGACGACATTCTACCTGCGCCCCGACCAGATCGACAAGCTCGATGAGTTGGTGACATCCTACAAGCGCCACACTGGGAAGCGCAAAGGCGTCAACCGCAACGACATCGTGCGCCGCCTCATCGACCGGGCGGACCTCTCCTTGCTCGTCCAGGGCGAACCAGAGGAGGACGTATGAGCGGCGACGGACCGGACGGACCTGGAGAGCTGGAGGTCGTGCTGCTGTATCAGCCGATCGTGCGCGAGGAGGCGCGTCGCTTGACCAAGGGGTTACGCGCGTTTCCCGACCAAGCCCGCTCGCTGCCGCAGCGCAAGATGGCCCACTACAACGATGGGTGTCGAGTAGCAGCGGAACAGCCAACCGGGTTAAGGATTCCGCCCAATGGGTCGGGTCGTCGTCAGCTACGGAACGGACCTGTTAGCCACTCCTCGCGTGTAGGATGCGCTAATAACAATCACATGTTGTCGCTCAATCTATGTCACCAGGTCGCGCAGTACTATCGTCCGCTCTCTCAGTTCGATATGCGTCTGGTTGCGCGCCACAATCGGATAAGTGTCCAGGCGCGCCGGCAGCTGCAGCGAGTGGGGCGTGCGGATCGATTGTTGAGTGGGCCGTGCCAGTGCGGGAGGCGGCCAAGGGCCGGGGCGCGCGCTCTCGTGGGACGTCGCGTCCTGCTTTGACGAACCAGCGGCTGTTACACTGCACGCATGGGCAGGACAGTATCCCGGCTACTCCAACAAAACAACGGCGCCGCTCGCTGTGGGCGGCGTACACAGCGGGATCGGAGTCTAGCGGCGATGGACACACCCCCCGAGCCCTCGGTCAAGATCTGGCAGCCACGGAGCTTTGTGGGACTGGAGCTCGAGCGGCTCGACTTCGTGCCGAGCTTCGACCAGCGCGTCTACCACACCGCTGTCGAGATCAACGTCCTGCTGCGCGGCGAAGCCCGGGTGCGGTATCGCGCGGACCGCTGGGCCGGCAAGGTCGGTGAAGGCGCGCCCTTGGTCTTCGTCCAGGACATGGACGAGGTGTCCACGGTGACGGCGACGACGCCGACCCCGGTGCGCATGCGCACCCTGCGCCTCAGTCCGGACCTGCTGCGCGGATTGCTCGCGTCGCGACCCGGCCACGACGCCCCGGGGGTGGCCTTCCCCCATCTGCTCACCCCCGATCCGGCGGTCAATCGCCACCTCGCGCGGCTGGCGCTCCGCGTGTTCGACCGCTTCGAGGCTCCGGGCGGGCGGTTGGAGCGCGAGTCCGCGCTGCTCGACCTCTTGCAGGCCACGATCCGGTGCCTCGCGGAGCGCGCCCCGGCGGGCCATCGCGATCATGCGCGACACGAGCACCGCGCGGTGGCGCTCGCCAAAGCGTATCTGCGCGACCGTTTCGCCGACGACACCTCGCTCGACGATCTGGCCGCGCTCGCGCACCTGAGCAAGTTCCACCTCCTGGAGGTCTTCCGGCGGGAGGTGGGGATCAGCCCGCACGTGTTCCAGACCCACCTGCGTCTCCACGAAGCCAAGCGCCTGTTGGCCATCGGCCGCCCCATCGCCGAGGTGGCCGGCGACGTCGGCTTCGCGGACCAGAGCCACCTCAATCGCCAATTCAAGCGTCACGCCCACGGCGCGTATTGCCTCACGGAAGAATGTAACCCGTGCGAGGTTGTTGCCTCACGAGATATCTTACCGCGTCTGCCGCATAATGGCCGTCTCAGGTCGGCGAGGACGGCCCTGTGTCAGGGCACAGACGCGGTCGAGCCCCACCGACTGACACAGGGCCGCCGCAGCCGAAACGGGGTTCAAGGGGCAGGCCCCTTTGTCCGGCGCAGCCGGACAGGGGGCGTGGGCCGGTCAGCTGATCACGCGCACGAGCGTGGGCGGTCGGGCGACTATAGGCGCACGGTCCCGCGTGGCCGACCGCCTTTGCCATAGATGGCGGTCTCGTAGTCCAGGACCCACTCCTGGGTGGTCATGATCGCACGCGGCCCCAGCGTGACGGTGCGCAAGGTGCCGTCGCGCGCCGCTTTGCGCAGGGTCGAGGCGCTCCGATAGCCGGCGAAAGCGGCGGCCTCGGTCAGGCTGATCAGGTCGCGCGCGTTGGGTAAGCGAGGCACGGTCTCCTCCTTCTCCTCCTTTGTCTCGTCTCGCCACCAGTATAGCTGATAAGAGCTATTCGGCGGCGCCCTCAAGGGCGGGCGGGGCGCGCTGCCCCTCGGATATAGCCGCTAAGAGCTATACCGGGGGCGGCCGTCGCGCTGGGCGGCCGTCGCGCTGGGCGGGCTAGGGGCGGTGGACGCCCCTAGCCCGCGGCCCCTAGCCCGCGGCACCGCGCCCCGCGCCGCTACCCACAGGGCTGCTCCCCGCCGCGACGCCGGGCGCGCATGGCGACCATCCGCTGGCGCGCCTGATCCCGTTTGCGCTCCTGCCGGCAGACAGCGCAGTAGGCGGTCACCGGGCCGCGCGCGCCGCGGCTAACCGTGTCGGGCGCCCCACACATGGCGCAGGTTATGGGACATCCGTCGCCGGGGTCTATGCGGCCGCCGGCGCAAGGCCCACAGGGCGTGTCATCCTCAGGCCAGCGATCGTCGCCCGCGCGGGGTGCGCTCAGTAATCGCGGCTCGTCGGACGGGTACGCAGGGTCACACGCCGGTCGGCCCGGTGGGAGGGCGGGGGCGGGATGCTCCGGCTGAGCGGTGAGCCAGGCGTCGATGGTGTCCCACTCGCCCGTGAACGGGTCGGGGTGCGCGCGGCCGGCCCGTGGCCCGCGCGCCCTGCGCCGGACCGGGCGGGGGCGGCGGTGTGCCCGGGGAGGTGCGGCTGCGGCGGGCTCCTCCACTGTGCCGGAGAGCGCCCCGGTGGGCAGGGCGAAGCGCACCGTCGGCGCGGGCGGTGCCGGCGCGAGCGCGACGGCGTGCCCCCACAGCGCCTCCTGTAACCGCTGCAGGTGCCGCAGCACGTGCACCGGATCGAGCGCCTCGGCGAGCGCGACGAGGCGGGCGCGGTCGGCCTCATCGAGGATGTCCGCCGCGAGCAGGCGCTGCAGCGGGGTCTGCGCCGTATCATAGCGGCGGTAGACCCGGCTCCCCTCCCGGCGTTTGAGCAGCAGTTTGAGCGAGGGCTGGAAGACGTTGACGTACAGGCGCAGGGCGCGGTACAGTTCGGCGAGTTGGTGGTAGGCCAGCTCGCCCTCGAAGCGGTCGTAGCCCACGATCTGCCGGACGACGGACCCGTTCTTCTGCTCCACGTAGCACTGGTCGTTCTTGCGATAGGCACGTCCGCGCGTGAAGGTGATCCCGGCCCGCGCGCAGTACTCCAGCAGGGGGTAATTGAGGAACTCGCCGCCATTGTCGGTGTCCAGGCCTCGTAGCGGGAATGGGAGGAGGCCCCGCGCTTGGTCGAGCGCCCGGATCACGTCGTCGTAGCCGTGGCGCAGGAGCGGCAAGCACTCGGTCCACCCGGTAGCGACATCGGTGAGCACGAGGGACGAGAGGTAGGGGCCCTCCGCTCGCGTGCCGCAGTGCGCCACCAGGTCGGCCTCCATGAACCCAGGGCGGACCTCGTCCCACTCGGCGAAGGTGCGGATGGGGACCTTATGCTTGAGCAGCGTCCCCGCCTTGGTCGTGCCGATCCCGCGCGGCCGGGCGCGGTCCCGCACCGGTCGCAAGAGCCGGTCGGCCGTGGCCGCACTGAGCGCGAGGAGTTGCGTGCGCACCTCGACGCCCAGTGCGAGATGGCCGTGGCGCTCCAGGGACGCCACGAGGTCGGGCAAGAACGGTACCAGCCGTTTGGCGCAGACATAATTGGCCGCCGCCCAGGCGACCGTGAGCGCCTCCACGACATCCGGCCCATAGGCGCGGGCCCGTGGGCGCGTGATCGGCGCGGGCCGGGGGACGGTCGGCTGGCCCAGGAGCCGGATCGCATATTTACGGGCATAGCCGGTCGCGGCGACGAACTCGTCGAGGATAGCGTGTTTGTGCTGTGGCGGCGCCGCGCGGTACCGTGGGGCTGTCTGCGCCAACAACTCCCGCTTGGCCTGAACACTCATGACGGACCTCACTCTTCTGCCCCCCTCCGCTGCGCCATCGGCGCGATCGCTTCGGGTTACATTATTCGTGAGGCAACGACTCCCCCTGGGTTACTTTTCCCGTGAGGCAATGCGGGAGCGCGCCTTCGCCGACATCTTCACCGCCGACCAGTTGTTGACCGAGGTGATGATCTACCTCATGACCGACACGTTCACCACCGCGACGTGGATCTACCCGGCATACGTCATGGAGGGGTCCGCAACGCTACCGGCGGGGCGGCGGGTGGAGGTCCCGACAGCGTTCGCGGCGTACCCGGACCCGGTCTTCGCCGCCCCGCCGCGCTCGTTCATGGAGCGCTCGCACAACGTGGCGCAGTGGTCGCAGATGCCGCGGGGCGGGCATTTCCCCGCGCTCGAAGTCCCCGACCTGTATGTGCGGGATGTGCAGCAGTTCGGGCGCCTCCGCCGCCGTGATCCCTGAGATAAGACCGGATAGGGACGAGGCGCGCAAAAGCGATTGTCAGTTATGCGCGCACACCGAACGAGGGCGGCCGCGACACAGAACCTCCCCGGTCGACTCATCCGAAAAACGCGAGAGAATGCCCTTTCTCTTTTGTTATTCTCTGTGAGTGGTGATAGACTTGCGCTCATGAGTACTGCTCGTCTCGCCGCGAAGGTCGCTGGAAAACGTGAGAGAATCCAGAACCCGCAGGATTTCCTGGCGCATCTCGCTGGGCAGGACGCGGCCACGACCACGCTGCGCAGTTACACGAGTGTCTTTGCCACGTTCCGCCCCTGGTTCGCGGCATCCTACGGCCAGGAGCCGACGCCAGGCGCGGTGACCGAGAGCGTCATGTGGGCCTGGCGTGATGACCTCAAGCGGCAGGGCAAGGCGGTCGCCACGATCCGTCGCCATCTCTCCTGCCTGCGCTCGTACCTCGTCGCCGCTGGCCGCCCGGTCCCTCTCGTGGAAGGGCCGACGGAGGTCCCGCGCGGCCCACGCGCGCTGACGCCGGGGGAGGTCGCGCGCCTGGTGCAGGCCGTCGAGCGCGACCGGTGCCGCGACGTGCGGCGCGCCACCGATATCCGCGATGAAGCCCTCCTCAAATTGCTCGTCGAGGCCGGTGTGCGTCTGTCCGAGGTCGTGGGCCTCGACCGCGCCGACCTGGACCTGGGACCGCGCTACGGATGGGCTCGGGTGCGCGGCAAGGGCGACAAGATGCGGCGCGTGCCGATCAACGCGCGGGCGCGCCCGGCGCTCAGCGCCTACCTGGCGTCGCGCACTGACGACCATCCGGCCCTCTTCATGAGTCAGAAAGGCCAGCGGCTCTCGCCCGCGGCGGCCTGGGCCGTGGTCAAGCGGGTCGGCCGGGAGGCGGGCGTCGTGGTCTACCCGCACCAGCTGCGCCACTCCTTCGCGGTGCGCCTGCTGCGTGAGCACGGTGCTGATCTCCCCACGGTGCAGGCGCTGCTCGGACACAGCCACCTGACGACGACCCAGGTCTACACGACGCCAACCCCGTACGACCTAACCCGTGCCGTCGAGGGGCCCGTGACCTAACCGACACGGCCGCGGCTATCCGCGGAGGAGGACCTGCGATGCCGGTCGACTTCCTGACTACGGAGCGCGAGGAGAGTTACGGCCGCTATGTCGCGGAGCCGTCGCCGGCCGACCTGGCGCGCTTCTTCCATCTCGACGACGCCGACCGCGCGGTGCTGGCCGACCGGCGCGGCGACCACAACCGCCTGGGATTCGGCTTGCAGCTCTCCACCCTGCGTTACCTCGGGGTGTTCCTGGACGACCCCACCGCCGTGCCGCCCGGCGTCGTGGCCGCGCTGGCGGCCCAACTTGGCGTCGCCGACCTGGCCTGCCTGGACCGCTACCGCGTCGGCGAGACGCACTGGGATCACGCGGTCGAGATCCGCCTCCGCTACGGCTATCGCGCATTCGAGGAGCAGCCGGAGCACCTGCGCCTGGTGCGCTGGCTCTACGCGCGCGCCTGGCTGGGCGAGGAACGTCCCACCGTCCTCTTCGAGGCGGCCGTGGCGCGCCTCATGGCGCGCAAGATTGTCCTACCGGGCGTCAGTGTCCTGGAGCGCCTGGTCGCCCGGGTGCGCGATCGCGCGGCGGCGCGGCTGTGGCGCCGCCTGGCCATGGCGCCGGACCCCGCGCAGCGCGCCGCCCTGGAGCGGTTGCTCCTGGTCACGGAGGAGGGGCGGCAGACGCCGCTGGATCGCCTGCGCCGCGGCCCTACCACGGTGAGTTCGGTCACGCTCGTCGCGGCGGCGCGCCGTCTGGAGGAGATCCGCGCCGTCGGCGTGGGCGGCCTGGACTTGGCCGGTGTCCCACCCGGCCGCGTGCGGGCGCTGGCGCGCTACGCCCTGGCGGCGCGGGCGCAGGCCGTTAGCCGCATGCCGGACGACCGGCGCGTGGCCGCGTTGCTGGCCGCGGCCCGCGTGCTGGAGGTCGCCGCGCACGACGATGTCGTCGACGTGCTGGACACACTGATCGATGACCTGATCGACGGCGCGGCGCGGGTCGGCAAGCGGGAACGGCTGCGCACGCTGCGCGACCTGGACGCGGCGGCGCTGCTCCTGCGCGACGTGGCCATCATCGTCCGCGATCCTCACTACCGTGACGCCGACCTGCGCGACGCCATCGGCGAGCAGCACGGCGACGGCGAGATCGACCTGGCCGTGGCCACCGTGAGCGCACTGACGCGCTCGCCCGACGACCACTACCAGCGTGAGCTGATGGACACGTACCCGACCATCCGCCGCTTCTTGCCGGCGGCGCTCCGCGCGCTCACCTTCCACGGGACGGCGGCGAGCATCCCCCTGCGGGAGGCGCTGGACTTCCTCCGCGCCCTGGACGGGCCACACCCCCCGGACGTGGTCGAAGCCCCGCTCGCGGTCGTGCCGCCGGCGTGGCGCGACCGCGTCGTCGGCGTGCCCTACCGGATCGACCGCACGGCCTACACTGCCTGCGCCCTGGAGCAATTCCGTGCGGCGTTGCGCCGGCGCGATCTCTACATTGCACCGAGCGAGCGCTGGGCCGACCCGCGCGCCAAGCTGCTGAGCGGTCCCGCCTGGGAGGCGAGCCGGCCGCAGGTCTGCCGGGCGCTGGGCCACGAACTCGACCCCACCGCCGCACTTGCGGCGCTGGGCCGCCGGCTCGATGATGCGTACCGGCGCACAGCAGCGAACTTGGACGGCAACACGGCTGTGCGGATCGAGCGCCAGGGCGGCCGGGACACGCTCGTGCTGAGCCCCTTGGACAAGCTCGACGAGCCTCCTAGCTTGCGCCGCCTGCGCGCGGAGGTTGACGTCCGCCTCCCGCACCTCGACCTGCCCGAGTTGCTGCTCGAGATCCACGGGGTGACGGGCTTCGCCGACGCGTTCACCCATCTGAGCGAGGGCAATGCCCGCGCCGAGGGCCTGGCCACGAGCGTGTGCGCCGTCCTGCTGGCCGACGCCTGCAACATCGGGCTGCGCGCCGTGGCGCGCCCGGATGTGCCCGCGCTGACCCTCGACCGGCTAGCCTGGGTGCGCCAGAACTACGTCCGGGAAGAGACCCTCGCGGCGGCGAACGCACGCCTGGTGGACTACCACGCGACCCTACCCCTGGCAAAGGCGTGGGGTGGCGGCGAGGTCGCCTCGGTCGACGGGCTGCGCTTCAGCGTCCCCGTCAAGACCCTCAACGCGGGCACGAACCCCAAGTATTTTGGATGGGACCGGGGCGCCACCTGGCTCAACGCGTCGAGCGATATGGCCACCGGCCTCGGCGGCGAGGTCGTGGCCGGGACGCTGCGCGACTCCGGGCGCATCCTCGACGTCATCCTGGGGCAACACACCCGTGTCCATCCCGTCGAGGTCATGGCCGACACGGCCGCTTACTCCGACATCGTGTTCAGCCTCTTTGCCTTGCTCGGGTTGCGCTTCAGCCCCCGGCTGGCCGACATCGGCGAGGCGCGCTTCTGGCGCATCGACCCGCGCGCCCACTACGGCGGCCTTAATGGCATCGCGCGGCAGCGCATCAGGACCGACCTCATCGCCCAGCACTGGGATGACCTGCTGCGGATGGCCGGCTCGCTCCAGACTGGCACGGTCTCCGCCTCGGAGATGATGCGGACCCTGCAGAGCGACGGGCGCTACTCCGCGTTGGGTCGGGCGGCTGCAGAGTATGGGCGCATCGCCAAAACGCTCTACCTCCTGGAGTACATCGACGATGCCGGCTACCGCCGCCGCGTGCTGGTCCAACTCAACCGCCAGGAAGAGCGGCACCGGGTGGCGCGCGCCGTGTTCTACGGCCAGAAGGGCGAACTGCGCCAGCACTACCAGGACGGGCAGGAAGATCAACTCGGCTGTTTTTGCCCAACCCCCACAAATGTAAAATCAGCCCAAGGGTGCGTCAAACTCTTCCTGCAGCACCTTGCTCCAGTACTCAGGATCGCTGTAGCGCGTGGCCAAGGCGTCGAGATCCACTGTG
>JAABUQ010008375.1_pt1 | contig 14531 bp, 12 predicted proteins | sample 5560001 | NCBI WGS metagenome assembly JAABUQ01 (sample SAMN10711888, study PRJNA513371) | rock metagenome | isolation source: Antarctica rocks | place: Antarctica: Victoria Land, Finger Mt nord | collected 2015-12-18
GCTGACGAGCCTCGCTTGCCGTCGCTGCTTGAGTGCTCCCCGCTGCGAATCGTTGCGCGAGCGCGATCGTGGACTGGTAGTCGACGATCGCCGCGGTCGCCTGCTCGAGCGTTTCGTGGCGCAGGTACCACTCGCTGGTCCAGCCGATCTGCGCTGGTGAGAGATCGCTCGCGCGGGCCATCCGGCGGGTGCTCAGGTTGCACGCCAGGGCGATGATCGCCGCGTAGAGATGGCGGGCGTGATCGGGCCGGCGTGGCGTAGCGCTGCCGGCGTGGATGAGATGGTCGGTGAAGCCGCACCAGCGGTTGACCTCGATGAGCAGATTGGGGAGATCGATGATCGGTAGCTGGTTGGCGATCTCCCGGACCCGGGCAAGATCATCGACGGCGGGCTCGCGCGCTCGGCGCGGAGGCGGTTCACGCTGAGGTTGCCCTGCTCGCCGATCGTGACCTCGCCATCGCCGCTTTGAAGGTCGCGGTCGAGGGTGACCTCCTCGACCGTCGTGGTCACGAATACGCCGAGGAGTTCCGGTGAAGATCGGCGGAAAGCGCCTCGATGCGACCGAGCTTGGGATTCTCGGGGGGACCGCTCGCTCAGTCCCAAACCGTTCCTCGCGAGTCGAACGTCCGCAGCGCCTGATCGCGAGTGGCCAGTCGCGCATCCCACGCCCGCGCGCTCGCATAGACAATCCGGTCTGCCGGATCGCCGGGGAATCGCTGCCGATCGAGCAGGCCCGCCCGCATGGCAATAGACGCTGAGAGGGCCAGCGCTACGACGCGGGGATTGGCAAGGGCATGGTTGATCCACGGCTCGACCGGCCGATCAAGCGTGATCCGGCCCTTCTGCACGAGCATCGCGATTTCCCACGCGCTGATCGTCGCGATCCCGACCCGTTCAGCACTGTCGATCTCCTCTCGGGCCGACTGACCAAGCTTCGCCGGCGCGGAGACCCACCACAGCCACGCGTGAGTGTCGAGGACGATCAAACCCGCTATACGGCGTCCCACGGCTCCCCGAGCGGGGTGATCAATTCGTCGTCGGAGCAGTGAAAGCGGACGCTTCCCAGCAGTGACGGCGGATCGTGCAGCGGCTCGACCCGCGCGACTGGGCGCCCGCGCTTGGTCACGACGATCGCTTCGCCCGTCGAGGCAACCTCCTCCAAGAGCGCAAGGCACCCCGCCTTGAACGCCGATGCAGAGATTTCGCGCATATGGTCATATTACCATGGTCATTTGGGGGCAGCGCAGGCTGCGCGGGATTCGCGTCCCCCAAGCGGAGAACGGGCTCCCTCAGCTCTCGCCGGACGCGGGCTCGACCCGTGGCGCGGGCTCGCTCCGGTGCACGCGCAGCGCGAGCTCCAGCCAGAACCGCTCGTCGGGATCGTCGAGCGCGCCGCCGAAGCACTCTCGCAGCCGCGCGAGCCGGTAGCGCACGGTCTGGGGATGGATCCCGAGGCGCGCTGCCACCGGACCGAGGCGGCCCTGCTCGGCTAGCCACGCGCGCAGCGTCTCGGTCAGGCGGGCCCGCGACCCCGCGGACAGCTCCGCCAGTGGTGTGAGCCGATCGGTCGCGAGCTCTTCCGCGAGCTGCGGATCGCTTCGCAGCAGCAGCGCACCGGTGTTCGCGCGCGCGGCGACTATCGAGTGCGACTGCCCGGCGAGCTCCAGCGCGGCGCGGGCGCGGGCGAAGCTGAGCGCGGCGGCGCTCCACGGCACGGTCGTCCCCAGCCCAGCTCGCGCGCCCGCATCGAGGATCGCACGTTCGATCGCCGTCGCCCTCATCGGGCCTTCGGGATCCGGGACGACAGCGCAGGTCAGCTCCCCGATCGTCTCGGCGATGCTGTCGCGCGGCAGCCGCGAGGCGGCCCGGCCGCGCTTCTCTCCATCGATCGCCAGCACCGCCAGCGTCCTGGGCAGCGGCCAGCCGGCCCCAGCGGCGGCGGTCTGGACCGAGCTCGGTTCGGCGGGCGGGTCGCGCACCAGCAGCGCTACGAGGTGCCTGCGCCGCAGCTCGGCCTCCCCCGCGGCGGCCGACTGCTCGAGCGCATGACCGTCGGCTGACTGGGCCGAGAGCACGTCGATGTAGGCAAAGATCGATTCGGCGAGCAGGTAGAGGGTGTCGGGTTCGAGCCCCGCCACCACTCCCGCGGCGGCAAAGCGCCGCCACGCGACGCGAGCCCCCACCCGATAGGCGCTCAGCAGCGAGTCCAGACTGCGCCCGGCGCGCATCTCCCCGCGTCCGAGAGTGACATACACGTCCGACTGTGCGACGGGTCCCCCAGCCTCGATCTCGGCCAGCAGATGCGCCAGCGCCCCCTGCACCCCGGCGCGGATGCCCTCGCCGAACTGGCCTTCGATCGGGCGCGCGTATGCGGGGATCGTGCGCACCGCCTCGATCATCTCGTCCGCGACCTCGGCGAGCATCGGGCTGAGCACGCCGACGATCTCCGGAGGAAGCTCGTGCCACGGTTGCTCGGCCATCTCTTGTTGTAAAGCTACAACTTCTCGGTTGCCGATCGTGGTGAGGGTAGGAGAAACTTGCGCAACGTTCGCCTAGCCTCGGTTGACTTCATGAGCCGTGCTCACAATTGACCTCATGAGTCGCGCCCACAAGATCATCAACCTGATCGGCGTCCCACTCCCGCTCGTCGGGCTGCTGGCGGCGATCGTACTGCTGTGGAACCGCGCGATCGGGTCACTCGAGCTGGGGCTGCTCGCCGGCCTGTACGTGCTGACCGCGCTCGGTGTGACGCTCGGCTAGCGCCAGCGCGCCAAGGTGCTGACCGCGACCCGCTGACCCCCACCCCGCGACGCGCTGACCCTGCGGACGCGCCTGAGAGGGCCCTCATGCGTACCAGAGGTCGCCTTGAGAAACTCCCTCTATGTTCATCGGATGCTCGGCGGCCGTGCGTTGATGATGTCGTCGAGATTTCGCCTCGCCGCCGGCGCGATCAGCGTCGCGGCCGCGATCGGGGTGTGTGGCTGCGGCGCCGCGGCGAGGACCAGCGCCGCAGGGGAGGTCGGCTCCGCCTCGGGGACGAGCCCCGGGACAGCCACAGTCACCACCAGCGTCACGCGAACCCCGCGTCCCCGACCGGCGCAGCCCTCCTATCCCCCGTTTCCGGTCTTGCTCGATCCTGCGCTGCGCTCGGCACCGAGCGCTTCCGTCCCTGTCGTGCGATTGCACGGCCGGACCGCCGCCTGGATCGCGCGGTCGGCCGCGGGCACCACACTGCTGTCGTTCGACCAGCGCCTTGTGGTGCTCAGGTTGCACTCGGGCACGATCGACGCCGGCGCCTCCGGATGGCACTGGGGTCCGGAGGTGACGGGAGCGGAGCGGCGTGGCTTGGCGGCCGCGTTCAACGGCGGCTTCAAGCTCTCCACAAATCCCGGGGGCTTCGTCTCCTACAGCCGAATTGGAGCATCGCTGCGCGACGGGCTCGGCTCGATCGTCACCTATGCGGACCGGCACTCCGACATCGGCTCGTGGCACTTGGAGGTTCCGGCACCGAACGCCGCCGTGGCGTCGGTTCGCCAGAACCTGCCGCTGCTGATCGACCACGGCCGACCCGCTTCCACGCTTGACTGCCAGTCGTGCTGGGGCGCAACCCTCGGCGGTGTGAGCAACCCCGCGCGCTCGGCCCTCGGGATCACGGCCGGTCGCCGCCTCGTGTGGGCGGGGGGCGAGCACCTGACGGTCGCGCAGCTCGCCGACGATCTGCTCGGGGCAGGCGTGGTGCGGGCCGTCGAGCTCGACATCAATCCGCAGTGGGTCGCGGGCTACCTGTACGGACACCGACGCGGCGCCGGGCCGCTCGTCCCAGCGCCGGTGGTGAGCGGCCAGGCAGGCGTGTCGGGGTTCTTCCTCACCCCCTACAGCCGGGACTTCTTCACGATCGTGGCGCGGACCGGGCCCGGTCGCTGAGCCGCGCCGGCTCGCGAGCCAAGCCGCCTGAGCCGGACGCGCCGCGCAAGTGCGCTGCCGATCAGCGCGCCGGCCAGTGGGATCTCGAGCAGCACCACGACGCCAAGGCCCGCGGCGAACGTCAACAGCAGCGCCGTGAGCAGGATCGCGATGGCCACGTCCTCCAGCAGGTCCCGGCGCAGACGCCTGAAGTGCTGCTGGCGTCGCCGGCGCTCGAGGCGCATCGCGCCGGCCAAGGACTCCCCGCTGGCGTGCACGCGGGGGTCCGGGCGAGCTCTCAGGCCCGGGGAAGGGGTATGGCGCTGTGGGTTGGTGCTCGGCAGGGGAAGGACCTCAGCAAATGGCATCCGCCACGTCTTCGCGACTGAACGTTTGCTCGGCCTTTCGCCACGATCCGGGGAACGCCTGCACCGCGGCAGGTGAGACTTCTCTCAGCCCGGCGGGAGCCAGGGCAGGAACCGGCCTCGCGCTGCTGAACATCGCGTGAGCCCCTGCACCGCGACGAGCAACCACCGTGTACGCCAACGCAACCGCCCTCGACAATCTCCGGCGCCGGCCGCTGCCGCCGCGCCTTGACCGGTGGCGCCGCGCGCGGCGAATCGCCGCGATCGCGCTTTGCCTGTGCGCCGTGCCGGCGACCGTCTCCTATCTCGCCGCGATCGCCGGTCCGTCGAACTCGAGCTTTGTGATCCGGTCCTTCGAATGGCTGCGCGACCACGGCGCGGCGCCGGTCGCCTCCCAGATCGAAAGCATCTACTACTCGTTGAACGCCCCCGCCACCGGCGGCCCCGCGCTCCACAGCCTGCTCGGTAAGGGAGGTGTGGCTCCTCTCGCCGCTGGGACTCATCCACCGAGCATCTCCCCGGTGATCCTTCCGGCGCTTCCGGGCGAGGGCGCTTGGGTGCCGCGGGAGACCTGGAGCGGCCCAGACCCTCCGGTACAGATCACGCAGTTTCGCAGCGACCCCCGGTACCCGCGGATGGTCGCGGGCGTCGCCTGGATCAGCGCCGCTCGCACGACCATCTCCTTGAACCCCGGGCGTCTGGAGCCCTCAACGACATCCCCATCGCTGTCGATGCGCGGAGCGATGGAAGTGCCGCCCGCCTCCCGATCACGCCTGCTGGCGACCTTCAACAGCGCGTTCAAGCTGAGCGACTCGGGCGGCGGATTCGCTTATGGCGGGCGCACCTACGCGCCGCTTCGCCCCGGCATCGCGACCCTGGTCCATTACCGCGACGGCCGGATCGATATCCAGGCGTGGTCAGGCGCCGGCCAGGTCCCACCCGGGGTCGATTTCGCCCGCCAGAACCTGCCGCTGATCGTCCAGGACCGGCAGCCGAACCCAAACCTCAGCGGCGGACCGCAGTGGGGCGCAACGCTCGGCAACGCGGTCCGCGTCTGGCGCTCCGGGCTCGGCATCGACGCGCGCGGCAACCTGATCTACGCCGCCGCCGACGCCCAGACCGTCGAATCGCTGGCCGCGATCCTGATCAGAGCCGGCGCGGTGCGCGCGATGGAGCTCGACATCAACTCCTACTGGGTCAGCTTCATCACCTACGCAGAGCCCTTCGCGGCGAAGCCCAGCAGCCTGCTGCCGAACATGACCCGCGGGCCCGAGCGCTACCTGACGCCGGACGACAGAGACTTCTTCACCGTCTACCTGCGCTGAGGCCGGGCCGGATGCGCCCGGCTCGCGTCGACGACGCCGAGGGCGCTCAGCGCAGGCTGCCCGCGTGACGGAGCGGACGCCGAGGGCGCTCAGCGCAGAATGCCCGTATGGCCGAGCGAGTACCTCCCGGGCTGGGGCCACACGCACAGGCCGTGGGGTCCCTGGCCGACGGGGATCCGGGCCCGCAGGTGCCCGGTGGACGTGTCGATCGCGTACACGACCGCGTCGTAGCGGCCACTGAGCCACAGCGTGCTCCCGTCGACGGAAACCCCGCCCATGTCAGGGCTCGCCGGTTGCGGAAGCCGCCATGTTCTCACCACGCGCCGAAGAGCGAAGCTGACCACACTGACCGATCCCCCTGCGCGGTTGGATACGTACAGCGATCGCGCGTCGCGGCTGGGATAGAGCCCGTGCGCGCCCGCGCCCGTGCGCAGGAAGCCGATGACGCGAAACCGAGCCGGGTCGAGCTCCCAGACCCCGCCCGCCGCCTGATCGGCGGCGTACAGCACCTTCCCGTCGGGTGAGAGCTTGACGTCCTGCGGGCTGCTCGTGCCATTGCCCAGCACGAGCGTATTGAGCACCCGTCGGTGACGCAGGTCGATCTCGATCATCCGGCCGCCGAACTCGCAGCTCGCGTAGGCACGGCGGCCGTCGGCGGAGAAGTCCATGTGGTCGACTCCGGCGCAGGTCGGCACCGACAGCGAATCCTCCAGGCGCATCGTCGACGGATTCCGGAAGGCGAGCACGCGCAGGCGCTCGGAGACCACGATCGCGTAGCGACCATTCGGCGTGAAGTACATGTTGTACGGATCCTCCACCGGAATCGGAGGACGCCGCCTTCCCGTGCGGGGGTCGATCGGCGTCAGGCTGTTGCCCAGATCGTTGTCGACGTACAGCGTCTTCAGGTCATAGGAGGGGGTCACATGCTGGGGCAGCTCGCCGGTGGCGAAATGCGCGACGATCTTGAACGTCCGCTGGCTGATCACATCGACGGTGTTGCTGGCACTGTTGGGCACGTACACCAACGCCGGAGCGCCGCGCACGACCGGACTGAGATCACCCGCGCCGGCATACGCGTAGACGTTGGTCGCGGACCCTCGCGCGGCGCGGGAAGCCGCGCCGGAGGCGCCGGAAGCGGCGCTCGCGCTCGACGGGCCCGCCGCGCGCGCCGGCGCCGAGCTCGGCCGCGGGGAGCCGGAGCCGGCCGTGAGGCTCACGACCAGCGCCGCCAGCCCGACGAGGAACGCCGCGAGCACGGCACGCCGCCTGAGCACCACCCGCCGTCTTCTGACCTGCGCGGACTGCTGCACGGACTGCACTCCCGCATTGTCCCTGAGAGGGCTGCTCGTTGCTGCTCGACGGGGGCTGCGCCTCCCATTGCCGACCGCTAGGCTCGCCGAGTCATTCGCACATCGCCTTCACCAGCGCCGCGCGCTGCCCAGCGCGCACGTACGCGCGGCCGTCGCCGACTCGCCCTGCTCGTCGTCGTCCTTGCCGCCGCGGTCATCCTGATCGTCATCGTTGCCCGGGGCGCCACGCGGCCCACTCCCGTCGCGTCTCAGACCCCCCACCTGGCGTCGCGAGCACCGGGCACTGGCCGTGCTCACGCGGCGGCTTCAAGACCCCGCCCGGCGGCACTGGGATACCACAGCCTCGGCGTGCTGCCCGCCGCCGTGCAGGACCCGGCGTCCGCGGCGCTCGGAAGCGATCACGTCGTGCTGCTGGGGGGGCTGACCGCCGCTGACAGCTCGACCGGTGCCGTGACCGAGCTGAGGGCCGGCCGAGTCCAGCGCCTCTCGCGGCTGCCTGGCGTCCAGCACGACGCCCAGGCCGCGGCGCTCGGCGGCGCGGTGTTCGTCTTTGGCGGCGGCGACCGGCAGCAGTACGGCCACATCTTGCGCTACGACCCGGCCAGCGCTGCGGTCACGCGCGCGGGAAACCTGCCGCAGGCCCAATCAGACGTCGCTGTCACCCAGATCGGCGACACCGCCTACGTCGTCGGGGGCTTCAACGGCACGCAGTTCCTCGACACGATCCTCGCCTGGCGGCCCGGCCAGCCGGTCCGGACGGTCGCGCACCTGCCGGTCGGGGTGCGCTACGCGGCCGTCGCCCCGAGCGGCGGCCGCGTGATCATCGCGGGCGGCTCGCTGCCCAGCGGCGCCAGCAGTGCGATCTACCGCTTCGATCCGGCCACTGGCGCGGTTGCGCGAATCGGCCGCCTGCCTCGACCGCTGACCCACGCCGGCGCGGCGGCTCTCGGCTCCCAGGTGTACGTGGTCGGCGGCCGCGGAGAGGCGACCGGAACGGCGACGTCGGCGATCGAATCGATCGATCCGAGCAGCGGCGCAGTGCACCCGGCGGGGCGCCTGCCACACGCGCTGTCCGACGCGGCGGTGGTCGCAACCGGCCAGTCGATCGTGATCGCCGGAGGGCGCTCGGACACGGCCACGCAGGACAGCGTCGACGAGCTGATCCCCAAGCCCGGCCGCGCGGCCGCTGGCTGACCGCACCCCCGCCGGCGACCGGTCAGTCGCGAACCAGCGGGCCAGGCTCCCGCCCCGGTCTCGACCGACGTCCCTACGACGGGAGCTCGGTCCGATCAGCCGGGTCACCGGACCCGAGCCTGCTGCGCGAGGACGTAGCGGGCCACGGCACGCACCTGAGCTTCGCTCAACCGATGACGCGCGGGCATCTGCCGGGTGAAGGCGATCATGTCCGCTTCGCTCATGCGGTAGGGGAGCAGAGACCCGCCCTGCCGGCGGCGGGAGCGCTCATCCCCCAGCGAGTGGCAGCTACCACACGAGCCGGCGAATACGGCGGCTCCGTTCGGCGCTACGGTGCCTCCTCCACCACCTGCGAGGAGGCCGATCGCGAGCGTCGCGATCCCCGCGGCGAGCAGCCCGACCAACCTGCCCGAGCGATGGTGCGCGCCTGCACGTAGGTGGGCGGTGCTCGAGCTGCCGCGTCCCTCCGACCGGCGATCAGGGATGGGCCACCGCCGCGTAGTCGGGACGTCCGTCGCGAGCCGACGGGATGAAGTCCATCCCATCCGGCGTGTTCAGGTAGCCGGCCGCCATGCCCGGGACGTCGGTATGTCCGTACTGCCAGACGATCCGCTGCGTTCTCGGGTCGATGACGATCACCCGATGGCGGTAATCGTCGTTGACCGCGATGTCGCCGTTGGGTAGTGCCAGGGCCAGGGACGGATGGTCCATGCGCCCGTACCGTGAGGACCCTGCCGCGGTGGTCGATGATCAGCACGTGGCCCGGGTTCGAGTAGTCGGCGAGCAGCACCCGCCCGCCGGGGAGGGGCTGCGGGTCGGAGGGGTAGCCGACCGGTGCGCGCACCGCGAAGCGCAACCGTCCGTCCGGGCCGATCTCGTCGATCCAGTTGCCGGGGATCTCGCTGATCAGGACCCCGCCATCCGGCTCAGGGGTATCGCCGTTGACCGCTCCGAGGTAGAACGGCGGGTCATGCCGGCAGTGTCCCGCCCGGCCGAGCTGCCGGACGATCGCGCCCGACCGGATGAACAGGATCCGGCAGTTGTAGGCGTCGGCGACCGTGAACGAGCCATCAGGCAGAGCGTACGCATCATCGGGCGTATTCAAGTGCGTTCGGTCGGCGCCGATCACGCCCGGGTGCCCGAACAGAAAGCGAAGCGAATGATCCGCGATCCGGATTTCGACGATCGCCTGGTTGTCCTCCTCATTGGCGATCAGAGCCCTCCCCCCGGCTCGACGAACGTGTCGTCGTTGAACACGAGCTTGCGCCCCGCGCCACGATCCGCCGCCGAGGGATAGTCAAACACGACGTGCCGCCCGGCATCGAGCACCAGAACCCGGTTGTTGCCACGATCGGCGATCAGCAGAAAGCCGGGAAGGCCGGCCAGCCGCGAAGCCGCGGAGTACGCCGCGCTGGTGGTCGCTGACTGGCAACGACGTTCTGAGGCGCCCACAGCGCCGCCAGGCCACCGACGCCCGCCGGGGCCACGGGACCGCCGGGAACCACAGCGCTGGCGCGCCGCGCCGCCGCAGCCTGCCCGCCGGTTCTGCGATCAGGGACCGAGCTGCCCTTGCCGCTGGCCAGAAGCACCGCGACGAGCACGATCCCAGCAGCCCCAAGCGCCCAGATCCGCCGTCGCTGGCGCAGGCGCGCGTCCCTCGCCACGGTGCGGCGCTCCATCCGCTCGCTCTGTGACGGGTCGGTCATCAGCCTCGGCGGCGGCGGGCCGGCCGGAGCCGCCGAGCACTCGAGGAAGCGGAGTCGGGATGCACGCTCGACATGCTAGGCCCGCCCATCTCGACCCGATAAACGTGGAGAACCCCTCTCATGCTGCCGGCTGATGGGTGTGTGATGCCCCCACCGGAGAAGCGTGGTCAGGGCTCGGCGAGCAGGGCAGCGGTTCCTCGGACGTTCCCCAGTCGCCGCAGCGACTCCTGACCGCGCCCCAGCTTTAGATATCGATCGAGGAATGCGGTGCTGACGCGTTCGACGATCCCGAGCTGTGGCTGCTGATAGGTGTACGGCGGTAGATGCGCCGCTCCGAGCAGGCTGAGCAGGTACTTCGGGCGGGGTGCGGCGTCGAAGAACACGCCGGTGAAGCTCGGTGGATTGACGGTATCGGCGGTGCCCTGCGTGGCCAGCAGCGGCGGGGTCACGGCGGCGAACCGGAACGGTGATCCGGGTATCTCGGCGCCCGACAGGATCACCGCCGCCCTGACCCGTGAGTCGAGGAAGTGGTGATCGTAGGCCACCGCCAGGGCGGTGTCACCGCCGTCGGACTGTCCCGCCACCGCGACCTGCCCCGGAGCGATCAGCCCCGCCAGCCTACCCGAGGAGGATCTGGTCGCCGCGAGCAGGCGGCTGATGACGAAGCGCACGTCGGCGGGCTGATTGACCAGGTCGGACTCATCGGGTCCGCCGGGCGCGTTCCGATTCTCGCGCGGAAACGCCGGCGCCGCGACGACGTAGCCGGCTCGCGCCCAGCTCTGCAGCAGACGCACGTACAAACCGGGGGTCACGGCGAAGCCGTGTCCGAAGACGATCAAGGGGAACGGGCCATGGGCGCGCGCCGCGGTCGCGCCGTGACGGTCGGTCGTGCCGGCTGGGCCGAGCGCTGGGTAACGGACCTCCGTGATCAACGTGCGGGGCGAGACCGTCCCATCCGGCAGGTGGATCACCCTGGTGGGGTCGATCAGGCGCAGCACCTGCAACCCGACCGCGAACGACGACGATCGAGCCCGCGTCGAGGAGCGAAGCCGCTTCGCAGGGGCGGCTGTCCTGACGCGGTCGGCGGCAGTGGACCGTGCGCGCGCAACGCGTGCCATTCCCGCGCGCCGCGCTGGACTCGGTCGCAGCGCCGGCGGCCGCGGAGCCCGTGGACCGATCAGCATGACGAGCGCTACGAGCGCTACGAGCGCGAGGAGCACCAAGGCCACGACGCTCCGGCGCCGAGCGAGCCGCCTGCGTCGGGCGCGCGCTACTGGGACTCCAGCGGCCCCATCGTCAGGCCGGCCCCGTTGAGCTGCTCCCAGTAGTGCTCGGCGTCGTCACGCGGTCCGCTCCAGACGATCGCCCGCCCGCTGTTGTGGATCCGGTCCGCGAGCCGGTATCCCTGCGCGAGCGTGACGCCGGGGACGAACTGGGCAAGCGTCTCGGCGACGTAGTCGAAGGTGTTGTGATCGTCATTGAGGACTATGACCCTCCACGGCCCACCGGACCCGCTCCCCGGCCCGCCGACGCGCGGCCGCTGCACCGTGTGGGACATCCCTGCTCAGGATGTCACGTCTTCGCCACCCTCGCCCGCAGGCTCCCCGGCCGGGTGGTGGTCGGCGCGCTTGCGCCAGTAGCGCTCGAGACCCGCGTAGAGCTGGTCCGCGGGCGCCGCCTGCTCATAGGCCGGCACGAGCTCTGGCCCGACCGCGCCGGCGATCTCCTCTCGCACGCTCGCCTTGAAGGTCTCGGGGTCCTGGGTCCGCGCCATCGCCGCCCAGGCGTCCAGCCGCTCGCCGACCTCGGCGAGCTGCGCCTCCACGTCCTCCCCCGCGCCGAAGTGGGTGATCGCCAGCCGCCTGGGCGCCCACTCCCTGATCAGCGCCAGCGAGGCGTGCCACGCCTCGACGTCGATGTCGGGCGGCGGCGTCGGAGGGATCACGGGGGAGGAGCTCGTGATCCGCACGCCCCCCACGTCGCCGACGAACGCCGTCCCTCGCCGGAGGTAGGCCACGTGGTGCGACGCGTGCCCCGGCGTATAGGCGACCTCGAAGCCATCCTCGAGCCGCTCTCCTCCGTGGAGGATCCGCAGTTGGGATTCGGGCACCGGGCGGACCTCGCCCCACAGACGATCCATGTCCTCGCCATAGAGCCGGCGGGCGCTCTCGAGCAGACGCGAAGGATCCGCCAGGTGCTGGGCGCCGCGTTCGTGGACGTAGACCTCCAGGTCGGGCCACCGGCGCACGAGCGATCCACTCGCCCCCGCGTGATCGAGATGGATGTGGGTCAGCAGCAGCGCCCGGGGACGCCACTCGCCGAGCGCCGCCAGCAACGTCTCCAGACAGGACTCGGGTCCGGGATCGACCAGTACATCGCCGACCCGCCAGCAGCCGATCACGCGTTCACGACCGAGGTGCATCAGGTCGATCACCCGCGCGTCGTCGGGCTCCTCGGCGACGGCCACGTCCGAGCGCTCCACCGCCGCGGCCACGTCGAATGGCGCCGTGTCGCCGACCGCGGGAACGGGCCCGGTTGCCGGCTCGGTCGTCGGCTCCTCCGGCGGAAAGCGCTCCGCGGCGCTGCGCGAGAGCTCGCCCAGCTCCTCGCCGAGCTTCTGGACGTCGCCGACGATCCGGCGACGCTCCGCCCAGATCCGATCCGTCGCGACGTCGAGCTCCTTGACCCGATCCTCCGCGCTGGCCGTGAGCTGGGCGACTTCCCGGCGAGCGATCTCGAGCCGGTCCTCCGCCTCCGACCGGGACTGGGCGGTGATCGACTCGGCGGTGTCGTGGGCGCGTTGCAGGATTCCCGAGACCTGCTCCCCGACTCGCTCCAGTGCCCGGCGTACGGCCGCCTCGGGCGAGTGCGTCGCCTGCAGCTCGGCCACCAGCCGGGTCGTCTTGCGCACGTACGCGTCGACGGCGATCCGGTCATACCCGCGCAGCACGATCGGGAAGTCCACGTCGGCGGCCACCCGGACGGGATCGTCGGGAAGCGTCGCGAGCGGCAGCGTGATCTCCTGGATGATCGCGTGCTCGGTGGCGGCGGAGTCGTGCTCGGGCACAGAGACCATTATCGCCCTTCCGCGCGGCGAGGGCGAGCACGGACACCCAGGATCCCCACGCGGCAGACGCGGTCGTCCGGCGCAGCCAAATCACTCCCACATAAATAGAATCAGGTCCCGCATGCCCGAGGAGCCGATGCCGCGTCTGCCTGAGCCCGACCGGCCCTGGATGATGCGGACCTACGCTGGGCACTCGGACGCCAGGCGCTCCAACGAGCTCTACCGCGGCAACCTGGCCAAGGGTCAGACGGGCCTGTCGATCGCGTTCGATCTGCCGACGCAGACGGGCTATGACCCTGATCACGAGCTCGCGCGGGGCGAGGTCGGCAAGGTCGGCGTCGCCGTCGCCCACGCGGGCGACATGCGGACGCTGCTGGAGGGGATTCCGCTGGATCAGATGAACACCTCGATGACGATCAACGCCACCGCGGCGTGGCTGCTGGCGCTCTACATCGTCGTCGCCGAGGATCAGGGCGTTCCCGCACGCCAGCTCCAGGGCACCATCCAGAACGACATCCTCAAGGAGTACCTGAGCCGGGGGACGTACGCCTTTCCTCCCGGTCCGAGCATGCGCCTGATCGCCGACACGATCATCTACACGGTGGAGCACGTCCCCCGATGGAACCCGATCAACATCTGCTCCTACCACCTCCAGGAGGCGGGCGCGACCCCCGTCCAGGAGATCGCCTACGCGCTCAGCAACGCGATCGCCGTCCTCGACGCGGTCGAGGCGCGGATCGACGGCACGAGCCGGCAACGCTCCGCCGGGAAGGACGCCGATCCCCGGCGCCCCCCCCGCGAGGGGGGCGCCGAGCTGATGAGCAGCGTGTTCGGGAGGATCTCGTTCTTCGTCAATGCCGGGGTCCGATTCGTGGAGGAGCACGCGAAGCTCCGCGCGATGGCGCAGCTGTGGGACGAGCTCGGCCGGGAGCGCTACGGCGTGCGGGACCCCAAGCACCTCCGATTCAGGTACGGCGTACAGGTCAACTCGCTCGGTCTGACCGAGGCTCAGCCTGAGAACAACGTCTACCGGATCGCGCTCGAGGCGCTGGCGGTGACGCTGGGTCGCGACGTCCGCGCCCGAGCGGTCCAGCTTCCCGCGTGGAACGAGGCGCTTGGGCTTCCCCGCCCGTGGGATCAGCAGTGGTCGCTGCGCCTTCAGCAGGTGCTGGCCTACGAAACGGACCTGCTCGAGTACCCCGACATCTTCGAGGGCTCGAAGGTGATGGACGCCCTCGTCAGCGAGCTGCTGGACGGTGCGCGCGAGGAGATCGCGCACGTCGCGGAGCTCGGAGGGGCGGTCGAGGCGGTCGACTACATGAAGGCGGCGCTGGTCGAATCCCACCGCGAGCGCCGGCGACGGATCGAAACCGGTGAGCTGACCGCGGTGGGAGTGAACCGCTTCACCTCGACCGAGCCCTCGCCGCTGACCGCCGGTGGCGACGGGGGCATCCTGGTAGTCGATCCGGAGGTCGAGGCCCAGCAACGCTCGGCGCTGGCCCGCTGGCGAGCCGAGCGCGATCAGTCGGCCGTCGACACCGCGCTCGGCGAGCTGGCACGGGTTGCCGGGAAGGATTCGGAGAACATCATGCCCCCGACGATCGCCGCGGCCCGGGCGGGCGCTACCACCGGCGAGTGGTCACATACACTGCGCGAGTCCT
>JAABUQ010008376.1_pt1 | contig 14528 bp, 10 predicted proteins | sample 5560001 | NCBI WGS metagenome assembly JAABUQ01 (sample SAMN10711888, study PRJNA513371) | rock metagenome | isolation source: Antarctica rocks | place: Antarctica: Victoria Land, Finger Mt nord | collected 2015-12-18
CCCGCCATTGCTTGCGAGGATAAAGTGAGTTACTTTAGAGCTCGAACCGCCCGCAAAGCGGGCGCAAGGACCACATCCAAGACTCCGGCCTCAACTTATCTCCTGTCTAAGAATGCGGGGCGGGTCAGAACGGTCCAAAAAGGATCTTCACGCGACAGCGGCTGGACGTTCGAGCGATGCTTTCGCAAACTCCAAAACTTCATGAACCTGCATGCGGGAGACCTCTGGGAACCACAAAAGGAACTCATCCACCGTTGCGCCCTTGTCGATATGTTCAAACAGCGATAGCACCGGCAGCCGCGTACCCGCAGAGCACCAGGCACCCCCGACCTTGGCTGGATTTCGGTCCACTGCTTCGCACGATTCCCAGGTCACCCTTTCAGTTTATCGTCGCCATAGGCTAGATTTCCTTAAGGCTAAATTGATCCGCTCCTGACTCGGAGCGATAGAATGTCGCTACATCATCCGAGCTGGAGTTCTACATGCCACTCACTTCCCGCCCAGAAAGCCGGAAAGCCCTCCGAATCACTTTTCTCTGCGCTCTGACAGCCATGCTGGCCGTTCTGCTAGCGGCCCGTCAAGTCCAAACCCAACCGTCTCAAACCAAAGCCTCCGAACTCCGCATCGAACTCGGGAAAGGCGAACCGGGAACGCTCTACGCCGTTACCGTTTCGGTGAAAGATCCCGCGCAAATCGAGGCCGCGCAGTCGATCCAAGTTTCGGTATCCGATGCTGCGGGCGCGGTCGCAGAGAAGCGGCTGCACAGTCAGGATCTCGATCTATACCTGACGCTTCGCCCCAGGCAGGCAGGCCCGGTTTATGCCACGTTGCATTCCAACTCTGGTCAAGCTCTGCCCGAGCTCACGTCAGTCATGCGCCCGATTCCACACTCACGATCGAACGGAGCCGTGATCGCGGCCATGCCGAACGGCACGTGGCAGACCGCGCAGCACTTCGAATTCGGCCAGACGATCTTCGGCGCATCCGACGAACGGCCCTACGCTCCCGCTCCTGACGAGGACCGGTACGCTGCGCTCATGAAGGGCTTCTCGTGGTTTGAGTTCACTTTCACCGGGGACAAACCCAAGCTCGCCTATTTCGTGCTCGACATCACCGACCGTGAAGTGCCGCTCGACATCGATCTATTTACCTTGGGCAAGGACGCCGCGGGCAAGCCGGACGTGAAGCCGTACGTGAACGGGGCTTCGGTGTATCAGATCGAAGCTACTCAAAATTATCCGGGCCTCTACAAATTCCGCACCCGCATTCTGCAGCCCGGGGCCACTTACTACGTCCGCATTCAGCCGAATCATGCCTCTTACCAACTGCGCACGTTTGCCTATCCGGTACCGCCTTATGGAGATCCACGCCAGGCAGTCCGCACCGGCATGGACTTCCTCATCAATATGGGCGATAGCTGGCTGTCGAACACGCCGCGTCGCGGAGCGGTTGCGTTCCGCACCACCATGAATCACGGCGACACGCAGCAGTGCATCGCCTGCCATCCGACGCAGTTCACCACGCGCGGGTACCTGACCGCTATTTCGCACGGCTACGCTCCTACCCAGCGGCCGGCGCTCGAATTTCTTACTGATCGCATTTACAACAACCAGCGTCCGCTGTACGGCGAGCCCGGTGCCGATTGGGTGCGCGTCATCTATTCGGCACGCACTGTAGCGAGCCGCCTGCCAGTGATTGAACACCTCTTCGAGGCTAACGTCACCCATGATCCGCCCCGTGTCGAATCATTCGAAATCCCATACGCCAAGTTCCTCAAGATCCACTACAAAGACCGCACCGAAATGCCGGGAGATGAAACTGATGGCTGCGAGCCGGAAGTGAGCCCCTTCGAGATCGCCTCGCAAAGCTGGGACTCTTTCAACATTCTCCATGAGCAGACGAAGGATGCGCAGTGGCAGGCGCAGCGCGATGCTGTCGAGCGGCTTGCGGTTTCCTATAAGCCGCGGAACATGATCGATCTCGATTGGAAGATCTACTTCCTCGTAACCATTGGCCGCGACAAATACCGGGCGCAGCTGGACCAGCTCATCGATCAGCTCTACAGCTACGAGCAGGCGAACGGGATGTGGGGTTATGCTCTCGACAAAACCGCCAAGCCTGCTGACTTCATCTCGTACAACGCTGTGCTCGCTCTGGCGGTGGCGGGCAAGCGTCCCGAAAACGATGAGCACATGGCGCGCGCTGTCAAAGCGATGCTCAAAGCGCAACGGCCGGAAGGCAGCTGGGAAGGCGACCCCGTGTATCAAGGCTTCAACACGCCTTTTCGTGCGACGCAATTCGCGGTGATGGCTCTCTCCACGCTGTATCCTGGCCCGAATCAGAAACCCGCTTCCAAGAAGGGCTGGAACGATGCCTTTCCTACGCCTTCCACGCAGTTGGCGACTGCTGACCTTCCACTCCTGCTCCATCAGCTCGATCAGTTCTGGGACCCCGCGCCCGCGGCAGCGCTCGAACAGATTCGCAATGTGCTGGCTACCAATGAGCAGCCGCTCGCGCGTGAAGCGGCCGCCCGGGCACTGGGCCATATGGCCGATCCGGGTTCGGTAAAACCTCTCATCCAAGCACTCGGCGATCCCAACAAAATGGTCCAGCGCACGGCTGCCTGGGCGATCCGCATGATTCTCGAGCGGCGTCCCGAAGCAGCCGCGGAGGGCCGCACGGAATTAGCTGCGGCTCTTGCGTCTCCAAGTGCCAGAGTCCGCTGGGGTGCAACCGAGCTCTTCAATCAGCACTTCAAATATATTGCCGGAGACGCGCAGCTCCGGGCTGCCCTTATCCGTGATCTCGATGATCCCGCCGCGGCCGTTCGTCTGAATGCGTCCCGCGGCCTGTGGCAGTGGTCTTATTGGGTGTCCGACGACCAGGCGGCCCGCAGTTCCATCCTCGAAGCGCTGGCGACTCGCTTGAACTCGGAGACTGATCCTACGGTCAGGCGCGCGGTCCACGAAAGTATCTACGACGTGCTCGACGAGAATACCGGGTATCTCGATGCCTGGATCAGCGCAGCTGGCACGGCCGGAGATCAGAGCAATATCCGCAAAGGCTACGAGGCTGTGGTGCGCGATCAGGCCCAGGTGCTTGCCAAGGTTCTTCGATCGGCTACACCGCTCGGCAAGCAAGGCATTCTCGATTCGCTTTGGGATTTCCACATTCGCCACTACTCATTGCCGCAGCTCAAAGAAGGGCAAGTCTCGGTTGCCTTGCCGGCTGTCTTTACCAAGTACGTTTCGGGCGTGCCCGACTTTCATGTTCCCGGTTATGAGTACCCGCCTTACCGCGACACAGCAGATTTTCGCTACAACATCACCAACGGCTTCTACCAGACACGCGTCGGGAACGACAGCGACCTGATTCACTTCTTCGCCAGCTCCGGGCCGGAGCTCGAAGACGCTTTGATCGGCTGCTTGCAAGGTGCGGACAAAGAGAGAAAGATCGATGTCCTCAAAGCCGGGAGCACGCTTAGCGGCGCGGGGGATGCGCACTTCGCCAGAGCAGCCCTGCAGCTCGCACTCGATCCCGATAAAGAAGTTCGCGAGACTGTCAGCTACGTTTACGAAAATGGACAGCGAGGCGTTCTCAATATCGATACGCCGGGCAAGCCCGACAAGGAACTGGTGGACACGATCGCGCAGATTCTCGCGAGCGGCGACCAGAGCGCCCAGAACACGGTGCTGCCGCTGCTTGCCGCCCTGCCGTCGAAATCTCCCTGGACCCGCCAGCCTGAAGTTATTTCCCGCCTCCGCACCCTGCTCGAAAGCGAGCCGCGCGTGAAAAACTACGCCGAACTTCTGACTGCCGCTGCTTCGTTCCCGGACCTTATGAGTGAGCCCCCGGTTCAGAAGCAGGTGCGTGCCGCTATCGACGACCAGGACCGGGGCACCCAGCGTGCGGCCCTGCAGATTTCGCTCGAGCGTCTGGCCGAGCCGGGCGAGCGCGCCTCTGTCGAACAGCTGCTCGGCCATCTCGGCAGTTCGCAACGCAGCGTGCTGATTGAGGAGGTGAATGACCCTAAGTTCCTCGTCAACCACTTGGGAGTCTCTGGAGGCGCTTTGTCACAGGATCAGGCTTACTTCCTGGGAAAAAAAGCTGTGAATGCGCGCCCCGACCTGCTGAATGAACCCCTCGTCTTCGGCGCGATTATCGCCAGCCTGAACGATCCTGATGCAAACGTGCGAGCCGCCGCGCTTGACCTGCTCCGCAAATCGAAGGGCGTCGAAAGTCAGCCACAGTTCCGTGAAGCGCTCACGCGTATGCGTGCCGATCCGAATCCCCGTCTGAAACTGATTGCGCAGAATGTGCTCAGCGGCAAGAAGCTCAGCGAGGCATTGGCGGACGTAAAGCCGGGCGAAGTGCTCGACTTTAATTACTTCGTTTCGAAAGTAGAGCCGATACTCGCTACCCCAGGCGCGGATGGCAAAGCGTGTGTGATGTGCCACGCGTCACACGTGATCTTCCGGCTGCATCCGCCGGATCCCGAAGGCCAGTTCTCGCCGCAGGACAGCGAAGACAATTACAAGTACGCGATGCGCGTCGTCAATATTAGCGACCCCACTCATAGCCTGATGCTCATCAAGCCAACACGGCCCACCGATTCGGCTGCGAATGTCGCTGACTACCTGGCTACCCACAACGGCGGCCAGCGCTGGCCCGGCAATCAATCGAGCTGGCAATACCGCACGATCCTGAATTGGGTCCGTGGGGCGGGACTGCGGGCATCTAACAGCGCGGAGACTCACGGGCAGCCGCATTGAGGGCTGCTTTGTTATCCTCACGGTTGCATGAGTGGGGCGGTACTCGATGGAAAGAAAATCAGTCGTGAAATTCAGGAGGAGTTGCGGCCTCGCATAGCAGCGCTCCGGCAGAAAAATGTGACGCCCGGGCTCGCCGTCGTGCTGGTTGGCGACAACCCTGCTTCGCAGATTTACGTTCGCAATAAGATCAGAGCGTGCGGCGATTTGGGGATCCGCAGCGTGGAATATACGCCGCCGGGCGACATCTCCACTGACGAGCTCATCGCGCTACTCGAACCCTTGCAGGCCGACGATTCGGTACACGGTGTTCTCGTACAAATGCCGCTGCCTTCGCAGATCGATGCGGAAGCCGTCGTGAACGTGGCAGTAGATCCGAAACGGGATGTGGACGGCTTCGGCACAAATAGCCTCGGTCTGCTGGTCCAGAATAAACCCGGTCCGCGCGCGTGCACACCGGCGGGCATCATGGAGATGCTGCGGCGCTATCAGATCCCGATCGCCGGTAAACACGCGGTGGTGGTCGGCAGGAGTGACATCGTAGGCAAGCCCATGGCGCTTCTTTTACTTCATCAGAATGCGACGGTGACGATCTGTCACTCCCGCACACCGAACCTGGCGGAACAGTGCCGGCGCGCCGATATCCTAGTCGCCGCCATTGGAAAGCCAGCGGCTATTACGCGCGATCACATCAAACCCGGCGCGGTAGTAATCGATGTCGGAATGAACCGTCTCACGGACGAAGCGGAAGTGAATCGCCTCTTTTCGCATGACGCGTCACGCCTCGCCGGTTGGGCTAAGAACGGCTCGACACTGGTCGGCGATGTCGACCCGCTCGCCATGCAGGAGCTTTCATCTGCCTATACGCCTGTGCCCGGCGGCGTCGGCCCGCTCACGATTGCGATGCTGATGTCGAACACAGTCGGTTTGGCGGAAGGCAGTCTCTGGCGCAATCAACGGTAGCGTGCCCGTGCTAAAAGTCGGCCTTACCGGTGGCTATGCGAGCGGGAAATCTTTTGTCGCGGCCGAGCTCGAACACTTGGGATGTTTTTTGATTTACGCCGATAAGCTGGGTCACGACGTGCTCAGGCCTGCCGGCGAAGCCTACGCTCCTACAGTCGACGCGTTCGGTCCCAGCATTCTTGCGCCGGATGGCACGATCGATCGCAAGAAGCTCGGTTCACTCGTGTTCGCTTCACCGGACCTTCTCGCCAAGCTCAACGGGTTTGTTCATCCCGCAGTGTTCCGTCTCGAAGAGCAACTGCTCGATCAGTTCGCGCTGGCAAATCCTGACGGAATCGCCGTGATCGAAGCCGCTATTCTGATAGAAACCGGGCGTTATCGCGCGTTCGACCGTGTCATTTTAACGGCTTGCAGCGCGGAAGTGCAGATTGCCCGCGCCATAGCGCGCGATGCGTTGAGCCGGGACCAGGTGCTCGAACGTCTGAGTAGACAAATGCTGCTTGCCGACAAGAAGCGCTATGCCGATTTCGTGATCGATACCGAAGGGCCGAAGTCTGAGACTCTGCTGCAGGTGGCCCGAATCTTCGAGGAACTGCGGCAATTGCAGGTGACGGCATCATGAAGGTGCGCATTGGCTTACTAGCTTTCCTTCTTACTTTCGGTTTTCTTCTGCTGACTTCACGCGCGAACTGGAGCATGCGGAACGCGACTGCGCCACTGTTTCGCGCCGGGCTGAAATGGTCGGAACTGCTACCCGTCCATGGCGCCGGTGTTTCGGCCGAGGAGCAGAACAACATCGAGATCTACAAGTCAGCGCGGCTCGCGACCGTTTACATCACGAGCACCACGGTTCGCCGCGATTTTTTCTATGGGCCGGTAGCGTCCGAGAGCTTGGGCTCAGGCTTTCTCATCAACGACAGTGGCTTCATTCTTACGAACTTTCATGTGATCTCCGGCAGCAGCCGCATTCAGGTCACGCTCCCGGACCAGACTCAGTACTACGCGACCTCGCTCGATACTGATCGGTCCGACGACCTGGCGCTCATCAAGATCGACCCAAAAAAGAAGCAGGACTTTCTGCGGCTCGGTGATTCCGATCACCTGCAGGTGGGACAAAAGGTGCTTGCGATCGGCGATCCATTCGGCCTCGAAGGAACGCTGACGGTGGGCGTGGTCAGTTCGATCGGGCGCGCCATCAACAGCGAGAATCAGCAAAGGCTCGAAGGTATGATTCAGACCGATGCGGCGATCAACGGCGGCAACAGCGGTGGTCCGTTGCTCGATTCGAATGGCGCTGTCATCGGCATCAACACCGCGATTCTCGGTCGTACCAACATAGGAATCGGCTTCGCCATGCCGATCAACCGGGCGAAAGCGCTCCTGAGCGATTATCAAGCAGGGCGCGTCACCGAGCGGCCGAAACCGGGCGTCACTACTGAATTCGTCGCCGGCGATTTAGCCGAAGCCTTGGGGCTTCCCCGCAAAGGCGGCTTGCTGGTTCAAACCGTTGTTCGAGGTTCTTCGGAAGATGCAGCCGGCGTGCATGGCGCTCGCCAAGTGGTCGACATTGGAAATGTTGAACTGGGGATCGGCGGCGATCTCATCATGGCGATCGACGGCCAGCGCGTCGAACGAGAAGACTCCCTTATTCGCGCTATTTCTCAGAAGCGGGTCGGCGATACAGTCGTTCTCAGCATCAACCGGAACGGCCGCAGCATTCAGGTTTCGGTGAAGCTGCTCCGGCCACCTGCGGACGTCGGGTAAGTGATGTTTTCACCCGTGGCGAACGGGTTGAAGTTCGTTTGGTAATCGTAGGTGTCCACACCCTCGGTCCGCTTCAGGAAATTGACGACCGCGTAAGTGGCAGGTGTCATGGCTGTTTCGTAAGCCACTTTGATCACGTAGCCCGAGACAATGAGCTGCCAGATCACGTGAGTGGAACGCAATCCGTAGAAGGCGACGAACATAACGACTGTCGTATCGACCGCCTGCCCGACCACTGTCGAGCCGATCGTGCGAGTCCAGAGATACTTGCCGCGTGTCACCAGCTTGAGTTTGGCCATCGTGAAAGAGTTCGCGAACTCGCCGAGCCAGAACGCGAGTAAGCTGGCAACCACGATTCTGCCAACCGGACGGAACACTGTTGCGAAGGCCTCCTGATCCTTGAATTCAGGAGCGGGCGGTATAAGCACCGCGACGTAGCTCAACACCACCAGCACGAAGGAAGCGAAGAAGCCGTACCAGATCCCCCGTCGGGAAGCACTGTAGCCGTACACTTCTGTGAAGACGTCGCCGAATATATAGGTGATGGGAAAGAGCATTTGCGCCGAACTCACACGGAAAGGCCCCACGGCGAAAAACTTGAGCGCGATGATATTGGAAACGAGGAGCACCGTCACGAACAGCGTGATGAGCGCATCCAGGTATTTATACTGCCGGCTGCTGACGAAGAGGTTGCCCAGAATTGTCGGGGAACGAGTTGTTTTCGGATTGGTCGAGGTGTTCAGGTCCGGCTCCTTATCGGCGGAAAGCTGCTCAAATTGTTCCAGTTATAATCGGATGGTGTTTCGACCTTGGGCGGCTGTGCTTCTTGCCATCGTAGTACTTGCCGGTTGCCGCAATGGGCTGCAGGATCGGGAAAAGGTGCAGGAGGCGATAGTTAGCCGCCTGCAGACCAGTACCGGTTTGGATCTGAAAACGATCAATGTTACAACCACTTCGGTGAGGTTCGACAAGAATTTGGCTTACGCAACCGTAGCTTTTCATCCAAAGGATGATCCAACTATCAGTAACGCCATGACAATGAAGTACACCTTGAAGGAACGCAACGGGAAATGGACCGTGGTGAACGTTGCCGATTCGCAAGGCCACGGGTTGAGCGGTCACGGCGCGGCGGGAGGAAATTCACTTCCAGCGGGTCACCCGCCCGTAGATTCGGCCCAGCACGGTGCGATGCCGAATGCGCACATCACTCCCCAAAGCGGAGGCAGTCCAAACGGACAGGTTCGATGAAGAGTGTTGCCGTATTGGGCGGGGGGCCTGCAGGCGCGACGACTGCCGAAAGACTGGCGCGCGCAGGCCTGAAGACGATGATCATCGACGAGAAGCTTGCGTGGGAGAAGCCCTGCGGTGGCGGAATTACTTACAAAGCTTACTCGCAATATCCATACCTGATTGAAAACGACACGCCGAAGCGGTTTGTGTCCGATACGTTGATTGCGGCTCCGAAATCGGGCGCGTTCAAGATGTCGCTGACCAGGCCATTACTAATCTACTCGCGCATGGATCTGAACGGGATGCTGCTCGACCGTGCGGAAGCGGCCGGTACCGAGATTTTGCAGGAGCGGGTTCTCGGTCTTGATCGCAAAGCGAACGGTTGGAGCATTCGTACCCGGTCCGGCAAGCTCGAAGCCGATTATTGCGTGATCGCCACGGGCGCGCGCAACCCACTTCGCGAAGTCGGCACGCAATATACGGCGCAGGACACCATGTACGCTCTCGGCTACTGGGTTCCGACCGAGCAGGGTCATATCGATATCCAGTTTCTGCCCAATCTCGAAGGCTACATCTGGGTGTTTCCGCGCGCGGGGCATCTTTCGGTGGGAATCTGCGGCAAAGGCGAATCGGCGCAATGCCTGCGAGCCCGGCTGGAGCGGTACATGGACGAAAAGGGCCTGACGCGCAAGGATGCCAAGTTCTACGGCCACATGTTGCCGGCGCTCGAATCGAGAGGCTGGCGCAATAACCGGCTGGCGGGAGATGGCTGGATCGCGGTCGGCGATGCGGGCGGCTTGGTGGATCCTATTACGGGCGAGGGCCTGTATTACGCTGTACGCTCAGGCGACCTTGCAAGCCAGGTGCTGCTCAGCGACGCCCCGGACAAAGCTGCGGAGGCTTACCGCCAGCTCATCACGCGCGATTTCGGGCTCGACCTGACGTACGGAGCCGGTCTCGCCAAGCGGATCTTTTGTGGAGCAATATGCTTCGGCGCCGTTCCCACCCGTATGATCGAATTCATGAAGCGCAGTCCCAAATTCTGCGAGATCATGCAGGATCTTTTCGCGGGCACGCAGCCTTACCTGGAATTGAAGAACCGCTTGCTGCGTAACGTGAACACCACGTTACACGAAATCCTGATGAGCTTTCTGTTTCGCAAGTTGATTCTCGGCGAAACACGAGTATGAACACACCCCAGTCGGAGCTTCTCTTCGCCCGGGCTAAAGAAAGCATTCCAGGCGGAGTTAATTCTCCCGTCCGGGCATTTCGCGGCGTCGGCGGCACGCCGCTCTTCATCGCACGCGGTGACGGCGCTTATCTTTACGATGTCGACGGTAATGAATACCTCGACTACATCGGCTCCTGGGGTCCTCACATACTGGGCCACCGGCCGCCGAACGTAATTCAAGCACTCACGGCAGTGCTGGATCTCGGTACCAGCTTTGGCGCCCCTACGGGCAGGGAAGTGGAACTCGCCGAACTGATCATCGACGCCGTGCCTTCGGTCGAGATGGTTCGTTTGGTCAATTCGGGCACCGAAGCCTGCATGAGCGCGATCCGCCTGGCCCGCGGCTTCACTGGTCGCGATCTGACGGTCAAGTTCGAAGGCTGTTATCACGGGCACGTCGATTCCTTGCTAGTCAAGGCTGGTTCGGGTGTGGCGACTCTGAGCCTGCCCGATACGGCCGGCGTTCCGCGTGCGTTCTCCGATACCACGCTAGCGCTCCGGTTCAACGATCTCGACCAGGTGGAAGACGCTTTCAAGCAGCAAGGCGACAAGATTGCTTCCGTAATTGTGGAACCGATTGCCGGGAACATGGGATGCGTTCCACCGGAGCCGAGCTTTCTTGAAGGCTTGCGCCGCATCACCGAGCAGTACGGAGCGCTGCTAATTTTCGATGAGGTGATGACCGGCTTTCGGCTCAGCCGGGGCGGCGCGCAACAACTCTATGGGATCAAACCTGACCTGACAACGATGGGCAAGATCATCGGAGGCGGTTTGCCGCTCGCTGCCTATGGCGGTAGAAAGGACGTGATGAGCAAAGTTGCGCCCTCGGGACCGATCTATCAGGCCGGCACTCTGTCTGGAAACCCTCTAGCGGTCACGGCCGGTATTGCCATGCTCAGGTATCTCGAAGAGCATCCGGAAGTTTACGCAATTCTTGAAGATTCATCCGCCCAACTGGCCGCTGCTGCACCTCGCGGAACGGTGGTGAACCGTGTCGGGTCGATGCTGACCTTCTTTTTCCAACCCGGGCCCGTCCGAAATTACGATGACGCGAAACAATCCGACACCACCGCTTTCGGCCGCTTCTTTCATCATCTGCTCGAACACGGCGTTTACTTTCCACCATCGCAATTCGAAGCGGCGTTTGTTTCGACGGCGCTGACTCCGGCGAATCTGGCCGTTACCGCGCAGGCTCTCCGTGGATTCTCTTCGTAAGCGCGTCCTCGTCACCGGATCGGCCAAGCGCATTGGCCGCGTAATCGCGCTCGAACTTTCAAGACGGGGCTTCGATGTGGCGATTCATTACGACCGGTCGCGAGCGGAAGCGGAAGCGGTCGCGCGCGAGTGCAAGGATGCGCCTGTGTTTCACGCCGATCTTTCACAAGTCGATGAGATCCGGCGGCTGTTTCGCGAGGTTCGCGAACACTTCGGCCCCTTGGATTGCCTGGTGAACAATGCTGCCCGCTTCACCCGGCTCGCGCCGTTCGACATCACCGAGCAGGATTGGGACTTCATTCACGACGTCAACCTGAAAGGCACGTTTTTTTGCTGTCAGGAAGCCGCGCGCCAGATGCAGGAACTCGGGGCGGGCCGGATCGTGAACATCAGTTCGCTAGGCGGAATCCGTCCTTGGGCCGATCACGTGCACTACTGCGCGTCAAAAGCCGGCGTCATCATGCTCACCAAGGCTCTATCAAAAGCACTCGCGCCGAAGATTGCGGTCAATTCTGTGGCGCCCGGCGTGATCGCGTTCAACGACGTAGACGCCCGGGTGCAATCCATGATCGACGCGACGCCCATGCGCAGGGCCGGTACACCGGAAGACGTTGCCGACGCCGTCCACTTTTTCCTGACGGCTCCCGCCTTTATTACAGGGCAGATTTTGGCGGTCGACGGCGGTTTAAGTCAGCGCTAAAACCCTGCTGCAGGAAGTCTCTCACTCCGGCAAGCCGAACGCATACACAGTGTTGTCGAACGTCACCGCGTAGATACGGCCGCCGGCGACGGCCAGTCCGGAGAAGTGGCTCCATCCCGGGATTGCGTCGCCGCTCGAAAAGAGCATCTTGCCCGTTTCCGCGTCCATCGCGTAGACAATCGATTGCCCGGTCGGATGAGTGGACCGGAAGTCTGATTTGTAAAGATTGCCAGTAGGGTCGGTTTGATCTGGATTGTCCCCGCTCGCTAACGCAAAGATCACGTCATTTGCGATCACCACCGGCTCGGGAAGAGACATATCGACCGATTTCCAGGCTGGCGTTAAGACGGGCTTTTCAGCGGGCCCGGTAACTTTGAACGCCATAACGCTGCCGCGAGGAGTATCGCCATACGCAGTCGGGAATTTCGCCGCATCCGCCGGCGGCCCCCAAATTGGCGCGTACAACCACCTTGCGCCCGCCTTATCTTCCCAGGTCGAGAAAGCTCCCCAGACGCCATGGCCCGAGAAATCACCGTGGGCGTTTGCGAGCAGCTCACTCGCATAAAGCGGTTTCATGTGATCCGCGCCGCCAAGCGACTTCGCATCGAGCAGAAAGATGATTCCCTCCTTGCCACTGCCCGCCACCAGCTCTTTTCCTTGATACGGGAAAACTGCTGGCGTGACACCTCCCATATCCAGATCTTTCTTCCAGAGGCGCTTGTTGTTTTGCGGAGTGAAGTAGTCTTTCAGCTGAAGACTCTTGCCATCAACGGCCAGCACAGAATCCGGGTATTGTTCCTTGGCGGGATCAAAGCTCCCGTCCCCGGTTGCCGCATATACCGTGCCATCCGCGCCAACTGAGACACCGGCCCGGCCCCATATTCCGGCTCCGTACGTGTGGACGGCCAGAAACTTTTTAACGTCACTGCTGTCCTGATTGATCCCGTAGATTGCAGCAGGCACGCTGTTGCAGCCGTTCGACGTAGTTGTATAGATCGTTCCGTTGGCAAGATTCAGGCTCCAGGTCTTGGCGAACGGAGCAGTGAACTTCCGGGGTGGCTGCGCCTCTTCTCCGGTGACAATGCGCAAGCTGTGCAGCTGACCATCGCTCGCGAGTACGTAGGCAATCAGCTTTTCGCGATCGAGGACCGGCGTCGCGTTCAGGTCGTTCGGGCAGAACAGATAAGCATTCTGAACTGGCGCTCCTGTGATGTCGAAATGCTTCTTCCAAACCACTTTGCCGCTCTCGCCATCGAGGCTGTACGCGTTATCGTCCGATCCCGCCACGATTACAAAATCTTTAATTCCTCCGGGTGCATACACGTAGCTCGCCACCACAGGTACGGTCAGACCTGACAGCTCTTTGCTCTTGTTATCGAGTTTGGTGTGCCAGAGCAGTTTCAGATTCTTGACACTGTCCTTTGTCAGATCAGTCTCATTGCGGACCAAACCACTGCGCGACGGATCGCCGGAATACGTTGTCCAATTCGAGGAATCGGCGAATAGAGCTCGGCTAGAAAGTAGAGCCGCAAGGCCAAACACACGCCAGAGACGGTAAGTCATTATCAGAACGAGTAACTCCCTTGATATTGACTAGCGTAACCGCAACGCTTGCATAGCAGAGAACCGATTGAGATACATCACTGCCGGGGCTCGCCGCCGTGCGCCCAGATCATGAGCGGTGTGGGTTCAGCGGACAGGATCATTGCGCACCCTTCTCCTGTTCCGAGAGCATACGGATGTGGTTCAACACCCGCGTATGAATGCGATGCACTATTGCATCAGACTACCATCGCCAATATTCTGCTGGTCATAATCCGTGCTGGTACCATGTTGTTCCTTCGAGCAGCGTGCGTCCGTGCGGCAGCGCCGTTAATTGAAACTGGACACGCTTGGAGATGAAGTATCCCGTCAGATGTTTTGGATATATGCGGCCGTACAACCCTGTCTCCTCCATCGAAGGGGCGTTGGCACTCACGCGAAATTGCAACAGATGCGGTTCGTCCCAAACAACGATCGGCTCAACGAAGGACCCGGTTGAAAACTCCCAATACCGTACCGCACCAGCTCCTGAGCCTTCGATGCGGGCGCGCTTCGGATAGGCCAGACCAGTGCGGAAGAACCAGTCCTCCGGATCAGGAATGTCGGAAAAGCTCACCACATTTTTCCAGACCCTCTCCGGAGGTGCATTCACGACAATGCTAGTCCGTACCGCGAACACCGGAGGTCGAGCAGTGGCATCGAACCAAAAGCTCGCAGGCAGAAGCAGTACCATGGCAATTCCCGGACGTCGATCACCGAAGCCGCTTGCCTGGTAAGCCAACAAGCTTCCCAATGCACTGAGTGGAACAATCACCGGCAAGGACATAGCGAGGCACATCATGCCTTCGATGTTCACCAGCAAAAACAAGCAGCAGCCAACAGCGCCGGTGAGTGCGCCGATGCCGATCGCGCGTGCGGAGCTTGTTGGGCAGAACGTCAGTGACGCGAGCGCGCCTGCCCACAGCGGAAGCACAATGAAAACCGTCCAGCCATAGACTCCCGTCCTGAGCAAAGCTGCGCTTCCGAGGAGCACGCACAGGGACAAAACGAGGCCGACTAGCAACCGTGTTCGCTTGCTCATGACTGCTCTCCCGTGACGATCTCGATCAATTCG
>JAABUQ010008377.1_pt1 | contig 14526 bp, 12 predicted proteins | sample 5560001 | NCBI WGS metagenome assembly JAABUQ01 (sample SAMN10711888, study PRJNA513371) | rock metagenome | isolation source: Antarctica rocks | place: Antarctica: Victoria Land, Finger Mt nord | collected 2015-12-18
GGAGGCGGTTGTGTACCTCTCTTCTCCGAACGCGGGCTTGGTGACCGGCACAAGTCTTCGTGTCGATGGTGGCGCAACAGCACAGTGATGTGCCGGCCTTGGCGAGCCGCACTGTCAGGGTGCGGGGTGTAACGACGCTACGGCGACGGATCAAATAAGAAAGGGGTAGGAAATGCACGCCACCACGATGCTGACGTTTTTCGACACAGGACGACCGGGGCCGCGATATTGGGGTTCTTATGCGACGATCTGTGCAGGATGGGTCATTGATTTCTACGATTTCTTCATAATAGGATTCCTCTTAGCTGTCATTGGCCCGCTGTGGCATCTGACATACGGACAATCGTCCTGGATTCTATTGGGCGGCGGTGTCGGCGCTATCCTTGGTTCACTGGTGTTTGGCGCCGTTGCAGACAGGTTCGGCAGGAAGCCGGTCGTCGTCATTGCGGCGGCAATTTGTGCGTTAGGTTCGGGCGCGATTGCCCTCGTTCCGGACGGGGCGTGGCAGATGTTCGCGCTTATCCGCGTCATCGTGGGCTTTGGCTTGGGGGGAGTTGCTACCGTCCAAATCGCGTTGATCGCGGAACTCACGCCAACACCCTACCGGGTCAAGGTAAGCGGCTTTCCGATCATGGGGCCCAGCATCGGTATATTGTTGGCCGCCGTCAGCACAGCCGCTCTCATTGCTTTGCTGGGCTGGCGCGGCGTTGCGCTGCTTGGGTTGCTGCCTCTGCTTGTCTGCCTCTCATACATTTTTGTCATGCCTGAGTCGCCGCGCTGGCTCGTGACGAAGCGGCAAGGGGATAGGGCTCGAGCTTCGATTGCCGTTCTGTTGGGAATTCCCGTCTCGGGGATCCCCGCCGAGATGGAGCCTGTCGTGAAGGCGCCACGTGTCTCGCTTGGCGAACTCTATGGGCGCCCGGGCCGCTTTTGGCTCGTCGTGGTCCTCTGGACTTGTCTCGCCACCTGCAATTATGGCGTGTACCTATGGGGACCAACGATCACTGCCATGGTTACGCATGTGACTGTCGCCGAAGCGGCGAAGTATTTCGCTTACATCTCCATCATAGGCCTCGGCGGCCGGTTGTTCTTCTCCGTGATACCCCGCTATATCGGACGGCTCCGCTCGGGCCAGCTGTTCGGCTACGGGGTCGGATTGACGTTTGCGCTCGCCGCCGTCCTGCACGGCAACTTCTATGCGGGCGTGTCGGTGTTCGTCATCATGCTGGCGTTCAACGCATTCTTCAATGATGGCGGATTTTGCTCGCTGACCCCTTACACCGCTGAAATCTTCCCGGTCCGGCTCGCGGCACGCGGCGTCGGACTTGCTCAGGCGTCGAACGGGATCGGCAAAATCCTCGGACCGTATTGCCTGGCCCTGATCGCTGGAAGCAGCAATGTCATGTCGGCTCAAGCAACCGAAGCGGCGATATTGCCATCTTTCCTTTTCCTTGCGGGATGCGGCGTCGTCGTCGGCGTGTGTCACACATTCTTCGCGCCAGAAACACTTGGACGCGTACTGGCGCTCGATGACACTGACGCACAGGCCGCAGCGCACGGCCTTCCGACGCTCACGTCATGACACGAGTTCAGCCAGGACGTCGAGGTCGCTGGGCCACGCGGCCTTGCTTTCAGCCACGACACGCAACGAACAAGTGAGGAAAGACGATATGGAACAGATATCCAACTCAGGTAACGTCGACAACATTCTCGGAATGCGGGTCATCTGGGATGCACCGGTCGAGATGGACGACGGGCTGGTCCTTCGTGCCGACATCTTCCTTCCGGAAGATGATGGCCATTATCCGGCCATCATCACTTACGGACCGTACGGAAAAGGAGTGGCATTTCAGGACGGCTACAAGACCAATTGGGACCGGATGGTCGCCGCCTACCCGGACATCGCGCAAGGTTCGACCTGCACGTTCCAGAATTGGGAACTGATAGACCCCGAGAAATGGGTTCCGGACGGCTACGTTTGCATCCGGGTCGATGGACGCGGTTCGGGACGCAGCCCTGGGAAGATCGATTTGTTTGCCCCGCGGGAGACGAAGGATTTTCACGACTGCATCGAATGGGCAGCGACCCAGCCCTGGTGCAACGGTAAAGTCGGCATCAACGGGATTTCATACTATGCCATCAACCAGTGGCTCGTTGCCGCGCTACAACCGCCGCACTTGGCGGCGATCTGTGTGTGGGAGGGTGCGGCCGACTGGTATCGCGACTGGGCCCGTCATGGCGGTATCTTGAGTCAGTTCGACGCTCCTTGGTTCGCTGGCCAAGTGGCCTCACGCCAGCACGGTGTCGGCGAACGCGGCGGGAGAAGCCGGGTCACTGGGGAACTCGTCTGCGGGCCGGATACGTTGTCGCCCCAGATCTTGGAGGAGAACCGCGTCGCACCCTTTCCGGAGGAGCTGCAGCGGCCGCTCAATGGCCCGTATTACCGCGAGCGCACAGCGGACTTGTCGAAGGTGGTCGTGCCGCTTCTCTCCGCCGCCAACTGGGGGGGGATGGGCTTACACACCCGCGGCAACTTTGAGGGCTATCTCGGCGCCGGATCGACCCAGAAATGGCTGGAGGTGCACGGCGACACGCATTTTGCGCCGTTCTACCGGACTGCAGGGGTCGATCTGCAGAAGCGCTTCTTCGGCCACTTCCTGAAAGGCGAGGACACCGGTTGGGATCGGCAACCGCCGATACAGCTCGACATCCGGCGCCCCGGTGAAGACTTCACGACCCGCGCCGAGCAGGAATGGCCGCTGGCTCGCACTCGATGGACGCGCTACTATCTCGACCCGCAGCAAAGTCTCCTGACCACGGAGCCCAAGCAGGGCGCGCCGATCGGGTATGAGGCCACGGGCGATGGCGTGACGTTCTCCCTGCCTATCGTCGACAAGGAGATGGAGATTACGGGACCCGTTGCGGCACGGCTTTTCGTCTCATCCGAGACGACGGACGCTGACCTGTTTCTTGCGCTGCGCCTGTTCGATCCTGACGGCAAGGAGGTGCTGTTCATCGGGACGAATGATCCCCGTGTGTGCATTGGCCTGGGCTGGCTGCGGGCCTCGCAACGCAAGCTCGATGTTCAGAAGAGCCTGCCGTATCGCCCCTATCACACGCACGATGAGGAATGGCCGCTGGTGCCCGGCGAGCCGGTCGAGCTCGTGATCGAGATCTTGCCGACTTGCATCGTGGTTCCCCCCGGCTACCGACTGGCGCTAAACGTCCGCGGAAAGGACTACGACCATGGCCTCGGGGACGCCAAGCTGCCGGACGATCTCTACCCGATGACCGGGGTGGGGCCATTTATACACGGAGAACCGAAAGATCGTCCGCCGAGCATATTCGGCGGTAGGAACCGACTGCATTTCGAGCCGGGTAAAGAGCCTTATCTCCTGCTGCCGATCATCCCGTAGGGCAGACGCAGTGTCCCAGGCGATCGCGGCCGCCCAGCCCGTGTCCGAGGCGCTCAGCGCGACTGGCGAGGCGGACACGCTCGGGCGCGTGACCGTGAACATCGGCCACCGCGCGAGCGGCAGCTCAATCAACCTGATCCTCGCCATCCCTGGTGCGCGACGCGCGCATCTGTGGCGGGGGCGCCGCGGACATGAAAGGCGGGATCGCCATGGCATTGGCGCTGCTTGCCGACCGTCGGGCGGCTTGAATAATTGGCTTTGTCCCGTTTCGTTCTCACACTGCTAGAAAGCAGACGGTCCGTTCTCGGCCAGGTTTCGCCGGAAGCTGCCCGACGGGTTCGCGCTTCAAGTCAGCCGATCGTGCGTCTTTGGATGCGGCTCGGAAGCGGACATACGGGCGAGCAAGATTGTTGTCGAGATGGGCGTCCAGCAGCCCGAACGCCTGCGCGGCCGCCGCCTCGACTTCATGGCCCAGGGTTGTCAGGCCGACTTCCACCTCCAACCCGCACATCGGTCGGGCGTGAGATTGGCCGTCCGCCGCTTCGCTGAGCCGAACCCCGCTATCCAGCCGGGCTGTGCGCATGTAACCTCGCCAAAAAGGGAAGGAGATTCTAGACATGCGAATACTGCGCCGGCTCTTGCTCGTGTGCGCCGTCGCGCTGCTGCCCGTTGCCGTCGCGCAGGCCGACGAAGTCCAGGGGATCACCAACAACACGATCCTGATCGGCGCCTTTGGCCCGATCACCGGGCCGGCTGCCTTTATCGGTCTCGGCGGGCGCGACGGGATGAACCTCGCCGCCAAGGAAATCAACGATGCTGGCGGCATCAATGGCCGTAAGATCAAGGTCGACTTCGAGGATGACGCCTTCTCACCGGCCAAGGCGCTCGCTGCGGTCAAGAAACTGGTCGATCAAGACCAAGTTTTCCTGCTGTTTAATGTCGCCGGCAGCAACTCGACGATTGGCACGATCGACTTCGTCAAGCAGCGCAAAATCGCGATGTATGTGTCAATCGCATCCGCGCCGCAGGTGACCAAGCCATTCAACCGATATATGTTCCGGGGCGGCACTAACGAAACCGCGCGCTATGGAGAGGTCTATAGCGAGTTCCTCACCCAATTTCTGCTCGCCGACAAAATCGCCATCATAAGCGGGCGCGACGAATACGCCAAGAACGAGGGCGACGCTCTGACCCGGATGTTGAAGTCCTGGTACGACGTCACCCCGGTCACCCGCCAGGAGTTCAACGTCGGCGACAAGGATTTTACCGCCCAGCTGCTCGCGATCAAGGGCGCCAGCCCGCAGGTGATGGCGATTGACGCCAACCCCGCGGAGGGCGCGATCATCATCCGCCAGGCCCGTGATCTCGGAATCACGGCCACGATCTTCGGCGGTGGCACGATGCTGGACCAGTCGGTGCCGGGCAACGCCCGGTTCGCTGCCGAGGGGCTGACCAGTATGCTCAACGTTCCGCTGCCGTTTGGCTCCAAGGAGCCGGACATGGTGAAGTGGGAAGCCGCCTGGCACGCCGCCTACCCAAGCATGCCGGTCGGCCGCCCGAACAATTTTGACCTGCTGGCCTACACCGACATGTATGCGTTGGCGGAGGGGCTGAAACGAGCTGGACACGACCTCGACACGGACAAGCTGATCGACGCGCTGGAAACGCTGAAGGACTACCGCATCAGCGCGATCGCCTCGCCACGGACCTTTACCCCGAAATATCATATCGGCAATTTCCTGCTGCAGCCGATGGTGGTCCTGAATGGCCACTGGGTCCCGCTTCGCTGGACACCGTCGCACCCGAGCGAGATCCTGAAGGCCTACGAATAGCGCACGTCCCTCTCCCAAGGGGAGAGGGCGCCAATTCCGATGCTCAGCGCGGCAAGGTGGCCAGAAAACGCTCGGCGTTGCGGGTGAACACGCCTTCGAGCACCTCCTCGGAGTAGCCTTCCGCGCGCCATTCCCGCACCAGCCGCTCATAGGTGAAAAGCGGGTAGTCCGCGCCGAACATCACCCGATCTCGCAGACGGCGGGAGATTTCGTGCTTCAGCTCGGGCGTGAAATATTTCGGCGACCAGCCGTGCAGCTCATACCAGACGTTGCGCTTGTGCAGCAGCACGGCATTCGTCTCGGCCTGCCACGGCCAACCCGGCCGGGCCGCGACGATGGTCAACTCCGGATATGTTGCCGCCACCTCGTCGAGGTGCCGCGGATGGCAATGATCGAGAAGGATGCCGCCGCCGCCGGGAAGCCCGGCGCCGGAACCGGTCGTGCCGACGAAGATCAGCGCCGGGATCCCCGCCTCGATGCACATCTTGTAGAAGGGGATCCAGGAGGGATCGTTCGCCGGGCCGGAGCCGCTGCCGGAAACGCAGAAGCCGAGAAATCCATCGGTCTTGTCGCGGCAGCGGCGCAATTCCCGCACGCCCTCCATCCCGGTCTTCGGCGAGATGTGCACCCAGTTGCCTATGATGACGTCGGAATGCGCGCGCTGCGTTTTGAAGCCGTAATCGTGCAACTCGGCGGCCTCAGGTATGGGCAGGTGCTTGTCGAAGCCGAAATCCAGGATAACGCGGACATCTGACTGGCGGAAATAGCCGGCCATCTCGGCTTCGGTATGATAGTTCGGGTCCGAGTTCCAGGTTTTGCGCTGCTGGGCAAGCTCCGCCTCGGTGCGCAGCGTGTAGCCCCGGCGCGTGCCCCAGTGCGAATGAATGTCGTAGATCGGCATGGTTTCCCTCCCTCGTCAGTGCAGGCCCAGATAAGCGCCGCGCACCGTGTCGTCGGCCAATAATTGATCTCCTCGTCCTTGGGCGGCCACGCGGCCGCTTTGCAGGATGATGTTGTAATCGGCGATCGCCAGGACCCGGCGGGCATTCTGTTCCGCCAGCAGGATCGCCGTCCCCTCGCGGTTGATGCGGCGGATGACGCCGAAGATCTCGTCGATCACCCTCGGCGCGAGGCCGATCGAGGGCTCGTCGAGGATGAGCAGCTTCGGCTCGATCATGAGCGCGCGGCCGATCGCCAGCATCTGCTGCTGCCCGCCGGAGAGCGCGCCGGCCGGCTGGTTGCGGCGATCTGCGAGAATTGGGAACAGCGCGTAGATCCGGTCGAACCCGCGGGCCAGTGCGGTGAGACCGGCGAGATAGCCGCCCATCTCCAAGTTCTCGCGCACCGTCATCTCGGGAAACAGCATGCGCCCCTGTGGGACGTGATGCAGGCCGAGCCGGACGATATCCTGCGCGCGCATCCGGTGTATCGACTGTCTCCTGAACAGGACCCGGCCGGCGCGGCAGGCGAGAAGGCCGGTGATGGCGCGCACGAGGGTGGTTTTGCCCGCCCCGTTCGGCCCCAGCACGCCGACCAACGCTCCATCCTCCACGGTGAACGCGACGGCGTGCAGCACTTCGGTGCGCCCGTAGCCAGCGGTGAGTTCCGCGACCTCAAGCATCTGCCGCGCTGCCGAGATAGGCGTCGATTACGCGCGCATCGTTCTGGATCTGCGCCGGCGTCCCTTCGGCGAGCACGGCCCCTTGGTCCAGCACCGTCAGCCGGTCGGCGAGCGCCATGATGACCCGCATGTTGTGCTCGACGACGATCAGCGTGATGCCCCGCTCGCGCGCCAACGCCCGGGCGGTCGCGATCGCGGCGGCGGCCTCGGTTTCGCTCATGCCGGAAGTGGGCTCGTCGAGCAGCAGCAGGCGCGGCCGGGCGGCGAGCGCGCGGGCGAGATCGACGCGCTTGAGGATTCCGAACGGCACCGACCCGGCCGGGGCCGAAGCGTAGCCCTCAAGCCCGAAAGCATCGAGCAAGCCCGTCGCTTCCCGGCGTGCCGCCGCCTCGCCCTTTGCTGCGCGCGGCAGCATCAGCGTGCTGCTCCAAAACCCATGTGGCAGGTGCCGATGCAGGCCGGTCATGACGTTGATCAGTACGCTCTGGTCGCCGAAAATCTCGACGTTCTGAAACGTCCGCCCGATCCCGAGCGCGGCGACACGGTAGGCCGGGGCGCGGGAGATATCCTGGCCATCCAGCAGCACGCGGCCGGCGGTGGGGCTTACCATGCCGCTCACCACGTTGATCAGCGAAGTCTTGCCGGCGCCGTTCGGGCCGATCAGACCGCGAATTTCACCCTGCTCGAGCGCGAGCGATACGTCCCGCAGCGCCACGATGCCGCCGAACCGTACCGTCACACCCTCTAGCGCGAAGAAGCTCACGGCGCCCGGCGCCGCAGCATCGACGGCAGGCCGACTAAGCCATGTGGCAGCGCCATCAGGAACAGCAGCAGCAAGGCGGCGTAGACGAAGTCGGCGTATTCCTGCACGCCACGCAGCATCTCGGGCAACAGCGTGAGCGCGATCGCGCCGATCACTGACCCGGCCACCGAGCCGAGCCCGCCGACGACGATGAACGTCACCTGGCGGAGAGCCGCGCCGGCGCCGAACTCGGCCGGGTCGATGAAGCCGACCACCGCCGCGCCGAGCGCGCCCGCGACGCCGGCGTAGCAGGCCGCGAGCGCGAAGGCGATCAGCTTGGTCCGCGCCGGCGAGATGCCGAGCGTCTGCGCCGCCTCGGGGCTGACGCGGATCGCGTTGAAGGCCCGGCCCGTCGCCGAATGGAGCAGGTTCCAGGCGACCAGGACTAAGAGGCAAGCGACCGGCAGCATCGCGAAATAGAGCTGCCGGTCAGTGTCCAGCGGGAGCCCGAACAGGCTGGGCCGCGGCGCCAGCATCCCGCGGATGCCGCCGGTGATGTCCGCGAACTCCTCGATCAGGACCTGGGTGATCTCGAGAAAGCCGAGCGTCGCCAGCGCCAAATAGAAGCCGCGCAGCCGCATCGCCGGCAAGGCGAGTAAGGCCCCGAAGGCGGCTGATATCGCGCCGACCAGCGGCAGCGAGAGCCAGAAGGAGAGCCCGGTTCGCGTGGAGATGAGCGTGGACGCGTAGGCGCCGATGGCAACGAAGGAGGAGTTGCACAGCGAGATCTGCCCGGCATTGCCGGTCAGCAGGTTGAGCCCGACCGCGATGACGACGTTCACCAGCCCAAGCGCGCAAAGATAGGCGCCATAGGTCCCGAACAGGAACGGGGCGACCATGGCCACCGCCAGGAGCGCCGCGCCCAGGAGCCATCCGTGGCGCTCAAACACGGCGCGCGCCCGCGGTCCCGAACAGCCCATTGGGTCGGACCAGCAACATCATGATCAGCACGGCGAAGGCGCTGACATTCTTCAGCGTGCTGCCGGCGAAAGCGGCCGAGAACGTCTCGATCAGCCCGAGCGACAGCCCGCCCACGACCGCGCCGGGCAGGCTATTGAACCCGCCGATGACAGCGGCCACGAACGCCTTCAGGATCAGATCGCCCAAGCCCGGGTTGATGCCGGTCACCGGCGCGAACAGCACCCCGGCCAGGGCGGCTATGGCAGTGCCGATCGCCAGCGTGGAGGAGAACACGCGCTCGACGCTGATCCCCATTAGCCGCGCTGCGTCCTGGTTCTGCGACACCGCTCGCATCGCTTTGCCGGCCCGGGTGTATTGAAAGAACAGCGCCAACACCACCAGTAGCGCGAGCGACACGGCCAGGATTGACAGCGAGACCGGGTTCACCCGCACCGACCCGATCACGATGGGATCGGTGCCGAACGGCACCTCGAGCGCAAAGTTGTTGTCCTGCCAGTGCAGGCGGATCGCGTCCTGCACCATGAGCCCGAGCGCGAATGTGCCGATGACGATGGTGAATTCCGGGGCGCGCACGAGCTGACGGATGACGAGGCGCTCGACCACCACACCGATCAGCCCGGCAATCAGGAGCGTGGCGGGGACGACAGCCCAATAAGGCAGCCCGACACCGGTCGAAAGTGTCAGCGCGATGTACGCGCCCAGCGTCACCATCGAGCCCTGGCCGAAATTGAGCACGCCCGACGCCTTGAACGGGATCACCAGCGCCAGCGCCACGAGCGCGTAAACCGCGCCGATGCTGAGGCCCGAAAGGGCAAGCTGCAAAACCGTGGCGGCGTTCACGTCACAGCAGGCTCTCGGTGCTGCCGCCGTCCACCTGCAGGGTGGTGCCGGTCACGTAGGAGGCCTGCTCGGAGGCGAGGAAGGCGACCACCGCGCCGATTTCCTCGGGCCGGCCGATTCGGCGCAGCGGGATCCGCTGCATCGCGTCGGCAATGAAGTCCGCCGGATCACGCGAGGCGATCTCGGCCTGCTTGGCGAACGCCCGGCGCGAGAGATCGGTGTCGATCCGGCCTGGCAGGATCGTATTTACCGTGATTCCGAACTCGCCGATTTCGCGGGACAGGGTCTTGGCGTAGCCGATCAGCCCCGCCCAGGTCGCCACCGACAGGCCGAAGCCGGCGATCGGCGATTTGGCCGAGACCGCCGTGATGTTGATGATCCTCCCCCAGGACCGCTCTTGCATGGAGGGGATACACAGCCGGGCCATGCGGACCACACTCATCAGGTTCTGCCGCACGGCGCGTTCCCAGGCCGCGTCGTCGAACTGCATCAGCAGGCCGAGCGGCGGCGCGCCGTCATTGTTGACCAGCACGTCGACGCGCCCGAACCGCCCCATCGCGGCCCGGACGACCTTCTCATGGTCAGCGGCCTCGCGCACGTCGCCGAGCACGGTGAGGATGTCGGCGCCGGTCGCGGCCCGGACGCGCTCGGCAGCCTCGTCGAGAGCGGGGTTGCGGCGCGCCCAGATGACGAGCCGTGCCCCTTCGGCGGCAAGCGCGCTGGCGATGGCGAGCCCGATCCCCTGGCTCGCGCCGCCCACGATCGCGACCCGGCCGGCCAATCCCAAATCCATCTATGCCACTCCGGCGACCATGTCGCGGAGTGGCCCGCGCTGCACCTTGCCGGTTGGCGTGCGCGGCAGCGCGTCGATGAAATGGACCCGCTCCGGCAGCTTGTAGGTGGCGATGACGCCGCGCAGGAAACCGATGACCTCGTCTGCCGAAAGACGCTGGCCCGGCCGCGTCACCACGCAAGCGCAGACGATCTCGCCCAGACGTGCATCGGGTAAGCCGATCGCGGCAGCGTCCTGGATCAAGGGATGCTTGTGCAGCACTTCCTCGATCTCGCGCGGGTAGATGTTGGCGCCGCCGCGGATGATCATCTCCTTGCGCCTCCCGACGATCCGCAGATACCCGTTCTGATCCAGCATCCCGAGATCGCCGGTGCGGAACCAGCCGTCATCGGTGAAGCTGCGCGCGTTCGCGTCGGGATTGTTGTAGTAGCCGAGCATCACCGACGGGCCGGCGGAGAGGATCTCGCCGATCTCGCCCGGCCCGACATCGGCGCCGGCCTCGTCCACGAGACGCATGCCCATCTCACGCTTCGGCCGGCCGACTGTCCCGCACACCGCCTCCGGATCGTCGGTCAGCTCCGTGCAGGCTTGGCCGCCACACTCCGCCATCCCGTAGAGTTCGAGCAGATGGCCCGGCGCCGCCGCGCGCCAGCGTCGGATCAGCTCGATCGGGCAAGACGCGCCGCCGGTGATCACCACCCGCAATGAACTCAGATCGTACTTCTCGAAGTCCGGCGCCGACAGCAATGCCACGAGCCCGGCTGGCGCGGTCGCGAAATGCGTGATCCGCTCTCGCTCGATCAGCGCGAGCGCGGTGTCAGGGCGGAAGACATCGAGATACACCAGCTTGCATTGCGCGATCAGGGTCTGGATCGTCGTCCCAAAACCCCAGTTCAGCCCGACCGGCAAGAACAGCAGGAAGGCGCTCTCCGCCGTAATCCCGTAGTCGCGAACATGGAAACGGCAGGTGCAGAGTGCGCTGTTGTGCGTGTGCACCACCGCCTTCGGATCCCCGGTCGTGCCGGAGGTGAACAGCAGACGTTGCACGTCGTTGCCATGCGGCCGCGGGGTCTGCAGCGCTGGCTCGGCGTCAGTGTCCAGGAAGTCGCGCAGGTCGAACGCGTTCGGCCCCACGCCATCGCCGACCGCCTCAACGCGCCGCAAGCGCGGCAGCGCGGGGCGTAGCTCGCCGATGAGCGCCTGGTGATCGAAGCCTCGGAACACGGTCGGCGCGACCAGCAGCGACACGCCGGCGAAACGCAGGATGAACTCGACTTCCTTGCGCCGGAAATCGCTGTGGAAGTGGCAAAATGGGACGCCTAGCAACGACGCAGCCGCCACCGCGATCGCAAATTCGTTGCAGTTTGGCAATTGGATGCCGATCACGTGCTCTCGCGTCAGTCCCAGCCCGGCCCAACGGGCGGCCAGGCGCTGTGCTTGGCGACAATACGCGCCATACGTCAGACGCTTGCGTGCATCGACCAGGGCCTCCCGTTCGGAATGCGCCGCGGCGGCCCGCTCGAGCAGGTCACCAATCGTGTCGTTGGTCCAGTAACCGGCTTCGGTGTAGCGGCCGACCGCCTCATCCGCAGGCCGCATCTCCATCAGAGACAAGACGTCACCCCGCCTGCTGGGCTGCGAGCCGGCGGACCATCATCTCGCGCAGCGGCAGCTTTTGGACCTTGCCCGTTGGCGTGCGCGGCAGGCTGCCGATGATCTCGATGAATTCCGGCACTTTGTATCGCGCGATGCGGCCGTTCAGGAAACCGAGCACCTCCTCGGCGCTGAGCGTCTGGCCGGGTTTGGCCACCAGACAAGCGCAGACGCGTTCGCCGAGCCGGTCATCGGGGATACCGACGACCGCGGCATCGAGCACCGAGGGGTGTTCATACAGGATCTCCTCGATCTCGCGCGGATAGATGTTGGCGCCGCCGCGGATGATCATCTCCTTCTTACGCCCGACGATGCGAAGCAAGCCGCGCGAGTCAAGTGTCCCGAGATCGCCAGTGTGAAACCAGCCGTCACTGGTGAAGCTGCGGGCATTGGCGTCCGGGTTGCGGTAATAGCCGACGGTCAGGCTCGGCCCGTAGGTCAGCACCTCGCCAACGCCATCCGGAGGGCATTCGACGCCCCGCTCGTCCACCACGCGGATCCCCATCTCGGGCACTGGCCGGCCCACCGTGCCGCAGACGGACTCGGGATCATCCGCAATTGTGGTATGCGCCTGGGTCCCGCACTCCAGCATGCCATACATTTCGAGCAGATGCCCAGGCATGCGCGCCTGCACTGCCCTAATCACCTCGATTGGACAGGACGCTCCGCCCGTCATGATGTGTTGCAGCGAACTGAGGTCAAAGCGGTCGAACTCCGGGACAGCAAGCATCGCCACTAGATGGGCCGGAGCACAGCAGAAATGGGTAACCCGGTGTTGCTCGATCAGCGCGAGCGCCCGCTTGGCGTTGAAGACATCCTGCAACACCAGCGTGCAGCCGGCGAACAGCGACTGCATAACATTGAAAAATCCCCAATTCAGCCCGATCGGCAGGAACAGCAGGAAGACGCTGTCCGACGTCACCTCTTGGCCGCGATTCAGGAAGCGGATCGCGGGGTTTGTCGTGTTGTGCAAATGGAGCACGACTTTCGGGTCGCCGGTTGTGCCGGAGGTGAACGCCGCGCGCATGAGGTCGTTGCCATGCGGCCGCCTTGGGGCGAGCACGCCGTCGTCGGGTGTGCTGGGCTCGGCGAGGATGCGACGCAGATCGACATACTGCTCAGGCACGTCATGGGCCACGACCAGCACATGTCGCAACCGGGGAACGCGGGGGCGGAGCGCCTCAAGCATGGCGAGATAATCGAAGCCTCGGAATTCGGCCGGCAGCACCAACGTGGTCGCATCGATGAAGCCCAGCATGAACTCGAGCTCGCGGTTGCGAAAGTCGCTGTGAAGCTGGCAGAACGGCACGCCGGCAATCGTTGCGGCGGCGATTACGATGGGGAACTCGCTCCAGTTGGGCAACTGAACCGCGACGACGTCGTCGCTCGTCAACCCCAGTCGCACGAAATGCGCAGCAAGGCGCCGGGCGCGAGCGCGGTAGTCGGCATAGTCGAAGGAACCACGGTGGTCGATCACAGCGATCTTCGTCGTGCTCTCGCTTGCGGCGCGGTCGAGTTCGTCCACAAGAGTGCTAGGTCGCCAATGACCGGTCTCAGTAAATTCCTTGATTCGCGCCGACTGAATCGGCGAATCCTGGACCTGCATTGTTTCCTCCCACGCTCGTCTGGGCGAGGTGACAAGAACATCACCAAACTAGTTTGAGCTGTCAACGTCCGCCCGGCTAAACATGACGACGGCTTGTGTGGGCAGCGCGCACGTTCTGGCCCATCGGGAACCGAGCGGCCGAAGACGGCCTACGATCTCGCGCGTGTCGCGATGATACTCGTCCAGCACGGCAGCGGCGGCGCTGGGGTCCGGACGCGGGTGCTCATCAGCCCGACCCAAAGGGCATAGCGGCGAGGCGCCGGCGACATCCGGCGCGGCTCGAGGAAGCCAGGAAAGTAGCGCCGTGCCGCAGCTTGGGTAAGCGCAGCTCGACAGTTCCGGCACGGGGATGCCAATCCTGGTCGCGACACCCATTACGTTGCGTGATCCGCTCGGCGCTGCGGTCGCCGGAGCCACGCCGCACAGCGCCTCGGTCTCCAACGCCATCAGGCGCTCGGCAGCAAAGCCGATCATCTCGCGCAGCATGCTGACGTCAGAAGACTTCTCCTACGGCGCGCGAAGGGCGATCTTGTCGTCGGTCATCGTGGTGGTCCTTGGGTCAGAGTTGCGTTTTGCACCTCAACCTACCCCAGCACCGCCGCGGTGGCGACGGCTTTGGATAAGTCGCCCGCCTACTCCAGACCCTCGCCGGTCGCTCCGGCGGGCAACTAATCCACCGCTCCTACACCACCAGCCGGGACACGACGCTTCATGGAACAACGGCTGGATACGTCGCCGTCGCTGAATGCGATCGCCAGGTATGTTGGAGTGAACCCGCGCCAGCTTGAGCGGATCTTCCACGGAGCGTTCGGGATTGCGGCTTCTCCGATATGCCACTTCTCACGCGAGTTCCGCGCCTTCTTCCAGGAACGGCCGAGCAACGTCAGAGGTCGATTGGCTCAACCATGACACGCTGAGATACTCGGTCGGCGTCAGTGGGGACGCCAGATCGGCCACGTGTCGTTCACGCGATAGCCGGTTGGCCATGGATCGGCCGGGTCAAGCGCCAGCTGCGATAGGCTCGTGATCCAGGCGCGTCCGG
>JAABUQ010008378.1_pt1 | contig 14526 bp, 1 predicted proteins | sample 5560001 | NCBI WGS metagenome assembly JAABUQ01 (sample SAMN10711888, study PRJNA513371) | rock metagenome | isolation source: Antarctica rocks | place: Antarctica: Victoria Land, Finger Mt nord | collected 2015-12-18
CTAAAACCTTAATTTTATATATAATATATTCTAAAATATTTTTACTTAAATATATATAATTTCGGTTAAAAACTTAATTAAAACTATTTTATTTAATAAGTTAACTTTAATTATTATAAATAAAGAAAAGTATTAAGCCTTTAATAAAATAAGTATTATTATTATAATAATTATAATTTTATAAGAGAATAAATTTTATTAAAAATATATTCCGAATTTATTAAAATTAATTAAATAAATTAATAATATTTAATAAATATAAAATTTTATTTTATATTTATTATAAATATTTTAATTATATTTATTAAGAATATTATATATTTTATTTAAAGCTAAATACTTATAAAAATATTATTTTAAATAGGTTTAATTCGAAGAAGCCTAAAACTAATATTAATAATATATTTTAAATAAACCTTATAATTATTACTAGCAGACTGTTTAATTTAATATATATTTATATAATAAATATTAATTATATTTAGTTATTAATATTAGATTATAATTATTTTATAAATAATTACCGCCCTTTTAATAATAATTAGGTTATTTAAAGTATTATATTAAATATAAATCTAATTCCTTAAGGCAAAGATATTATTATAATTTTATATAATAATAATAATAATAACCTTTTAAGTATTTTTTTAATTAATATATTTTATATATTTAAAGTTATAATTAGCTTTATTTTTAATTTTCGCCTTTTATTAAAAAATTACAAAGTTAATATTAACTTTAAAAGTTATATATTTATTATAAAAGCAAAATTTGTTATTAATTTCTTTTATTATAATAACTTTTTTATCTTTAATATTATATATAAAGTATAAATCGTATTAATTATATTTAATATCGAAATTATATTAATATAAAGGTTCTAATATAATAAATTAAATTATTTAGTTCTTTTAATATTCGATTATCTTATAAATATAATTTAAAATATTAATTTTAATTACTTATTTAAGTAAAATTGCTTTTATAAATTATATATTTATGTCAAACTTTAAGCTTCCTTTTATATAAGAATTATTAAAAAGGGTATATACTTTTACGAAAATATTATAAACAATTTTATAAAATTATTAGAGTATTATAATAATCTCTTAATAACTTATAATAACTCTGTTTATATAATTATATTCCTATATATATTTATAATATTTTCTAAAGTATATTATATTTGCTTTAAAAGCGATTATTTTAATTATTTTAAAAAATTCAAAGCTTATAACGAAAAGAAAATTTATAAATAGCTTATTAAATATTATTATATTAATAATAAAAAAGAGTTTAAATTAGAAATATTTAATATCTTTTATAAAGAATATAATATTATTTATATTTTTATTATTTTTAATAATTTTTAATAAAATAATTAAAACGAATATTTAGGCCAAACTTTTATAAAAAGAGCCTATTTAATATTTATTAAAAGCAGGATAAACTTTAAATAATAATTGAAATTTATATATATTATAAATTATATTTATAATTATTACCCTATTTCCTTTATAAATATTACCCTTTTTAAGAAAATATATAATAACTTTTTAAATTTCTTCCGTCTTTATATATTTAGCTTTATAAATTAAATATGTATTAGCGGTATTATTAAAAAGCTATTTAAATTTTATAAATATAAAGAGAAATATCAACTTATAAAATATAAAAGGTATTAAATTTATTGTTTTATTAACCTTATTAGCAAGATTATATATTCTTTTAATATCTTCTTTTAAAAAAAGTATAATTTAATTAAAGAAATAAACAAAAGCAATAATAGTAATAATAAGGAGCCTTTAATATTTAAAAAAAAATTATAAGTCTTATTCCCCTATTAATATTTATATAAATATTTATACTTCATATTATAAAAGAGAAATTTAATAATATATTAAAAGCCGAAGATATTATATTTAAATATAAAACTATTCTTATAAAAAAGAAATTAATAAAAATTAATAATAATGAAGAATTTTCTATATTTTTAACTTTATAAATATAAAAAGATATTAATTATAATTATAATTATAAATTTATTACAATCCTAATTAAATATTTTAAGTTATAAATTTTTAAGTCTCTAGATCTAATTATATTATAATTAATTTAAATATTCTTTATTTATATAAGAATAATTGAATCTTATAAATCAAAAATATATATTGAGATTATAATTAATAATTATTATAAAATAAATTAATAATTAAGTATATAAAAAGAATTCGAATCTTTAATAGAGAATAATATTTAAATTTTAATCTTTATATTTAAGAATTATTATATTTTAAATAATAAATAAATTTATAATTTAAAAAGAGGCTTAAATAACTTAATATATTATTATAAAATATATTAAATAATATAAGGATTTAAGCAATATAAAAGCCTAGACTTTAATAAGATATTCGCCTTTATTATAAAGTTTATAAGCTATAAAACTATTTTTGTTATTATAATAATTTTAAATTAAAAGCTCGAATAAATAAATATTAAAATTGCTTTCTTTTATAAAGATATAAAAAAAGAAATTTATATAAAATAGTTTAAAAGTTTTAAAAAAAGTCTTTATTATAAAATATTTAAAAAATATAATTAATATAATTTTATTTATTGTTTAAAAAAAGCCTTTTATAATTCCAAATAATCCTTTTAAATCTAATATAAAATCTTATTTGAATTCCTAAAGATTTTTAATTTTATAATTTTTATTATAAATAATAATATTATAATTATATATATTAATAATTTATTAATTATTAAACTTAATATATTAATTATTAATAAGTTTAAAGTCAAATTAAATAAGAAGTTTGAAATATTAAATCTTAATATATATTTAAAAATATTTATTATTTAAGATTATTTTAATTATATTTTCTATTTAAATTAAATTAATTATATCGAAAAGGTAATTAAAAACTTTTAAATATAAGAATTAAAGTTAAATATTATTTTTATAAATATTAATATATTAGAAAAGGCCTTTAATTATTATATAATATATCCTTTGCTACTTAAAGGGAATAGTTAATTACGAATTAATCTTTTATAATAGTTTAAAAAGTCTCTTTAATTATATTAATTTTAATTAAGTTATAAATATTAATATTAAATATTTTATTTTTAAATTTATATTTTATATTAATAATATAATATTAAATTAAAGTTTAAAACGTTAATATATTATAGCCTTTTTTACTTATAAAATTAAATATATAAGTTAAATATAAATTATAAAAGAAATTATTTAATTTAATAAGTTATTAAATTAACTTAATTTTATAAATAAATTAATATTAACTTTTAAAACGGTTATTTTTTATTATAATAATATAGGAATTATTATATTAATTAAGAATCTTAAGTTCTATTTTAAAATTAAGTATATTAATATTAATTAATATTTTATTTAGAAAATAATAAAATATAAATAGGTAAACTTAAAGTTCTATTTTATTAATAAGTAAATAGTTAATAAGTTTATTAAAGCGTTCCTGAAGGACAAATTCTTAATCTTTAAAGTAATATTAAGCTTAAAGGAGAAGATTATAATATTTATTATTAAATAAAAGTTCTGAATATTATATAAGAGCAATAAAATTATATTATTTATAAATAATATATAAATATATATTTAGGTCTTAAATAGCTATATATATATATATTCCCTTATTATTAATTATTTTAATATTATTATATTAAATATTATTAAACTTTTTAAAACCTTTATATAAGTACTTTATAAATAAACTTTTTATTAAATTTAAATATATTTTATTAATTATATATTACCCTATAGCTCTATATTAATAATTATTTTAAAACCTTATATATATTAAATAGCTTTATATATATTTTTATTATATATAAAGCTTTATTTTAAAAATAATATTAAGTTTAAAGATAACTTAAATTAACTTTAGAATTACTATTTAAAACCTTATTATTATTTATTTGATTATTTATATCCTCCCGGAGGCCTATAAAGTTTTCTAGAATTATTTTATATTCCTTATATATTTATATTTTATCCTTATAAATCTTCTTGCTTTTTTTCGGCCCTAATTTATTTAATATTAATATATATATAGGAAAAGTTTTGAAAAATTATATTTAACTTAAAAATAATTTTATTATTATTAAAATAAAGCTAAGGTATTAACTTAATCATTTTGGGAATTCTGGCTTAACTATTTCTATTTGTTTATTTACAATATCAATATATTAGAATAAAAATATTAAAAGGGAATGAGTTTGCTACTAAGCCCAATCGGGACTAGCGGCTTGGCATTACTTGATAATCTACCTTTCTACCATAGCAATCAAACAAATGTTACTACCTTACCAATTTTCAAATAGAGGCCTTTAATAATTTTTCCGTTATTTGTTTGCTATATATTAATTAAATATTCGTCCTGTATTTCTATATCTTTTTATTATAAATCCTCCGTTTTTAGTATATAAGTTAAGGATAATAAGATTCGAACTTACAACTTTATAAATTTATATATATTATAAGCGTATTTTGCGTAGTTACTAATTTGGCCTCTAGCAATGTTGTTACTATACCATTACCCCTTATTTTATATATTAATTATAAAAAGTCTTCTTTTATATTATTTATATAAATTTTATATTTCTTTATTTATATATATTTATCTTTACTGTTTCTTAATAAATATTATATTAAGTTTAAAATAAGTATAATAAAATTAAGTTCTTTTATAAAGTCTTTAAAGCCGGACTATTAATTTTAAAATGTAAGTAAAGTCCCTTTATTACTTTTTCAATAATCGATATTTTATAAATATAAGTAAAGCGCTTCTAAAGTCAAAACCTTTATATAATAAAAACTTTATAATATTTATTAATTAATATATAAAATAAAATTTTATATATTCTTAATTTAAAATAAATAAATATTTTTATTATATATTTTTTAATTATTATTTATTTTTTTAATTATATTAATATAAATTATTTTATTTTGAAATATAATAAAATATTCTTTTTTTTAAATCTTTTATAAACTTTTTAACTTTTAAAGTTATTATTTCATTATAAATTAATAAATTAATTATACCTTTGAAAGATATAAATATAATATATATTTTAAATATATATTTTATATTTATATTATATATTTATATTATATTTTTATATATAATAATTCCGATAGTAATAAAGCTTCTTGACTTTCTATTTGAATATAAACAAAGGTTTATAATTAATATTATATATAAATAAACTTCGTTGCTAGCTTATATATATATTAATATTAAACAAATAAAAAATAAAAATAAAAATAATATATAAATATATAAAATAATTTTAGAAAATTTGAAAAAATTCCGTAAATTTTTAAAGGAATATAAACAATTAAATAAATAATAATAAAGTTTTAAATAATATTTTTAAAATAATTTTCAATTAAATATATTCCTTTATTAAATTTAATTAAATTTAATACTTTAACAACTTAATCAAACTTGATAGTTTAATAATAGGAATAGTAATACAAATGTATTTCGCTATTAAACCTAATCGGGCCCAGCGGCTTAGTACTTTGATATATATATAAAGTTCGATTTAATATTTAATAAGTTATAAACTTGAAATATATATTAGTTTATTTAATTTATTTATAAAATTATATAAAGTTTTAATTAAATTTAGTTTTCCTTTAAAATAATATAATAAGAATTATGAAAATTATATTTGAAAATGTAATTATATAACTTTATAATTATAAAATATTTATTATTACCTTATTTTAATATATTATTATTAATAAAGTTTTAATTTTTAAAATATAAATATAATTTAATATATTAATAATTGAATTGCTTTATATAATTTTGAAATATAATAAAAATAAATAATAGTTCGAATTTAAAATATACATAAATATATAAATTTTCCTTATTTCTTTTTAATTTTAATTTTAATTTTTTTTATATTCGATTTAATACCCTTACAGGCCTATATAAAAGTTTAATATATATATTTTTCTTATAGCGTATATAAAGCGTCTGAGGCTTATAATTATATTGTTTTAATTTTCCTTTATATTTGAAATTTCTTTATTAATTAAGGCTTTTAAATTTAAATAAAATATTTATACGTCCTTTCCCTATACCTTTTATAACATTTATTATAAATAGAATTTCCCTAATTATTATCCTTGATAATTTACTATTATTGCTTTTTTTTTTTGCTTGCTTATTCCTTTTGACTATAAGAAGTCTGTTTAACCCTTATAATCGCCTTGTTTAAAATAAAAAAGTATTATTTTAATTTCTCTTTCCTTTTCCTTTTTTTATTAATATTCTTATTATTATTATTATTTTGTTTTTTCCCCCTTTTTTATTTTAAGGATATTATTTTTAATTATAATTATTATATTATTATTACCTTATTAGCTCTTTAATTCATTTTATTTTATATTCTTTATTTTATATTCTTTTTTTCTGTTTTTCCTCTTTTCCCTTCTATATGTTGAAAGGGAATGATTTTGCCACTATGCTCAATCGGGACTAGCGGCTTGGCATTCCTTGATAGTCCACCTTTCTATATAGCAATCAAATAAATATTATTACCTTACTAATTTTCATATTATATTTTATAATTTTATAATTAAAAAAGAAATATATAAATATTATTAAATAATATATTCTTATTTCTATAAGAATATTATTATTTATTTTTAATGTTATTTTTAATATTATTTTTAATATTATTTTTAATATTATTTTTAATATTATTTTTAATATTATTTTTAATATTATTTTTAATATTATTTTTAATATTATTTTTAATATTTAATATATATATATTAAATTATATTCGATTTAATACCCTTATAAGTCTATATAAAATTTTAATATATATATTTCTTTTATAATATATACAAAGTATTTGAGATTTGCGATTATATCTTTTTAACCCTTTTTTATATTTAAAAGTCTTTTATTGATCGAAGCTTCTAGATTTAAATAAAATATTTATATATTTCTTCCTTATATTTCTTATAATATTTATTATAAGCAGAGCTCTTTTAATTACCGTTTTTGATAACTTGCTACTATTGCTTTTTTTTTTTTTTGCTTATTCCTTTTGATTATAAGAAGTCTGCTTAACCCTTGTAATTACCCTATTTAAGATAGGAAAATATCATTTTAACTTTTCCCTCCTTTTCCTTTCTTTATTAATATTCTTATTAATATTTTATTTTTATTTTTTCTTCTCCTTCTTTATTCTAAAGGTATTACTTTTAAATATAATTATTATATTACTTGTATTGACCTCCCAACGGCTTTAATCCCCCAATAACTAGGCATTAGGTTTATTCTAGTTAATTAATAGCAAATTCTACTGTTTCTATTTATTAAATAATATAATACTTTTTAAATATTATTATTATATCTTTATTTATATTTATTATATAAAGTTTATATAGAGTATATATATTATTTTATATAAATAAATATTATAAACATTTTAGTACTTTAATATTTATATATATTTATTATTATTATATTTTTTCTTATATTTAGAGAAATATAAAACTCTATTTTTATATTTTTATTATTATTTATTGGTCGATTTATATTAATAAATAATCAAACAAAAGTATTTAATAAGTTTTACAATTTGCCTTTCTTAGATATTTAACATAATATATAGGTATAGTACGCAAAGTATACCAGTATTAGCTTCCCTAAATAGGCTTAATACTTAGCTGTTGGGGGGTCATGGCCGTTGGGGGGTCAATATGAGTATTACTACTTACTTTATTAGTTCCCTAATTCATTTTATATTTTTTATATAACTTTTTTTTCCTTTTTCCTTTTTCCTTTTTCCTTTTTCTTTTTTCCTTTTTCCTTTTTCCTTTTTCCTTTTTTCTTTTTTTATTCTTCTTCTTTCCTTTCCTATATTTTATAAAAGGGGTAAGGGAAATAATTCTATATTTAAGGGGGGAATATATGAATATTATTAAATAATATATTTTTATTTCTATAAAAATATTATTATTTAATATCGATATTATTTTTATTATTATGTTTATTATTTTATATATATTATATTTTCGGCCCTTTTTTATATTTTATATTTTATATTGCTTATTAATTCTTTTTTTTCTTATTTTTTTTGTTTTTTATTCTTTTTTCTTTTCTTTTATTATATAAAAGGAATTAATAAAACAATAAGAATTCAAAAAGTATATAAAAAGTATAAAAATATAAATAATTTAATTTAAAGTTTATTAATAATTTTTTTATTATTATATATTATTTTTATTTATATTTCCTTTTATTAATATAATATAAATCGATTATTTATAATATTAAAATAAAATTATAATTATTTAATAATATTGATAATATAATTTTCTTTTATTACATTCGTTTTTAATATTATTACCTTTTAATTCATTATTTTAAATAATATTAACTTTTTTAATATAATATTCTTCTTTCTTTCTTTCTTTTAATTATTCTGCTTTTTTATATTATTTTAATACTTAAGTACTTTTATATATACTTTTGTTTAATTTTCGTTTAATTTTATTCTTTATTTATATATTATTAATATATTTTAAACCTTTTATTCTATTTTACTTTACTACTACGTTTAATATAATTTAATGTTATATATAATATTAATATTTTAATATTTTTTTAAAATATATTTTTATTTTTTATTTCCCCCCCCTTTTTTTCCCTTTAATCCTTTAATTTTTAATAATAATAATAATTATTATTATTACCCCTTTATACTTCGTTAATATAAACTTAATAAGTACCTTATTATAAAATTATTTACCTCTTTTATTTATTTTTTATAATTTTTTTATTTATATATATAAAGCCTTTTAGTCCCTTTAATAACCTTCTTGCTATTTATTCCTACTTTATTCCTGTTCTTTTTTGCTCCGTCTACTTATATTATATATAGTTTTAAATTTGCTTTTTATGTTATAAATATTTTATTTCTTATTTTATTTCTTAATTTTATAATAATTAATTTAATTTTCCTACCTTTATAAGCTTAATATATTGTAAGTATTATCTTTATTTAAATAATATTTATTAATTAATCTTTACCTTTTTTTTCCCTTTTTCCTTTATTTCCTTTAAGTTTCGGATTCTTGCTTAATAGGGAGGAGTAGCAATTCTATTATCTTTATTAACTTCTAACGCCTATTTAATAAGAGAGTCCGGCAAAAGAAAACTTTTATATATTATATTATTATTATATTTATTAGTAGTTTAGGGACTAGCTTCCCCGGGTTAAGGACCTTTATTTAAAAAAGGATTACTTATATTTTAAAAAATATTTTAAATATTTTTTATTAATAAATATATATTTCCTATTTTATTAATAAATATATATTTCCTATTTTATTAATAAATATATATTTCCTATTTTATTAATAAATATATATTTCCTATTTTATTAATAAATATATATTTCCTATTTTATTATTATTTCTATATATTATTAATACTTTTAGAATCGCCTATTTCCTTTTATAAAGAATAAAAAAGAGGATAAAAATAAAGTAAAAGGAAAAAGGGATAAGAATAAGGATAAGGATAAAAATAAAAATAAAAATAAGAGTAAGAATAAAATAAATAAGGAAGAATAAAGGGTTTATATATTTATTAAAGGAAGGGTATAAAAAGAAAGGAAGGCTATTAATATACTTTATTATATACTTATTTTCTTTTTATATAATATTTTTATTATCTTTATAATATAACTTTAAATACTTCTTTATTATAATAATAATAATAATAATATTTTTTTAGCTTTTCTATTTATAAAAGGCTAATTTTATAATTATTTCTTCTCTTTTAGTTTCTAGTTTTTAATCTTTTGAAATATTTATTTTTTCCTTTTTAATATTTTTATTTTTCGAAATTATTTAAGAGCCTTTCCTTTGATTATTATATAAATTACTTTTATAATAAACTTTTTATCAATAAGTATTTCTTTTAAATTAATATTATTTATAATTTCTTTTAGTTTTCTCTTTTATTTTACTTAATTTAAATAAGCTTATAATATATATTTTATTATTATATTTCTTATATTATATAAGTAATTTATTAATTATGTTTTTAGAATATTCTTTTTATAAAAGAAATTGCTAAATTCTATTTTTCCTATTTAGAATTGTATTAACAATATATTATATATTTTATCCCTTTTTATATATAATAAAAGATATCCTTTTATTATTTTTAATATAATTATAAATAAATATTATTTATCTATTCCCGCTTTCCATTTATTTTTCTTTTTTATTAATATTTTGCGAATTACAACTTTATAAATTAAATATCCTTTTAATATATTTTCTTAGGCTTTTTTTACTATTTTATTTGTTTTTTTATTCCTAAATACTTTAATATAGCCTGGAATTTATATAAGTTTTAAAGTTATTTTTTTACTTTTTATAATCTTCAAAGCCTTTTGAACATATAGTTAATTTTATATAAATTTTATTATATTAATTATCTTTAAAGAAGTTTAATTATCCGAATAAACTTTATATATATCTTTTATTATTCTATTTTATAAATAATAAGAAGCGAATTTTTCCGTTTTTATTATAAAGGCTTTTAGTTTGTTATAATATATTAATATTATACCCGGCCTTTTTAATAGTTTAAATTAGTTCTAATTATTTCCTATTACTATAATTATAACTTATTTATTTATTTTATTATTATTCGAATATATTTTTCGGGCTTAAAGCGTAATATCTATATTATATTAATTTAATATTACTTTTTTGCTTATATTGATTATTATTTTTAAGGAACTTATTTTTAATAATAAAATATATAATATATTCCGAGTTATCCTTTTTCTTCCTATTAAATTTTCTAATTATTTTAGATTTATTTGCTTTGATATCTTTTACATTTTGCTATTCTGCTTATATTTTCCCTTAATATCCTTTTATATATATTTTATAACTATTTTAATAATAGTTTTACAACTTTAGGCTTTTATTTTTATTAAAGTTTTTATAATAATACTTTCTAAATATAAATTAATAAATATAATATTAATTTCTATTTTTAAGGTTTTTATAAATATAGCTTTATAAGCTTTTATAATTATTTTTAAGAATTTTCCTTTTAATTTTATTATTATCCCTTTTTTATATTCTTTAACCTTTTTTAATATACATTATATTCTTATATCAAAAGTTATTAATATTATTATATAAATATTTTTATAAACCTTTATAATATTCCTTAATTAAATTTAATTAATATATTTAAAATAATCTTTTTTAAAATAAATTTAGTTTATAATTTATATATATAAATTTATTATTTTAATTTCGAATTTAATTATATTTTTAGGATTTATATATTCGGTATAGCTTTTATAATATTATATTTATTTTATATATTTTTAATATATATTTTCTAACTTCTTATAATTTTTCTTAGTTATAATATTATATATGTTGAACATATATAATATATTACTTAATTGATTGTTATATACAAGATAGAACTATCTATAACTACCAAGGTACTAAGCCGGATTAAGCTTAATAATAGAATATATCCGTATTGCTATTCTTATTATTTAATATTCTTATTTTATTATAGCTATATTGCAAATAAATAATAATAAAAAGTTAGAAATAGTTAAGCCGGAATTCCCAAAACGATTAAGTTAGTAGCTTTAACTGTTTTAATATTATTATTTTAATAAGAGCAGAGTTATTTTTAGGCCAAATATAATATTTTTAAAAATTTTCTTATATATATATCAATATTAAGCAAATCAGAAGTAATAGAAGGTAGGAGGATTTATAAGAGTTATATATATATATATATAAGCTTTAAATAGCTATTAGAAGTTCTGTAGGTCTCTAAGTAGTATAATAAATAATCAAATAAATAGCTATAAGGCTTAAATAATAATTTCAAAGCTAGCATATTAGCTCCGGGGTATAATATAAAATATAATAGAAATATTTATAAATCTATTTAATATATATATAGCCTTAAAATATTATTAATATAAATATTATAATATAATATATAATTAATAAAAAATTATTAAAATTATTAAAACAAGTAAGGGGTTAATATATAACTCTCTTAAGGCCCTTATAGAGTTTAAAAAGTATTTATAAAATTGTAATAGAATAATTATTATTATTGGAAAAAAGCGAATATATTTGTAAAATATATAAAATATAAATTTATATAGCTTATATTTACTAAATTAATTAAATAAAAAGAAATTAATATATTCTTTTATATATAAAATATATAAATTAAATCTTTTAAATTAGCTCCTATAATATATAAATTAATATAAAATATTCTAAATCTAGTTTTAGAAAGAATTTTAATAAGACTATCAATTATTATTTATTTAATAAAAGTATATAGTAATTTGATTTTACCTAAAACTATTTTCTCCTTTACGAACTCATATTAATTATTAATATATTTAATATATTTATAATCAATAAGGTTTTTAGTAAAAGCAATTACCCTTTAATTATTATAATAAATTATTATTATAAAAATATAAATAGGCTTTATAATACCCAGGAATATAATATAAGTAGTATAATTATTTTTTATAATATTATCTTTAATAAAGGTAATAAGAAGGGAATCCTTAAGAATAAGTTATAATTAAAAGAGTAAAAGAATAAAAAAGCTTTTATAAATAAGCTTTAAGTTAATAATAGAATATAAATAACGAAAGATATATTTAATTACTTTTTAATAAGATTTAATTAAATTAAAAATATATCAACTTATTACAAAGATAAAAAAATTAATATTAGCTCTAACATTTATTATAATATATACAATTACGCCTATAGCGGATTAGTATTTAATATAATTCTTATTATTAATTATAAAATTTGGAAAGGCCTTTTATAAATTTATATTTTTTATAAAAATATTAATATTATAAGCTAATTTATTATTCTATATTTTATATTTTATAAGGACCTTTTTGAAATAAATCCTTTAATCTAAAGTAAGAATATAATTAATTCTATTATAAATTATTTTTATATTTAAAAAAAATTAAAGGGTTTAAAATTAATTATTTCAAATTTCTTAAAGGATTATACTTTAAAAATATTAATTTTGATTATTATAAAGCCTATAATTAAGATATTATTTATATAAATAGTAATAATAATATATATTATTCGATTAATAAAGATATTATTATTAATATTTAAAAGTTCGAAACTTTATTCCTTAAATTATATAATTAATATAATATATTAAATATAAAATAATTATTTTAAATTATATAAAAAATAATATAATTTATATATTTTAGCTTTCTTTTTCTTAAAGCTAATAGGTTATATAATATAAATTATCTTATCGATTTCGCTATATAAGAAAGTAATCTTTATATTTATTTATTTAATTTTTAAATTATATATTATATTAATTGCAAAAATAGACTTATAATAAATAAATTGCATAATTAATATAAAGGTTTCGTTAAAATTAATACTTTATTATTAAAGGAAACTCTTTATAATTTAATAAATCTTATAATAAAGAATCTTATCTTTATTATCTTATTTAATTCTATAAACTTATTTGCTTTTTAAAGTATATTTCTTATTAAGAAAATTATATAATTCTTATATATTATTTTTTATAAAGGATTTATATTTCTCTTTTATAATTATTTCCTATTCTTTGTCATAATAGCTCTTTATAATTTCTTTATAAATAATTAACTTATTAAAGTCGGAAAAGTTGATATAAGAGAATAATATAATAAAGTTAAAGAATTAAGTAAGTTCTTATAATTAAAAATAATATTTGAAAGTATCTTGATATATATTAAATATTTTATTTTAATTAAAAATAATATATAATAAATTAAAAATAAGAATATTATTATTATTATTACTTTTAAGCTTTTATATATAAGAATAAAATTTATAAAGAATTAGTTTAATATATAATATATTAAATACAGTTTTTATTAAAAGTATTAATTAAAAAAGAAATTAATAAAATTAATAAAATTATTATAATTAAATTATAATAAAATTAAATCTTATTATTATTAAATTATTTTATTAAAAAATTAATATTATTTTAAAGGCTTATTTATATAAATAATTAAGCGAAATTTCTTAAATATTAAATATTAATATATAATAAATATTTTTAACTTTAGAATTAATAAATTATTCGAATATAAAATATATTTCGAACTTCTTTTAGTTTATATTATTAATTTTATAATTTTAATAATAATTTTAATAATTAATTTATTAAATAAATTTAAAGTCAGGTTTAATATTTTTCTTCAATTTATAAAAAGTCTTATTTTCTAAACTTTATTAAAGAATATAATTTTATATTTATATTATATTAATAAAGATTTTATAAAATATTATTTTAAGTAAATATTATTTTAAGTAAATATATATTTATTATATTAATATAAATATAAGTAAATAACTTTTAT
>JAABUQ010008379.1_pt1 | contig 14524 bp, 11 predicted proteins | sample 5560001 | NCBI WGS metagenome assembly JAABUQ01 (sample SAMN10711888, study PRJNA513371) | rock metagenome | isolation source: Antarctica rocks | place: Antarctica: Victoria Land, Finger Mt nord | collected 2015-12-18
CCGGCGTAGACGCCGTCCATGCTCCTGGCAGGCGGCCACTCGAGGCGGGCGGGCCGCCCGCGCTCCCAGTCGGGCGTCGTACAATTCACAGACCGTGCAACGGCGCCGCGATCTTAACCAAAACGTCACCGGCGGCTGCTATGCTTGCCGAGGGGAGGGCTGACGCTCTCCCAGCTCGTCGCGGCGGATAGGGGGGCGGCGACCGCCCCGCGCGGCGCGAGAGCGACCGGCGCGCGTCTCTTAAACGTGCGCAGGAAACACCGGCGGCACACAAGAGGACCGTCGGGACGAGTGAGGATATGGAAAGATATGCGCGATGATCGCGTGGCATGCGTCATAAAGTGGCATGCGTCAAAGTAGGATAGGTCGTCAGATGAAAAGTTGAGAAGATGAAGAAGACTAATAGGAACGGTAGGGCGATGAGCGACAGCAGCACACGACAGCGCGACAAGCGACCGGGCGCGGCCCCCTGGCGTCTCCTCCTGGCTCTGGGCGTCACCTGGACCCTCTTGACGATGGCGTCTCCCGAGCGGCGCGCCCTGGCCGCCGGCCCCGGTGGGACGTGGACGGCGACCGGGTCGCTGGCCACCGCTCGCCGTTGCCATACAGCGACGCTGCTGCCCAACGGCACGGTCCTCGTCGCCGGCGGCTACAACACCAGCGGCAGTAGCGCCCTGGCGAGCGCGGAGGTGTACGACCCAAGCGCGGGCACGTGGACCCCGACCGGGTCGCTGGCGACCGCCCACTATTGCCACACAGCGACGCTGCTACCCAACGGCAAGGTTCTCGTTGCTGGCGGCGCCAACAATGGCAGTTCCCTAGCGAGCGCAGAGGTGTACGACCCGAGCACAGGCGCGTGGACCCCGACGGGGTCGATGGGCGCCGCCCGCTACTGGCACACGGCAACGCTGCTGCCTAACGGCAAGGTCCTCGTCGCCGGTGGCTACGGTGGTAGAATCGTTGCGAGCGCGGAGGTGTACGACCCACGCACGGGAGCGTGGACCCCGACGGGGTCGATGGGCGCCGCCCGCTACGTACACACGGCGACGCTGCTGCCCACCGGCAAGGTCCTCGTTGTCGGCGGCGGCGGCAGCGGCGGTCCCTATCTTGCGAGCGCAGAGGTGTACGACCCGAGCACGGGCACGTGGACGCCGACTGGGGCGCTGGCCACCGCCCGCTATTTCCATACGGCGACGCTGCTGCCTAACGGCACGGTCCTCGTCGCCGGCGGCGACAACGGCGGTGGCTCCCCTGTGAGTACGGAGCTGTACGACCCGAGCATGGGCGCGTGGACCCAGACCGGGCCGCTGGCCACCGCCCGCTATTTCCATACGGCGACGCTGCTGCCTAACGGCACGGTCCTCGTCGCCGGCGGCTCCAACACCACCAGTGGCTCCCTTGCGAGCGCGGAGTTGTACCAAGATCCGGCGGCGCAGGCGGCGGCGGGGGCAACGCAGACCGCCGCGACGCCCGAGCTGGGCAGCGGCGAGTTGTTGGCGACCGGCCTTCTCCCGGCCCTGGCCCTGCTCCTTTATCGCCGCCGGCGCGCCCGTCGCTGAGGCGGGCGGCGCGGACGGGACGCGGGCGGCGCGGCATGCGTTACCCACCCGTCATTGACGGGCGACAAGCGCGGCGCGGGGACACGACGGTGAGGTCCGTTGTCGCCCCGCGCCGGGCGCGGAGACGTGCTCGCCCCCAAGGCGTGACTCTCCCTATTGCCGCGCGCCGGTGAGTGGGGGCTGCCGTCGCCCATGATGCCCGTGCGCTCACGTTCACCAAAACGGCGCCGCGATCTTAACCAAAACGTCACCGGCGGCTGCTATGCTTGCCGAGGGGAGGGCTGACGCTCTCCCGGCTCGTCGCGGCGGATAGGGGGGCGGCGACCGCCCCGCGCGGCGCGAGAGCGACCGGCGCGCGTCTCTTAAACGTGCGCAGGAAACACCGGCGGCACACAAGAGGACCGTCGGGACGAGTGAGGATATGGAAAGATACGCGCGCTGATCGCGTGGCATGCGTCACAAGGGGCATGCGTCAAAGTAGGATAGGTCGTCAGATGAGAAGTTGAGAAGATGAAGATAAAAGGAACGGTAGGGCGATGAGCGACAGCAGCACACGACAGCGCGCCAAGCGGTCCGGCGCGGCCCCCTGGCATCTCCTCCTGGCCCTGGGCGTCACCTTGGCCCTCTTGACGATGGCGTCTCCCGAGTGGCGCGCCCTGGCCGCCAGCGGTGGGACGTGGGCGGCGACGGGGTCGCTGGCCACCGCCCGCGATCAACATACGGCGACGCTGCTGCCTAACGGCAAGGTCCTCGTCGTCGGCGGCTTCAACACCAACAGTGGCGTCCTTGCGAGCGCGGAGCTGTACGACCCGAGCACGGGCATGTGGACCTTGACCGGGTCGATGACAACCGCCCGCGATCAACATACGGCGACGCTGCTGGCTAACGGCACGGTCCTCGTCGCCGGCGGCGACAACATCGGCACCCTTGCGAGCGCGGAATTGTACGACCCGAGCACGGGCGCCTGGACGCCAACCGGGTCGATGGGCGCCACCCACGAGGCCCATACGGCGACGCTGCTGCCTAACGGCACGGTCCTCGTCGCCGGTGGCTACAGCGCCAACGGTGGTGGAATTGTTGCGAGCGCGGAACTGTACGACCCGCGCACGGGCGCCTGGACGCCAACCGGGTCGATGACGACCGCCCGCGAGGTCCATACGGCGACGCTGCTGCCTAATGGCAAGGTCCTCATCGACGGCGGTGTCGGTGGAAGCGCCAACGGCGCCCTTGCGAGCGCGGAGCTGTACGACCCGAGCACGGGCTCGTGGACGGCGACGGGATCGCTGGTCACCGCCCGCGATGGCCACACGGCGACGCTGTTGCCTAACGGCACGGTCCTCGTCGCCGGCGGCGGCGGCATCGGCAACAGTCCCAACCTTGCGAGTGCGGAATTGTACGACCCGAGCGCGGGCGCCTGGACGCCGACTGGGGCGCTGACGACCGGCCGCAATTTCCATGCGGCGACGCTGCTGCCTAACGGCAAGGTCCTCGTCGTCGGCGGCCTCAACACCGGCGCCGCCCTTGTGAGCGCGGAGCTGTACGACCCGAGCGCGGGCACGTGGGCGGCGACTGGGCCACTGACCACCGGCCGCTATAGCCATACGGCGACGCTGCTGCCTAACGGCACGGTCCTCGTCGCCGGCGGCACCGACAACATTGGCAGCAGCCTTGCGAGCGCGGAGTTGTACCAAGATCCGGCGGCGCAGGCGGCGGCGGGGGCCACGCAGACCGCCGTGGCACAGCAGACGGCCGCTCCAGGGCAGACGGCCACGGCGCAGGCGCAGCAAACGGCCACGGTGCAGGCCGGGCAGACCCAGACGGCGCAAACGGCCACGGCGCAGGCGCAGCAAACGGCCGCCGCGCAACAGACCACGGCCGCCCAGACGACGGCGGCGGCGCGGGCTCAGCAAACGGCCGCCGCGCAACAGACCACGGCGGCGGGCCAAACCGCGACCGCGGGGGCGCAGCAGACGGCCGCGGTCAACCAGACCGCAACGGCGGCAGCTCAGCGGACGGCGGCGACGGGCCAAACCGCGACCGCCCAGGCCCAGCAGACGGCAGCCGCCATGCAAACAGCGACGGTCGGCGCGCAACAGACCGCGATGCTGGGACAGACGGCGACCGCCCAGGCCCAGCAGACCGGGACCGCCCAGGCCCAGCAGACGGCGACCGCGGCGGCGGGGTCCTCGGGCGGGTCGCCGCCGGGCACGGGCGCCGCGACGCCCGAGTTGAGCAGCGGTGAACTGCTGGCGACCGGCCTGCTCCCCGCCCTGGCCCTGCTGCTCTACCGCCGGCGCCGCCACCGTCGCTGGCGGTAGCCCGGGCTCCGGCGACCGGCCGGCCATGGGTGCGCCTGGTTTGGTGTCTCTGGCGCGGACGGAGGAGAACCACGACACAAACAATGGCCGCGGAGTAGGGCAGGCAACGGAGGTTCAGATGATTGGCATAGGGCAGGCAACGGAGGTTCAGATGATTGGCAAGAAGAAGACACTGGCCGTTCTCGCGGTCGCGGCCTCGCTAGGTCTGGCCGCGACGGCGCTGGCCGCGACTCCGTTCAACGACGGCAACTTCGAGACCCCGACCGCTCCCAGCGGCGGCGGCGCCACGTACTTCGCTGGCAGTTCTTTCGGCCCCTGGCATGTGGACTCCGGCTCTATCGACCTGCTCGATGGGGGGTATTGGCTCGGCGCGGACGGGTGCACGACGAGCCCCTGTGCCGGTACACATGACCAATCGCTCGACATGAACGGGCTTGCACAGGGCACGATCTCGCAGAGCTTCGACACGACCGTCGGCCATCAGTACACCGTCACGTTCTGGCTGTCGCGCAACTACGTCAACCAAGGGGCCGTGACGCTGACGGTCGCGGCGGACGCGACGGGAGCGCCAAGCGCCCCTTACACGTTTAGCGGATCGAATGCGTCCACCGCCATGGGATGGCTCAAAGAAACCTACACCTTCACGGCATCTGGCGCGACAACCAAGCTCAGCTTCACCGGTGACCCCAACGCGGGGGCTACGGGTCCCGCGCTGGACAACGTCAGCATCGCTGACATGAGCCCCGCAAGTACGCCGCCCGACTGCTCCACGACATTGGGCAACCTGGTTAGCGATTGCGGCTTCGAGACGCCCGTGGAAGGCCCCGGCAAGTTCGAGTATGGTCCCTCGGGTTCGCCCTGGTTCTTTAACTGGGGCAGCGGACCCAGCGGCAACGGGTCCGGCTTTACCAGTAACAATCCCAACGCGCCGCAGGGCGCGCAGGTTGCTTTTCTGCAGATGCAAGTAGGCTCCATCACGCAGACGATCACCACCTTCCAGTCCTACACCACCTACCTGCTCACCTTCGAGGCGGCGCAGCGCGGTGGCTACGGTATCCAGGATTTCCAGGTCTACCTGGACAACACGCTGCTGGGCACGTACAGGCCGGTGGGCACGACCTACGCGTCCCTCTCGACGAACACGTTCACAACGTCCGCGGGGACGCACGTATTGCGCTTCGTGGGCTTGAATAGCGCCGGCGGCGACGACAGCGCGCTGATCGACAACGTCAGCCTGACCGCGCAGGGGACCATCCCCACGCCGACCAACACCCCGACCAACACGCCGACCAACACCCCGACAGCCACGAACACGAACACGAACACTCCCACGGCCACCAGCACGGCCACCAGCACGCCGACCAGGACCAGCACGCCGCTCCCGCCCACGGCGACCCTGACTCCCAGCGCCACGCCCACCGTGGTTAGCGGAGGGGGAGGCAATCTCGGTGGGTCCGGCGCCGCGACGCCCGAGCTGGGCAGCGGCGAGTTGCTGGCGACGGGCCTTCTCCCCGCCCTGGCCCTGCTCCTTTATCGCCGCCGGCGCCGGTAGACTGTGAGGGTAGACGGCCGTATGGAGGATGAGGATGTCGATGCGCGTGCTACTGGTGATCAACGCGACGCTTGACCCGCGGCGGGAGCGGCAGATCGCAGCGGGCGCGTACCCGCGCAAGGATTACCTGGAGTTGCGCGACGCGCTCGGGGCCGATGTCCTCGATCTGGCCGCGCTCGAGCGGCGCTTCTGGACACGGCTGACGCGGCGCGTAGCCGGCGCGGCCGTTGCGCAGGCCCTGCTGGGCTGGGCGTTAACCCCGCGCTATGACGCCGTCTACGCCGACCGGGAGACGACGGGCTTTGTCCTCGCCGCGCTGCGCAAGGTTCTGCCTCGTCGGGGACCGCGCGGCCGCCGCGCGAGGCTGACCATGATCGGGCACCTGCTCTCTCCACCGGGCAAACAATCCCTGGTGCGTGGACTGCGCCTGCAGCGAGAGATCGACGCCGTGGTCGTGCATTCATCGTTGCAGGCGCGTCTGGCCGAGCGCACGCTGGGCCTGCGCCCCGCTCAGGTTGCCCTTATCCCGTACCAGGCCGACGACCGCTTCTGGTCTCCGCGCGCGGCGTCCGAGGCATCCGCGGCGCCCGTCGCTAACCGTATTTGCAGCGCCGGCCTGGAGTACCGCGACTACCAGACCCTGATCGACGCTGTGGCTGACCTACCCGTCGACCTGACCATCGCGGCGGCCAGCCCGTGGTCGGCCTTCGCGTTCGAGGGGGGCGGGCGCGCCTTGCCCGCGAATGTGCGCGTGGCCTCGTTCGACTACGCCGCGCTGCGCGACCTCTACGCCTCGTCGCTCTTCGTGGTGGCGCCGTTGCGCGACGTGGAGAACCAGGCCGGCATCACCACGATCCTGGAGGCGATGTCCATGGGCAAGGCGGTGGTCGTCTCACATACGCGCGGGCAGACCGATGTGGTGCGCGACCGCCGGCGGCTGAGCCGCGCCGATCCCGCCCGCTCATCGCAGCCGGACTGGGCGCGACGACTTGGAGCGACTGACGACGCAGCGCTCGGGCAGACGGGCCTCTACGTGCGGCCCGGCGACCCAGACGAGCTGCGCCGGGCCATCGTCTATCTGCTGGAGCACCCAGAGGAGGCGCGCCGGATAGGCGCAAGCGGCCGCCGTGTGGTCGAGCAGACGATGGGCATCGACCCCTTCACGCGGCGCATGGCGGCCATTATCACGGGTACGACGCACGCGACGCACGCGACGCACGCGACGCACGCGACGCACGCGACGCACGCGACGCACGCGACGCACGCGACGCACGCGACGCACGCGACGCACGCGACGCACGCGGCCGCGCATGATAGCATAGGGGAGGGCTTGCGCCGTCATGGTCGTCAGGGGCGGGACGCGCCGGGATAGTCGGAACACCGGAACGGAAGAGGGCGGATGGAGATGCGGACGCGAACGTGGACCCTGGTCCCATGGGGTGCGGCGTGGCTGGCCCTATGGTGCGCGCTGTGCCTCGCGCTGCCAATCGGTGGCGCATCGGCGCGCGCGGCGACCCAGCCCGCAGCGCGGCCGGCCGACGGACGCCAGGAGACCCACCTCTATCGCGCTGGCCGCATCGCACCCGGCTGGCAGGACTACTCGTGGGCGCCGCACGCGCTGTCCGTGCCGGCGCCCGACGGCCTGCACGGGCAGGTGATGAGCGTCATCTTCAAGGCCTTCAGCGGTCTCTATCTGCACGCCGCGGGGCTGTACGAGGCGCGCGACAGCGTCGTGCTGGTCACCATCAACGGCGGCGCCGTGGGCGGCCAGCACCTGTCGCTCATGCTGGTGGACAGTCGCGGCGCGTTTGGTAGGCCGATCCCGCTCGACCTGTACCTGCCCTACGGTATCCTACCGCGCCGGCGCTGGATCACGCTGCGTGCGCCCATGGCGCAGTCTCTGCCTGATGGAGCCCTGTTGCATGGCGTGGTCTTGCAGGAGGCGGTCGGCCAGAACGCGCCCCTGATGTACGTCGCCGCCGTCACGCTGCGCGCGCGTCCCTCGACGCCGCTCCGTCCCCGTCGCATCCCGCGCGGCTAGCCGATGCCGACAATGCGATCCTTACCACAAGGGGACGCCTCACCGGGGCCCGCGACGGACGATGCGGGCGACGACGACGTGGGCGACAGCGGCGTGGGCATCGTAGGACGACCGGACATCGCTCCATGAAGAACATCTTGCGCGCGGCGCTCGTCCTGGTCCAGGCGCCGGGCGCGCTGATGGTGCTGTACCTCGATCTGCTCAGCGTCGCCGCGATTCTGTGGCGGCGCGCGCCGGCGCCGACCGAGCGGCGCGCGCGCTTCGCGGTGCTGGCGCCGGCGCACGACGAGGAGGCGCTATTGCCGACTCTGCTGCGCAGCCTGGAGGCGCTGGAGTACCCGCGCGACCGCTACGATGTCCACGTGGTGGCCGACAATTGCACCGACCGCACGGCGGCGGTCGCGGCTGAAGGGGGCGCCATCGTCTTCGAGCGCCGCGACGAGGCGCGCCGGGGCAAGGGCTATGCCCTGCAGGCGTTGCTCGCGCACCTGCGCGCGGACGGACGCCGCTACGACGCCTATGTCGTCGTCGACGCGGACTCGACCGTCTCCGCGAACTTTCTCGACGCGATGAACCGGCGCCTCGCCCACGGGGACGCGGTGCTGCAATGCCACTATGGGGTACTCAACAAGGACGCCTCGTGGCCGGCCACGCTGCGCTACGTCGCGTTCGTGCTCTACAACGGGCTGCGTCCCAGGGGCCGCGACGCGCTCGGCCTCTCGGCGGGCCTGCGCGGCAACGGTATGTGCTTCGCGGCCAGCGTGATCGAGCGCTTCGGCTGGGACTCGTTCACGCTGGCCGAGGACGTCGAGTTCCACCTGCGGCTCGTCGAGGCCGGCCTGCGGGTCGCCTACGCGCCCGAGGCGACGGTCCTGGCGGCGATGCCCTCCTCGCTGCGCGGCTCGCGCAGCCAGAACGTGCGCTGGGAGCGCGGCCGGTTGCAGCTGCTGCGCGCGTTTGGCCCGCGCCTGCTGGTCGACGGCGTGCGCCTGCGCGATCCCGCGCGGCTCGAGGCGCTGGCGGAGCAACTTGTGCCCCCGCTCTCGGTCCTGACCGGCGTCACGACGCTGCTACTGGCCCTGACCACGGTCCTGCGCGCACGGGGCGCGCGCGGTCTGGCCCTGGCGGTGGCGCTGGGCCAGGTGGGGTACGTCGTGACCGGCCTGCGCCTCGCGCGCGCCGCCCCCCGCGCCTATCTGGCGCTTGTGATGGCGCCGGTCTACGTCCTGTGGAAGGTTGCCGTTTACGTCGCGGCGGCCGCCGGCATCGGCGATAGCCGCTGGGTGCGCACGCCCAGGGACCCCTCACCCCCCAGCCCCATGGCTGACTAGTACACCTTGGCCGACATATCTCGGCGGTCTATGGGATCCGGCGAGACACGTCAGTGTCCGTCGTTTGCCATGCGACGTCAGTCGCAGGTTGGTATTGATCGCCAGGTTAATTGCGCCAAGCTGTACTAGCCCCTCGGCCTACCCGCGGGCCGACGGTCTAGCGCGCTCTCCCGTGCGACGGGCGAGGGGGAGCACTGACCACCCTTGGAACGACGTAGTTCTGCCGCGATCTTAACCTGATCGTCACCACGATGTGATATCGTGGAGATGGAGACCACACAGCGGGTGTGGTCCAGGCATGGACTATACGTGCGGGCGTGGACGCACGGTGGGGAAAACTAGTGCTGATCATTCGTCGTCCAAGGCAGCCTGGCGAGGGGCCAGCGCCGGCGCGTCCCTCTGACCGCGGCGGGCGCATCGCGGCGTTGGTGGTGTTGGCCGTGCTGCTGGTGGTCTACACGCCCGTCTTCGCGCACGCCGTGGAGGTGTGGTCGCTCGACGAAGAGTTCTCTTTTGCCTTCCTCGTGCCACCGATCTCCGCGGGGCTCTTCTGGCTACGTCGGGACAGTATCCTGCGGTCGGTGGGGCGCGGATCGGACCTGGGCCTGCTCCTGTTGGCGGGCGGGCTGCTGGTGCTGGTCGCGGGGGCGCGCGCGGGGGTGCACGCGGTCGAGGGCGCCTCGTTCGTGGTCACGGCGCTCGGCGTCGTCGCCTACCTGTATGGCGTCGCGACCGCGCGGCGCGCCGCCTTCCCCATCGCGTTCCTGGCCTTTGGGCTCTGTCTCTACCGCGGCCTGCTGGTGTCGGTTGGCTTCTTCCTGCAGAACCTGACGGCGCGCTTGTCCGCGCGGGCGGCGGCGCTGTTCGGGGTGACGGTCCACCGCGTGGGGGTCGACCTATTCGCGGGCCAGTTCCACTTCGTGGTCGCCGAGGCCTGCAGCGGCATGAGTTCGCTGCTGGCCTTGCTGTGTCTGGGCACGGCCATGGTCGGGCTGGCGCAGAGTTCACTGCCGCGCCGCGCACTGCTGCTGCTGCTGATCGTGCCGATCGTGCTGGTGGCCAACATCTTCCGCGTGACGCTGGTGCTGACCCTGGCGCAGGTCGTCGGGCTGGCGGTCGTCAACTCCATTATCCACGGCGCGTTCAGCGCGATCATCTTCCTGATCGCCTTTGGGTTGTTCTTGCTGATGGGGAAGGTTCTGGGATGCTATCCGCGTATCGGCGCCCTGCTGTCGTCGTAGCGTTACTTGTCGCGGCCGGCCTGGCCGGCGTGGCCGTGCGGCCGGGGTCGCGCGCGTTGGCGCTGCCGATGGTCGAGTCCGCGCTGACCAGGGGCGGTTGGCGCGTCCTCCGGCATGAGGCGCCCGTCTCTTACACCGGATCGATCTATCAAGTGTCGACCCTGGTCAATGCGCGGGGCTATCAGGCCCAACTTTACCTTGCCTCGGTCTCGGCGCAGAAGATGATCCACTGGAGCGGGGAACTCGGCTTTGAGGGGGACGGGTATCAGACGCTGCGCCGCGATACGACGGTCGTGTCGCTTGGTGGCGGGTCGAGGGTCCCGGTCGGCGTCGCGGTCGAGCAGCGCCTGGCCGACCGCGAGCTGGTGGAGTATGCGGTCGTCGATCCCGACGGGACCTTCGCGCACTCCGACGATGACCTGCTGGGCATGGCCTGGGGCGTGGTGCGCGGCAAAGATGGCCCGTTCTATCTCGTTCGCGTGGCGACGCCCGCCCCGTCCCCGTCCGACGACCTCGCGGCGCGCGCGCGCGCCACGAGCCTGCTCGCTCCCCTGCTCTCAACCCTCCGCGGAGCCACCGCCACCGGCCACGGGTAAATCCGTCGATAAGACGCACGGCCGCGGATCCAGGCGGATTCAGGCGGGCGCTAACGGCGGTATACTCCTTTGTTCTGCTCGTCCCGAGCAACCAGGCTGGCAGGTCTCTGGCCTAACAATCCCCTTGACACCGGTCGGCTTCGCATCTCGCTAGAACTCTTAACATGTTCTTAACACTGTCTTGATCTGCTCTTAAAGATTAAACAGTACTGTGAGGAAGTGGACATGAACCGCTTCCATAAAGAGGACGGCGATACACTGCCCCATAAAGTGTACGATGTGGCATGCGCGGCTTGTCGACGCCGACCCGCGCGTTGTACGGCCTGAACTGTACGGCAATTGTCCTCCCGACTGGTGGCGTGGCTTCAAAGCACTGTTGACTTCGTACCACATTCATGCACCCTGCTTCATGGGCGCGACGGTCGGTCGGCGCCCTTGCGGCCTGTCTCGTGGCCACTGGTGGCGGCCACGCTTATGCCTATCTCGCCGCGTTGACCCGGCTCACGCGCGACCCTGAACTAGCCGGGCTGACCCCTTTGCCTCTCCGTCGCGCGCTCAGTACAATACGGTGTTTGGGTCCATCACTCGCGGCAGCCAGAACGCTGCCCCGATCACCGCGCTCAGTACAATACGGTGTTTGGGTCCATCACTCGCGGCAGTAGAACGCTGCCCCGATCACAAATATAAAGAGTAATAGTAGTAGGAAGGCCAAAACGTAAGAGATGCTGCACGATCAGCCCTCCCCGCATCCTGGCGCGCCGCAATGGGACGACTGGCGCGACCGCGCCGTCATGGATGTCTCGTCCGATGGCATCATCACGCTGAGTTCAGGCGCCCATGGCCGCATCCGCACCTTCAACCGCGCCGCCGAACGTCTATTCGGGTACAACGCCGCCGACGCCATTGGCCAACCTTTCTCCCTGCTGCTGTCGGAGGGCGCTACCCCAACGCATTGCGCCTCGTTCGCGCGCTATCCGGAGATCCTGGTCATGGAGGGCGGCGCCCTCGGCGGCGCGTGCGAGGTGAGGGGGCGGCGCCGTGATGGGAGCGCATTCCCCCTTGAGCTGACCGCGGCGGTGATCGACAGCGGCGACCAAGGCCGCCTGGTCGTCTGCATCATGCGCGATATCACCGCGCGAAAACACGTCGAGGAGACTCACACGCGGCAGGCCGCGCTGCTCGACCTGTCGCGCGACGCCATCATCGTCCGCTCTCTCCAGACGGGGAGGATCGAGTACTGGAACCAGGGCGCCAGCACCCTGTACGGCTGGTCGCCCGACGAGGCGGTGGGGCAGGTGGTCCACACCCTGCTGCGCACCTCGTTCCCTCAACCCAGGGAAGAGATCGAGGATCAGGTACGCCGAACCGGGCGTTGGAACGGTGAATTGGGCCACAGTTGTCGCGATCGGACACGCCTGGTCGTGGACAGCCGCTGGGTCCTGGAGCGGGATGACGCGGGCGCGCCCCGGGCGATCCTCGAGATTAATCGGGACATCATGGAGCAGAAGTCGACGCAGATAGAGCGGATGGCGCTGCTGTACGCGGAGAAGGACTATTCCCACCGCCTGGCCGATCTGGCCAGGCTCAAGGATGACTTCACGTCTATGGTCGCCCACGAACTGGCCTCCCCCATCGCCGCGATCCAGACGTTGTCGGCCGTGCTGGAAGTGGAGGATTTGCCCACCTCGCAGCGCGAGGCGGCTGTCGCGCTGATCCGCAACCAGGCCGCCGCGCTCGCCACGCTGACCGCCGACGTCGGGTCCATCGCCACCGTCGAGCGTGACAACTTCGCCGTTCACCCCCTTCCGACCTCACTGTCCGCGCTCGTCGGCGGCGCGGCTGCCTTTGCCCACGCCCTTCCCGGTCGGCATCCGGTTACCACGGTCGTGACGGCGCATGCCGCGGAGGCGCGGATCCTGGCCGACGCGGACCGCATCGACCAGGTGTTGCGCAACTTGCTGAGTAACGCCGCCAAGCACACGGCCGAGGGCACACCGATCGAGATCCGGGCGACGCGGATCGACGGGCGTGTGCGGATCGAGGTGGCCGACAAGGGCGCCGGCATCGCCCCCGATGAGCTCGGCGACATCTTCAAGAAGTTTGGGCGCGCCCGCGAGACCCGCAACCGGCGGATCGCCGGGCTGGGCCTGGGGCTCTACCTATCCCGGCAGATCATCCAGGCGCACGGCGCGGACCTGACGGTCCACTCGACCCTCGGGGAGGGCGCCGTCATGGGTTTCGATCTAGAGGTCGTGCCATGATCCGCGTCCTGCTCGTCGACGATCACGCCGCGTTCCGTCAGCCACTCGCCTTTATGCTCGATCGAGAGCCGGACATAGTCGTGGTGGGGCAAGCGGGGTCCATAGCCGAAGCGCGGTTGTTGCTAGGGTCGGTTGATGTCGTCCTGCTGGACCTGGACCTCCCGGACGGCAATGGGGTCGAGCTGATAAAGGAGTTGCACGCCGCCGGCCCACAGACTGACGTGCTCATCTTGACGGGCAACGCCGCACGGGTACGTTTCGCTCAAGCCGTGGAGGCGGGCGCGACCGGGGTTATGCCGAAGACGAGCGGCCTGGCCGAGATCATCGGCGCGGTGCGGCGCATCCACAGCGGGGAATCGCTGATCGGGCGACGCGAGATGATCGACCTCCTGCGTCTGGCTGCCCAGCACCGTGAGCAGGATCGCGCGGGGCGGCAGGCTATCAGCCGCCTGACCCCGCGCGAACGGGAGGTGCTCCAGGCGCTCGCGGCCGGACTGAGCGATAAGGGGATCGCCGACCGGCTCTACTTGAGCCATCAGACGGTGCGCACCCACATGGTGAACATGATGGGCAAACTCGGAGCGGAGTCGCGCCTACAAGCCCTGGTGGTCGCGTTGCGCCACGGCGTCGTCACCCTCGACCCCGAGCCCTGACAGAATCGACCACGCCCGTTTCGCCCGTTTCGCTTGTTTAGTCTATTTAGGGGAGTGCGCGTGGCCGAGGATCGACTACGCTGAGGATCGACTACGCTAGAGAGTATCCCGGTGGGCGCCGGGATGGGAGACTCCCGATGGCAGCGCGGAACGCCACGGCGGACAAGAGACAAGGCAGGTGCTCGAGGTATGGTATGGAACACGCGCGCATCGTGATCGCGAACGATCCCCGGGCGTATCGCGACGTCATCGGGGCGACCGTGCGCGTGATGCGCCCGGATCTAGATGTCGTCACCGTTGCCCCCGAGGAATTGGAGCCGACGCTGCTGGCGCGCCCGCCCGGCCTCGTCGTGTGCAGCCGGCTCACCGCCGCCGTGGAATCGAACGCGCGCTCGTGGATCGTCCTCTACCCTGATGGCCGCCCGGGCGCGACACTGAACGTGGCCGGCGAACGCGCGGCCCTCGCGGAGATCGATCTCCCCCGTTTGCTGGCCGTTATCGACCGCGCCGCCCAGTAGCTAGTACACGTTGGCTGACATACCTTGGCGGTACGTGTGGGCCACCAAGACACGTCAGTGTCCGTGGTGTGCCATGCGACGTCAGTCGCAGGTTGCCGTGGGAACGCAAACGTATCCGCGCCGCCCAGTAGCTAGCGGGAGGCTGGCCGGCCACTGACACCTGACCTCCGGCACGGCGGCGCGATGCCCTCCCCGCTGGAAGTGTGATCCCACCGCTAGTTCACGCTGGTACTGGTCGTCGGGGGAGCGCGTCAGCGCGCTCATCGTGGTCACGGCTAGAGGGCTGCGAACAGCCGTCGAGCGCGCGTCTCCCTCAAATAGACTAGGCGAATTGTCGTGGGAAATTTGGTTCATTTTGTCGAAGGCAAGTGTGTTGTCGGATCGTACCATAGTGAGGTGGGAGGCGGAGACGCCTCCTCAATACAACTCCACAACGCTGGGCGATGTGAGTGAC
>JAABUQ010008380.1_pt1 | contig 14524 bp, 1 predicted proteins | sample 5560001 | NCBI WGS metagenome assembly JAABUQ01 (sample SAMN10711888, study PRJNA513371) | rock metagenome | isolation source: Antarctica rocks | place: Antarctica: Victoria Land, Finger Mt nord | collected 2015-12-18
TTTTAAAAAAGAATAAAAAGGGAAAGATTTCTTTTTAAAATAAATTTTTTAAAAAATAAAAAATAAAATTTTTTTTTTTAAAAATTAATAAGAAATACTTTAAAAAATAAATAAAAAATAATAGAAAATAATGTTTTAATCGAAATTAAATATAATAAACTTTAAAAAAATAAAAAAAATTATTATTAAAATATAAAATATTTTTAATTAAATTAAATATTAAAAGTAAAATTATTAAATATAAAATCTAATAAATTATTAAAAGTTTCGAATAAATAAAACAAATAAGTTATAATATTATTTTTTTATTAATTATAAAAACTTTAAATTAAAAAGTATTTTTAATTTTAATTTTAAAATATAATATAAAAAAAATATAAAAAAAATATATATATAAAATAACTTTATAAATATATTAATAATATAAATAATATATATTATTTAAAAAAAGCTTTATATAATTTTAATTAATTATTTAAAAAATAGGGAGAAATATTAATAATAAAGTTAGAAAATTTTAACTTCAAATAACATTAAAAGAATAATTTAATCTTTATTAATAATAAAGAAATAATTCTAATTATTTATATAAACAATTTATTAATATTCTTATATATATAAAAAGTAATAAATAAATTAAAAGTTTAATTTAATGAAAAATTCAAATTCAAATATTTAAAAGTTATTTCTTTTTATTTAAGAATAAAAATCTTAAGAAATTATAATAATTATATAATAATTATTATTTAAAAGGTTATATTACTTAAATATTTAAATAATTAAAAATATTGGAAATAAAAATATAAAGTCAAAATATTAAAATTAAATTATATATATAATAAAACTTTTTAAATTTATTCCGATTTTTCTTAATATAATAATATTATTAATAATAAATTTATAATAAAATACATTTTTAAATTGATTAATAAATCGGTTAATTAAAAGTTTAAATAAAAGTTAATTATAATTTTAATATTAATTAAAGTTAAATATATTAAAAAAGTTATATAATTAAAAAATTTATTTTAAAAAATTAAATATAATATAAAAATTAAAAAAATTATAAAAATAAATTTAAATAATAAATTAATAATTAAATTAATTAAAAACTTTATAATATATTCTAAAACGAAGTATATATAATTTTAATATTATAAAATAAAAAAGTTAATATAAAATAAAATTATAATTATAAAATAAATTTTTATTAAAAATAATAATAAATCTTTTAATAAAGTTAATAATAATAATAAATTTAAAATATATATTTTAATTATTAAAGTTAATTTAAAAAGGTAAAAGAAAAAATATAAAACTTAATAAATTATTTATTAATAATATTTTAAAAATTATTATAAAATTTAAAAAGAGGTATTAGAAAATAATTAAAATAATTTCTTTAATAATATTAAACTAAATTAAGTTTAATATATTACAATTATAAATTATTATTAATTAAAATATATATTAAATAATAAAGGTTATATTTAAAACAAACTAGCTTTATTAAATATTTTATTGTTTATAATACTTAGATTGATCAGCTGTATATATAAATGAACCTATATTCCTAAATAAATAAGGTAATTGAAATCTCTGCAAGCCGAAAAATAAATAAATAAGGAGTCATATAATTGAATAAGTAATCTAAAAGTGTGTACGCATTTTTAGTTACTATTCTCAACACTACTTATAGAATCCCGCGTTATGACTTGCCGGTAGGAAGTTATAACTTTTTGACCTGTAATTAATATATTTTAATGTATCCCTATTATATAATTATACGCTTTTTATTAATTTAAGTTATTACGATCGCTATATAAATCGTATTTAATAATAAATAATTTTATAATATTAATCCTTTTAATTTTCCCTTTTTTATCTCTATATACTTCCCTTAAATAGTATTCCTATATTATTTTATTAACTTTATTACTTTTATTACCTTTTACTCCTTATATATTCCTTATTATAATATAAAAAAAGTAATAATAATAGATTTAAGTTTAAAGCCAAACCAATACTTTAAGCTATATTATTAAGGTTTCTGATAATACTTAATTATATTTATAAATTATATTATAACGAAGCTTCGTTATAGGCTTTAGATATTAAATTAAGAATACGGTTTCTATTTACTTACTAGCGTAATATATATAAATAATAAATTATTATTTCTATATTATTCTTAATTATTATATTAATTATTTTATAGAATTAATATTATAAATATATTTTTATATTTATAAACGGTAAAATCGTTTATAAGGGCAAAGTTTACCTTTTTTTAAAAAAGATTATATTTATATAAAAGGTAAAATCAAAAATAAAAAAGAAAAGGATAGTAAAAAAGCTTCGAAAAAGCAAAAAAGCTAAAAAAGTATACTTAACTCTATTAGCCTTATTATATATAAATATTAAAGATAAAGAACTCGTTTTAAAAGGCCCTTAAAGAAAAGGAAAATAAAATAATTAATTAATTAAAATCTTTTAGATTTCGTTTAAATATAAAATTCCTAATAAAATAATTAAGGATAATAATAAACAAAACCGAATAAAAAGAGCTAATTATATTAAAAAATATTATTATCGAATTTAATTAAATATTATTGATTATAATATTATATAAATAATAAATTAATTAAAGCTTTAATATTTATTTTTATTTTTATAATTTTAACCTTATAAGCCTCTTTAAAACCAAGGCTTTAGAGAAGAATTATATTAAACGATTTATATTTATAAATTATATTATTAAAACTTTATTAAACAAATATAACTAAATTTAGCTTATTAAGTTAAATATAATATTTTTAAAATAAGAAAAGTCTTTAAAATATTAGCTATAAATTTAGCTAAATTTTTTATTAAATTATTATTATTTAAAATTTTGTAATATATTTATTATAAATTTAAATAGGAATAAAGGCTTTATATTATATCCGGCTTTAATATAAATATTTTTTAATAAAAAAATTGATTATAAAATTTATTTAATTTAAATAAAATTTATTAAGGTTAAAGAAATAAATTAATATATATATTTTATTATCGCCTTTTATATATTTTATTATTTTGAAATTTTAAGGGAAAAATTTTTCGACCTAAAGGCTAATAAAATATAATATAATATTAAATTCTTTTAAAATAATAGAAAGATAACGAATAGTATTAATTATTATATAATATTCGAATAATATTATAAGTTATATAATATAACAAATATTATTAGCTTATTAATCTTATATATATTATATAAAAGGGTAATATAATTATTAAAAATCTTAAAAATAGTTAAAAATTAAATATATTATATTAATTTTGTTATATATTTTTCTTCAAATCCTAGCCTATAGTAATAATAATAAGCTTATTTATTCTTTAATATTATTATATTTTTTTTATTAAATATTGCAAATACCTTACCGAACTACTTTTAAAATATTTCTATTATATTATTATTATTTTATAATATTATTAATATTTAAATTTAAATTGGATTTTCCTTTAATTAATTAAGCGATAGTTTAATATTAAAAATTGCTTTATTTAATAATAATAACTTTTAACTTATTATATTTTTAATTTAAATATATAGTTTTTATTAATATATATTATATCTTTATTAAACCCGTTATAAAAGGTTTTTATTATATTATTATTATTATATAACGCTTTTTATATTTTTAAGGTAAATAAAGGCCTTTATAAACCCTATTATTTTTGATTATTATATAATTTTTAAATTATTAGAAATTTATATATATTAATTTATCTTTAAATTTATATAACAAATATATCAAAATTTAAAATAATTAAATAGATATTTAAAAAATTTTTATATATATTATTTTGTTTAAGGGGTCCGTTAGTAATTTATATATATTATTATAAATTTATATTATATTAGCTTATTTTCTAATTTATATAATAAATATATTAAAATTTAAAATAAATCAATATATTATTATAATTATTTAATATATATTAATTATATTTTAATATTAATAATTTTGTTAATAAATTTAATATATTAATTAATAATAAAATAACGCCTTTATTCGAGTCTATTTCTCTATTTTACCTTTAGAATTTATATATATATATATTAGTTTTAAAAGAGATAAAAATTAATATTTCTTAAAGCAAAAAATCTTTATTTTTAATATATTATTCCGCTTAATATAATTAGCCTTTAACGATTAATTAATTAAATATAAGAAGTATTTTTCCTTAATTATTAATAATAATTTTAATATTAATAAGGATGTATCTTTTGTTTAAAAGGGTATTAATAAATAAAGCTTAATTAATAAAGGGTTTCTTAATATAATAATCTATTTTTATATTATTTTATTTTAAAATTATATATTTTTAATAAAGTAATACCTTAATTTAATTATTTTATAAAAATATTATATTTTCTAATATTCAAAATAGGAGTTATTTATATATATAATATATTAAACAGAAACTATTCGAGAAGATCCGTTATATATATAAATTTAAAAAGTTTTGCTAAATATTGCAAATAAATTAGCTTTTATTCGGAATATCTTTTTTAAAAAGATAAAGTCTTACTTTAAAGTATTAATAATTAAAATAAATATTTTAATTTCAAAAGTTGATAATTTAATTAATAATTATATAAAAATAATATTATAATTTTAATTTATTAATCCTAAAATATTAAATATATTTCCAAATAAATTTATATAATTTTTTATATCTCCTTTATTATCTTCGCTAATAATAATAATATTAATATTATTTTTATATATATCAATTAATAAATTTGTAATTATATTAATATATATTTTGAATTATAAAATAAGAATAATTTTTAATATTTAATAAGAATAAATAAAAAGTTTTATTAATTAATTTATATTTATAAATATTTTAAATAAATAATAATATTATTCCTAGCAAATAAAAAGGGAATATATTAAGAAAAAAAGTTAATTCCTTTATAAATATAAAGCCTTAATTAATAAGATTAAGAATTATATAAAATAAAAAGCTAGTAATAAAGAATTAATATATAATAACTCTAATTACTAAAGAATAATAATTTACTTTGAAAAAAAATAAATAAATAAAAAATAAAATTTATTCTTTTTACAAAAGAATATTAAGATATATTAAGGAGCTAATAAAAAGGGTTAAGAAAATATTTAATATATTAAAAAGTTTTTAAATTAATATTTTTTTAAATAATAAATAATAATATAAAATATTTAATATTTATATAAAATATATTAATAATAATAATAGAAATATTATATAAAATCTTTAATTATTTCTTATTTATTTATAAGCTTTTATTTTATATTATTATATTTATAAAATATTAAGAATATTTTATTATTATTATAAAAATTATATTTAAAATTATTATTTTCCGGATTAAAAGGGTAAAAATCTCTATTTTATTATAATATTAAATATTATAAATACTTGAATATTTTATTATAATTTGATATATTATTAAAATATTTATAAAGGTTTAATTATTAATATATAAATTTAATTCTATTTTTAATATAAAATAGAAATAAATATTCGAAAATTTAATTATTATTTATATTTTCTATTATTATTAATATTTTTATTTATTATTTAAGACTAAAGCTTTAAAAAATATAATATATTTAGCTTTAATAAAAGCTTATTTGTCCTTCAATACCGTTTTAATTTATAAAGATTATAAGTTAAAATTAATAATATTAAAAGGTTATAAAATTATTATTAAAATTATTTTCCCTTTTTATAAATTAAATATTCGAAAATATATATTAAGTTTATATTTACTTTATTATTAAGGCTTATTTAAGCTTTTATAAAAGTTTATTCCTAAATATTCTATATTCCGTATATTAATTTAAAGGCTTTTCTAAAAAGGGGGATTTCTAATCTATTATATATTAAAGTTTAATTAATATTTATTATATTATTATATTATTATTATAAAAGGGATTAAAATATTAATAATTTATTATAAATTTATTATATTAATAATAAATAGCCTCCTTAAATAGTTATTAAAAATTTTTTATTTCCCCTTTTTTTTTAGTAATATTTTAGAAATAAATTAAAACCCTTATTATTTTGAGTAGCTAATAAACTGCAATATTTCTAACTAGGCTATTATAATCTTATATATAAATAAATATATTATTATAATATATTTATATTAATATAATTAAAGGGAAATATTTAAAAAGCTTAATAAATATTAATTTATATATTTTATACTTTGCTATATTACCAAGGCTTCTAAAATACTTAGTAATAATATATATAAATTATATAAACAAAGATTCTTAATATTTTAATACCCTAATATTTATATTTATAACCTATTATTATATTTAATTTTATATTTTTAAAAATATAAAACTTTATTTTTTTATTATTTTATTATTTATTAATTAATTTATATTAATAAAAGCTTATAAAAGCGCTTAAAAAGCTTTATAATTTGTATTCTTTAAATATTTAATATAATATATAAGCCTAGTATACAGCGGGGGCTAGTAAGGTATTTTCGCTTTTTTAAATATATTACAAAAACGGCTCAGGTTATAAGTTATAATATACCCAAACAGACCCCCCAATAAATAATACTTATAGAATCCCGTATTATAACTTGCTGGCGGAAAGTTATGACTTTTTAACCTATAATTAATATATTTTAATATATCTTTATTATATAATTATATGCTTTTTGTTGGTCTAAGTTATCGTAATTATTATATAAATTATATTTAATAATAAATAATTTTATAATATTAGCTTTTTTAATTTTCTTTTTTTAATTTCTATATATTTCCTTTAAATAATATTCTTATATTATTTTATTAACTTTATTACTTTTATTACCTTTTATATTATATATATATAATCAATTAAATAGTCCTTTGCTCCTTATATATTCCTTATTATAATATAAAAAAAGCAATAATAATAGGTCTAGGCCTAGAGCCAAACTAATACTTTAAGCTATATTATTAAAGTTTCCGATAATATTTAATTATATTTATAAGCCGTATTATAATAAAGCTTTATTATAGGCTTCGAATATTAAATTAAAAGTACAATTTCTATTTATTTATTAATATAATATATATAAATAATAAATCGTTATTTCTATATTATCTTTAATTATTATATTAACTATTTTATAGAATTAGTATTATAAATATACTCTTATATTTATAAATAACAAAATTGTTTATAAAAGCAAAGTCTGCCTTTTTTTAAAAGAAATTATATTTATATAAAGGATAAAACCAAAAATAAAAGGGAAAAGGATAAGGAAAAAGCTTCGAGAAAATTAAAAAATTAAAAAAATATACCTAACTTTATTAACCTTATTATATATAAATATTAAAGATAAAGAACTCGCTTGGGAGGCCCTTAAGGAAAAATAAAATAAAATAATTAATTAATTAAAATTTTTTAAATTTTGCTTAAATATAGAGTTCTTAACGGAATAATTAAGGATAATAATAAGCAAAACCAAATAAAAAGAGTCAATTATATTAAAAAATATTATTATTAAATTTAATTAAATATTATTAATTATAATATTATATAAATAATAAATTAGTTAAAGCTTTAATATTTATTTTTATTTTTATAACTCTAGTCTTATAAACTTCTTTAAAATTAAAAATTTAAAGAAAAACTATATTAAATAATTTATATTTATAAATTATATTATTGAGACCTTATTAAACAAATATAATTAAGTTTAACTTATTAAATTAAATATAATATCTTTAAAATAGGAAAAGTCTTTAAAATATTAATTATAAATTTAATTAAATTTTTTATTAAATTATTATTATTATATTAAAAATAAAAATTATTATTATTTAAAGTTTTATAATATATTTATTATAAATTTAAATAGAAACGAAGGCTTTATATTATACCCGGCCTTAATATAAATATTTTTTAATAAAAAAATAAATTATAAAAGTTATTTAACTTAAATAAGGTTTATTAAGGCCAAAGAAGTAAATTAATATATATTTTTTATTATTACCTTTTATATATTTTATTATTTTGAAATCTTAAAGGAAAAGTTCTTTGACCTAAAAGTTAATAAAATATAATATAATATTAAATTTTTTTAAAATAATAAGGAGATAATAAATAATATTAATTATTATATAATATTCGAGTAATATTATAAATTATATAATATAACGAGTATTATTAACTTATCGGTCTTATATATATTATATAAAAAAATAATATAATTATTAGAGATTTTGGAAGTAATTAAAGATTAAATATATTATATTTATTTTATTATATATTTTTCTTTAAATCCTAGTTTATAATAATAATGATAGGCTTATTTATTCTTTAATATTATTATACCATTTTTATTAAGTATTGTAAATACCTTATTAAGCCGCTTTTAAAGCGTTTCTATTATATTATTATCGCTTTATAATATTATCAATATTTAAGTTTGGATTAAATCTTTTTTTAATTAATTAAGTAATAACTTAATATTGAAAATTGCCCTACTCAATAATAACAATTTTTAACTTATTATATTTTTAATCCGAATATATAATTTTTATTAATATATATTATATTTTTACCGAACCTATTATAAGGGGTTTTTATTATATTATTATTGTTATATAATATCCTTTGTATTTTTGGGGTAAATAAGAGCCTTTATAAATTCTATTATTTTTGGCTATTATATGACTTTTGGATTATTAAAAATCTATATATATTATTATAGGGTTTATATTACGCTAACTTATCCTTAAATTTATATAATAAATATACCAAAACTTAAAATAATTAGGCGGATATTTAGAATTTTTTTATATATATTATTTTGTTTAAAGGGTCTATTAGCAATTTATATATATTATTATAAATTTATATTATATTAATTTGCCTTTTAATTTATATAGCAAATATATTAAAACTTAAAATAAATTAATATATTATTATAATTATTTAATATATATTAATTATATTTTAATATTAATAAATTTAATATATTAATTAATAATAAAATAATACCTTTATTCGAGCTTATTTCTCTATTTTACTTTTAAAGTTTATATATATATATATTAGCTTTAAAATAAATAAAGGCTAATATTTCTTAAAGCAAAAAATCCTTATTCCTAATATATTATTCCATTTAATATAATTAGCTTTTAATAATTAATTAATTAAATATAAAAAATATTTTTCTTTGGTTATTAATAATAGCTCTAATATTAATAAAATATATCTTTTATTTAAAATAATATTAATAAATAGAATTTAATTAATAAAGAGTTTCTTAATATAATAATTTATTTCTATATTATTTTATTTTAGAATTATATATTGCTAATAAAATAATATTTTAATTTAATTATTTTATAAAAATATTATATTTTCTAATATCCGGAATAAAAGTTATTTATATATATAATATATTAAATAAAAATTATTCGAAAAAATCCGTTATATATATAAATTTAAAGGGTTTTACTAAATATCGCGAATAAGTTGACTTTTATTTGGAATATCCTCTTTAGGAAAATAAGATTTTGCTTTAAAATATTAATAATTAAAATAAATATTTTAATTTTGAAAATTAATAATTTAATTAATAATTATATAAAAACAATATTGCAATTCTAATTTATTAATCTTAAGGTATTAAATATATTTCTGAATAAACTTATATAACTTTTTATATTTCTTTTATTATTTTTATTAATAATAATATTATTAATATTATTTTTATATATATTAATTAGCAAATTTATAGCTATATTAATATATATTTTGAATTATAAAGTAGGAATAATCTTTAATATTTAACGAAAATAAATAGAGAGTCTTATTAATTAATCTATATTTATAAATATTTTAAATAAATAATATTATTATTCTTAATAAATAAAAGGGGAATATATTAGAAAAAAAAAGCTAATTCCTTTATAAATATAGAATTTTAATCGATAAGATTAAAGATTATATAGAATAAAAAATTAATAATAAAGAATTAATATATAATAACCTTAATTATTAAAGAATAATAATTTATTTTAAAAAAAATAAAAAATAAAAAATAGAATTTATTCTCTTTATAAAAGAATATTTAAACATATTAAAGGGCTAATAAAAAAGATTGAAAAAATATTTAATATATTAAAAAGTTTTTAAATTAATATTTTTTTAAATAATAAATAATAAAATATTTATATAATAGGATTTTAACTTAATATAATAAAAATAATAATATAAAATATTCAATATTTATATAAAATATATTAATAATAATAATAAAAGTATTATATAAGGTTTCTAACTATTTCTTATTTATTTATAAGCCTTTATTTTATATTATTATATTTATAAAATATTAAAAATATTTTATTATTATTATAAAAATTATATTTAAAATTATTATTTTCCGGATTAAAGGGGTAAAAATCTTTATTTTATTATAATATTAAATATTATAAATATTTAAATATTTTATTATAATTTAATATATTATTAAAATATTTATAAAGGTTTAATTATTAATATATAAACTTAGTTCTATTTCCGATATAAAATAGGAATAGATATTCGAAAATTTAATTATTATTTATATTTTTTATTATTATTAATATTTTTATTTACTATTTAAAGCTAAGGCTTTAGAGAATATAATATATTTGGCTTTAATAAAGGTTTATTTATCTTGTAATATCGCCTTAATTTATAAAGGTTATAGGCTAAAATTGGTAATATTAAAAGATTATAAAATTATTATTAAAGTTATTTTCCCCCTTTATAAATTAAATAATATATTAAATTAAATACTCGAAAGTATATGTTAAGTTTATATTTATTTTATTATTAAGGCTTATTTAAGCTTTTATAAAAGTTTATTCCTAAATATTCTATATTCCGTATATTAATTTAAAGGCTTTTCTAAAAAAGGGAATTTTTAATTTATTATATATTAAGGTTTAATTAGTATTTATTATATTATTATATTATTATTATATATATTAGATCAGAATATTAATAATTTATTATAAATTTATTATATTAATAATAAATAGCCTCTTTAAATAGTTATTGAAAATTTATTATTTCCCTTTTTTTTTAATATTACCTTAAAAATAAACTAGGAACTTTATTATTTTGAGCAATTAATAAATTATAATATTTTTAATTAAATTATTATAACTTTATATATAAATAAATATATTATTATAATATATTTATATTAATATAACTAAGGGGAAATATTTAAAGGGTTTAATAAATATTTATTTATATACTTTACGCTTTGCTATATTATCAGAGCTTCTAGAATACTTAATAATAATATATATAAATATAAAATATAAGCCTTTCGACTATATAAAGCTTATATAAAATATATAAATTATATAAACAAAGATTCTTAATATTTTAATATCTTAATACTTATATTTATAATTTATTATTATATTTAATTTTATATTTTTAGAGATATAAAACTTTATCCTCTTATTATTTTACCGTTTATTAGTTAATTTATATTAATAAGGGTTTATATAAGAGCGCTTAAAGAGCTTTATAATTTGTACTCTTTAGATATTTAACATAATATATAGGCCTGGTACGCGGAGGGGGCTAGTAGGGTATTTTCGCTTTTTTGGGTACGTCACGAAAACGGCCCGGGTTATAGGTCATGACGCACCCAAACGGACCCCCCAATAAATGATACTTAGGATGGTGTAGTTGAATGGTGAATTTAGTCAGTTGATAGATGGTTGAACGAGATTCATGCGTCAACTATGACATCTCCAACACAAGCATGGAGCACTTCATGTCATTACATGAGAGAACACACATTGTGGCTTCGCCAATGAGTCGTCTTCCGCTTGCCTCAATCTACAAGTGATCTTCGTTGAGCCCCTCTCTATGTTTTGTAAAGACATGGATAAGAAGAGGACAAGTGTCGCACCAACGAGTGGCTATTTTGGTGGGAGCGATCCTCGGCTTGATACAGTGTTGAAGACAATTAATCTGTTGTAGGAGCTGGATGTATCTGAGATATAATCACCAGGGATCGCTTCAGCTACTTGAGAAATCCATTGCCTGGAAATGGATTTTGATGGTGTTTGTATTTTATGCCGGCTCGGTCGGTACAGGTATTACTCGTATTGACCCCCCAACGGCCGTGACCCCCCAACGGCCAGGCACTAGGCCTATTCTAGTTAGCTAATAGCAAATTCTACTGTTTCTATTTATTAAACAATACAATACTTTCTAAATATTATTATTATATTCTTATTTATATTTATTATATAAAGTTTATATAAAGTATACAAATTATTTTATATAAACGAAGATTATAAATATTTTAATACCTTAACGTTTATATATACTTTTTATTATTATATTTAATTTTATATTTAAGAAGATATAAAACTCTACCTTTATATTCTTTTACTATTTGTTGGCTAATTTATATCAATAAATAATCAAACAAGAATATTCGACGAACTTTATAATTTGCCTTTTTCAGATATTTAATATAATATACAGGCATAGTACGCGAAGTATATTGGTATTAGCTTCCCTAAATAAACTTAGTACCTGGCCGTTAGGGGGTTACAGCCGTTGGGGGGTTATTAACTATAAGAAATTTCAATTACTTTATTTACTTAAGAATATAAGCTTATTTATATATACAGTTGATTAATTTAGACCTTATGAATAATAAAATATTTTAATAAAGTTAATATATTTTGAATATAGCCTTTATTATTTAATATATAGCTTAATTAATAATAATTCAAAATTGCGATATATTAAACTTAATTTAATTTAATATTGTTAAAGAAATTACTTTAATTATTTTCTAATATTTCCTTTTAAGCTTTATAATAGTTTCTAAAATATTATTAATAAATAATTTATTAAGCTTTATATTTCCTTTTTTATCTTCCTAAATTAGCTTTAATAATTAAAATATATATTTTAAGTTTGCTATTATTATTAGCTTTATTAAAAAATTTATTAGTATTTTTTTAATAAAAATTTAATTTATTATTATTTTTTTATTTTATATTAATTCTTTTATTTTATAATATCGAAATTATATATATTTTATTTTAAAGTATATTATAAAGTTTTCGGTTAAATTATTTATTTATTATTTATTTATATTTATATTTTTTCCTTAAGAATTGCTTTTAAAAAAGTAATATTAATATTAAAATATTTTATTTCTATATTATATTTTATTCTTAAGGTTAAGAGTATTTTCTAATTTAAAATTTTTATAATTAATAAAAAAATAATATTATAATTTATTCCTTTTATTTACTTAAAACCTTTAATAATTTATTAAATTTTATATTTAATAATTTTGCCTTTAATATTTAATTTAATTAATAATATTTATTTTTTTAAAAATATTTTATATTTTAATAATAATTTCTTAATTTTTTATATTTCTTTAGATTTTATTATATTTAGCTTTATTTAGAATATTATTTTCTATTATTTTTTATTTAACTTTAAAACTATTTTTTATTAATTTTTAAAAAAAGTAATATTTTTATTTTCAACCTTTTAAAAAATTTATATAAAAGGAAATCTTCTTTCCTTTATTCTTTTTTAGAAATTATAATAATTTATTAATAAATTAAATCTTATAAACTATCTCGGTTAATATTCTAATAATATTAATAATTCCTAATAAATTTAAAGAAGTATTTATTATATTTTTAATATTTTTTATTTATTATATAAAAATAATATATTATTAATATAAATTATAATTTCCTTATTTAATTTTATATTTAATATTTATTCTATATTTTATTTATTAAAGTTAAAATTAATTATTTTATTAATTTTAATATTTTAAATATTAATTTCTTTAAATTCGTTTTGTATATTAAGGCTAAAGTTAACTTTTTTATTAATATTAATATTTTAAATGTTTGCTTTTATATTTATAGATTACTTATTTATTAATATATTATTTATTTTATCAGGAATATTAAGAATAATTTTTTTATTATTCTTTATTTTAAATAAATATATTTTTATTAATATTATTTTATTAAAAATAATATAAGTTAAAAGTTTTAATTTTTTAACTTTTTTATTTTATATTTAATATTAATTAAAATTATTATTAAATTTTAAGAATTTATATTTAATATTCCGGAATTTAAATTTCTATTTATAAATATTTTTATTATATATTTAATAAATATATTCGAATAACTTTATATAATTAATAATTAATTACTTTTTAATTTATTTTTTATATAATATTTTTTTATTAAATATTGTTATAAGAAACCTTTTCCTAATATATATTATAAAATTTAAAATTTCTTTCTAAAAATCTTTATTTAATGTTAAATAAAATATTATTATTTTAATTTATTTGAATAATATTCTATTATTTTATTTAATAATACTATTTTAATAAAAATTATATAATAATATTAGCTCTTATTAAATACTA
>JAABUQ010008381.1_pt1 | contig 14518 bp, 12 predicted proteins | sample 5560001 | NCBI WGS metagenome assembly JAABUQ01 (sample SAMN10711888, study PRJNA513371) | rock metagenome | isolation source: Antarctica rocks | place: Antarctica: Victoria Land, Finger Mt nord | collected 2015-12-18
TGACTGAGGTTTCCAGCTCCTGAATGCGCCGGAAGAAAGCCTGACTCTGCTGCCATAATGCCTGGTTCTGCTGCCAGAGCGCTTGGTTTTCGGCCATCACTGCCCCGACGTTGACCGGCATGTCGCCCCGAAGACGGGCCGCGAACGCCGAAACCACCTCCATCCGCCCTTGATACGCCTGCTCGGCCTGACGTCCCAATTCGTGCCAGGCCCATCCGCTTAACCCACTGCCGTATCCGTCGTCATCCACTTCATGCCTCCTCACGTGGGGGTGACTGCGGAGGGACATCAGTTGCAGCCCGCAACGTCGAATCCAACCCAGCCGTGTTGTGTCCTGTCTGCTCGCTCTTCTCTGGTGCGGACAGACGGGATGGCGAACCATAACTCAGCTGAGAGCCTGGGTCACGCGGGCCAGGGCGGCCTGGCCGTACGGCACCCTCGATCGCCCTCATCGCCCCAGCGGAGCCGATTAGAGCCGCATCGCGGCCGAACTGGTCCATATCAACGCGGTTTGCCGATCCGAAGCCGGCCAGCCGGGGCACGTGGTGCGGGATCAGAGAGATCATGCGAAAGCTTAGCAGCGCGCACACGATGTGGGTCAAGGTGAAGATCGTCAGCAGCACGGCGACGCCGAGCACGTTGGTGACCAGCCAGCCGTTGGCCAGCACGAACCCGGCGGCGATGCCGAAGGTCTGCCGAACGAGCCAGGACGCAGCAGTGAAGATAAACCCGCCCAGGAACAGGCCGATGACCATCAGGGTCGGGCGGAACAGAACGCTGAACAGCAGCGAGTATCCCTCCGACGCCCGGCCGTGCAGCCCCTCGCCCTCATAGGTCATGTGCGCCAGCATCCAGAGCGGCAGCGCGATCACCGCCTCGCAGACCAGCACCAGCCAGCCGAGCACGCCGGCGAGGAACATCAGCCATGGGATGAGCGGCAGCACGAAGGCGATGGTCAGGGCCGGGACCAGGATCGCCATGCACAGCGTAAAGATCGGCACAGCCAAGAAGCCGACGACGAGGTGACCCACGACGGCTGTCCCGACCGCAATCGGATTGCCGCTCAGCACGCCCCACACGGTTGCTGCGGCACTGCCTACGGCCGAGTTCAGCAGTCCTGCCAAGCCGAGCGCGGTCAGCGCGATCGCCGCCATCTTGTGCCCGAGCTGCATGAGAGCGCTGAACGGGTCGGTCCACATGTTGGCGGTCGGCGATATGCCTTCCATGAACAGGTTCAGCAGCCGGTCGTTCAGCCGCAGGCCGCGGAACATCTTCTCGATCGTGCTGGTTCCGTCCTCGCCTGGCGTCGCGCCCTGGAACAGGTCGCCGTTGCCACCCGGCACGTCCAGCCCGTCTGTCGTTCGAACATAGGTCATCAGCTTGGTCATGAACGCGGTCGCAGAGGTCGCGAGCGGCGCCAGGTCGCGGGACAGAGAGCGCCCAAGGCCGTCATAGCTCGGCGTGTTCACGGTCGGCGTCGCGCTGACCAGCGACAGGGTCTGCCCGTTCAGGCGGGCGAATTCGAGGTAGTAGGCGCCAGCCGCGGTCCAGCCCAGCGAGGCGAGCTGTACTTGATTGTCGACCAGCCCGACGCTGCCGTTGCGCGCCGCCGTCGCGTCCTGGAGGGCATTCCGCAGCTCGGCCGTCTTGCTCGTGGCCGCCTGGGTCAGTCGTTGCGTGTAGTCCGCGGTTGCCGACGTGAGCACGCCGGCGAGCGGGTTCAGCGCCGAGATCTGCTTGGTCTGCCAGAACTGCCTAGCCACGGTCTCGACGGTGGGACGGATGTCGTTGGCGAGCACCTGCGTCAGCACGTCGCGCTGCATGCCGGTCATGTCCACGCTGACGCCGGCGACGTTGGTGCTGCCCTGCTTGCTGCTGCGCACGGTGACGGTGCCGCAGGCCGGTGCCGCGGTCGCGTTGCCGGCGGACAGCGAGTAGGACCAGGTGATGTAGCCGCCGTTCTGGATGTCCTGCACCTGCTGCGGCGTGGGCTGGGGCACGAGGTTGGGCTGGGCGCTGGCCGCGTTCACCAGGGCCCGGCACAGCTCGTTCTGGATCAGATTGAGCACGATGGTCTTGGTGCCAGGGATGATCGGCTGGGCGATCACCATGCTGTCCGGCCCGATCGCTTGCACGGCGACGGCATAAGTCGTCTTGCCCATGCCGGCACCCCAAAGCGATGTCTGCACGACGAGCTTCTGGCCGGCGCTGAAGCCAGTGTCGAGCGGATACATCAGCACGGCAGCCATGCCCATGCGGACCAGGAACATGGCGCTCATGTTGCGGTCCAGCATACGAGCAGTCTCGGCGCCCCGGTGGATCTGCATGATCGTGCTGTAGCAAAGGTACGCCATGGCGATCGCGGACACGAAGCCGGTCAGCGTGCCGACCAAAGTGCCGATCACGGTGGCCTCGGCGCCGGTCAGGCTTGAGCCGGCAGGGGCGGGGCTGACCGGGAACAGGCCCAAGATAACCTGGGCGGACCAATCGTTGCCAGGATCGAGAGCCGCCCAGCTCAGGTTGTAGCTGGGAGCTGCCTGGGCCGGTGCGGCAAGGGCGAGCACAACCAGGGCAAGGAGAAGGCAGATGAACAAGGGGCGGCGCATGGCATCCTCGCGGGAGGTGGGTTCCCGCGAGGATGCGTCACCGCGGCGCGAACGCCCGTTACGACGGAGACGGGCCGGCGGAGGGCTGCTGTTCGGGTCCGGGCGTGCGCTTGAACGCGGCCCTGACCGCCTCGACCGCCTTGCTGGCGAGTTCGGCGGCTTTCTCGCCCAGTTCCTCCATCTGGCTCTTGCCATCCTTGCGGCTGGGTGTCTCGGACGCAGCCTTGCTGACCTCCGCATCCAGCTTGGCGAAGCGGGCTGTGATGGCGGTCGCGTCAGCCCGGCCCGCCGCGATGCCGTCGGCCACGATGCGGGCCGCCCCATATTGGCTGACCGCTGCCGACACGTGGTCGAGGGCGGACGCGAGACCCTTCTCTTGCAGCAGGCTGGCATTGAACGTGTGCCGCAGGTCAGCATAGGGGCCGCCCTCGCGCATGCCGGCTGCGACGCCTGCCGAGCCGTCCGGATCGGTCTTCCCCGCCGCCTGGATCTTGCCCATGATGCTGGCACCCGGGCCGTTGGCAAACGTCCGCAATGCCTGGACTGCTGCCTGCCCTGATCGCTCGGCCGCGCGCAAGCCGGCTTCCTCCTCGTTGGCCTGGGCTTTCTCGACAAACTGGGCGATGCGGCCTTTGAGTGGAGTGAGTTGCTGGTCCCAAGGTGCAGGGGATGTTGGCTCCGGCTTGCGCAAAGCTGACATGATGGCAAACGTCGCGCCTAAACCTTGCTGCTGCTCACCCTGCTTCACGATAACCTCTCGTGGGTTTGCAGTCTCCGGCAACGGACCTGGTCCCTGCCTGGATGACACTTCTACAGCTCGTTCAGTTGCTTTCACGGTTGATCCAGCCTGAGACGCCGGTTGTGCAGCTTCCCCAGCAGTCGCCGAGCCTGCAGCCGCTTCCGAAGCAGCTTTCCCAACGGGGCTTAACCGAGTCCTGTTCTCCAGCACTTCCACCCTGCTCTGCATGTCAGGGGATGCCTGGTCACTCGCACGTGCGATCTCGGCTGCGTCCCTGCGCAGGACGCGGACCAATCCGCGGTCATCCATGGTCGCCGTACTGCGCATCAACTCCTGCATGCGCTCGTTCTGCAGGCCTGGGCTGGTCGAAGCGAGCCGGGTCATCTCCTCGCGCACGCCCTGGGGCAGGTTGACGATCGGCCCGACCAGCTTCTCGGCATCCTGCAAGGCATAGGCGACTTTCGTCCTGAACATTGGCTCCTCGACGCGGCCAGGCATGTTCACGGTGTCAGTAATGCCTCTGATCGTCGCAGCAAGGGCAGGGTCCACGCGGGCCACCATCTCCTGCGTGCGACCGAGCTTGTCGATCAGTTCGCGCAGCGGCTCCTTCGCCTTGGCTTCATCGGCCTTGGCTGTGGCCTGCACGCTTGCAGCCGCCGCCCCTGGCTCCGCTGCCTCCAGACCCCTTTGGGCGACTGGAGGCGGAGAGGACGATGCCGCCGGTTCCGTTTTGCGGGGCTCGGCGCCCCCGATGCTGCCGTCAGCCATGTTCCTGCTCTCCTTTGTTGATCGCTAATTTCCAGCCATGTTTGGGCTTGGCATCTGCACGGCCTCGCGGAAGTTCGCTTCCTCGGTCTGCGCGACCTGGGCCGCGCTTAGCGAGGCTTGGTAAAGGCCGAGCCGGTAGTTTTGCATGGCGAGGTAGTTGCTGAGCGCCTGCTGGATCGCGATCTCGCGCTGCACCGATGCTGGAGGCATGGCCTGCAGCGAGGCGTGCCAGCCTGCATCGCTCATGCGCCGGTTCACCTCCAGGCTGGTAGCCGTCAGCCACGAACCGGTCGGCTGAACTGGCAGCCCCTCGGCACGCTGCTGTTGCTGCTGCTGGGCGGTGAGCGGCACCGACGGCGACTGCACCGCGATGACGTAGCTGACCACGCTGCCGGCAAGCGACATACGGGCGTTGTAGCTGCGCCGCCGTGGCAGCGCGTCCTGGCCGGAGAGTGAGGTCATCTGGTCCGCCCGCAGGGCGGCCGGGACGATCGGCTGCAGCAGGTTGGTTTTGAAGTCGTTGGCGGTGTTCACACCCTCCTGGCCGACATAGGTGCCGGAGCCGAACAGGTTGGCGCCGTGCTGGTCCGCGTTGGCCAGCGCCCCTTGCGTGCACAGCCCGGCCTGGGCCTCGATCTCCGAGCAGTAGCGCGAGTAGTGCAGCCTGTTGATCGCCTGCACCGCCTGCGCCTGGCCGTAGTAGGCCGGAGAACCCGGCACCGCCTCGCCACGGCGGTCGGCCACGACCTGGATGGAGCCGGCGACGTTCTCCGCGGCGATCGAGGCCACGATGGGCGCCTGGCTGTTGTCGGCCGCGTTGCAGAACTGCGGATTGGCCGTGTGCTCGTCCCGGATCTGGGCGTTGCGGAAGGCGCGCCGCACCTGGGCGTTGGCCGTGTTGGATGCGTCGGCGATCTGCTGCTGGGCGCCGATCTGGGCCTTGGCGTAGTTCGCGGTCTGGGTGAAGCCGGCCGTGAGCTTGTCGTCGAGCAGGGTGCCGATGTTGGTGAACTTGGTGGCCAGGGCATCCTGCATCTTGCCGATCACCTCGACGATCGCAGTCTGGACCGTGGTCATGACGCCATAGAGCCCAGGGTCTGTGACGGTGTCTCCCACGCCAAGAACGGCCTTGGCGTTCTGGCTGCTGAACAGGACGGCGCCGACCACGATGCCGCCCAGCACGGCCGCGGCGGGAAAGTGCTTCTGCATGGCGTTCCCCTTCAATAGGCGCCGGTGTTGGCCGGCACGGGGTAGCCGGTGGGGGCAAGGCTCGCGCCGTTGACGATGACGCCTCCCCCGCTGGCGCTACCGCCGACCCCGAACGTGCCCCAGCTCGGACCGCCGCCGCCGAAGGAGAGCCGTGGGCAGAAGTTGCCGCCGCCGAAGCCGCCGAAGCCGAGATCGAAGCCGGTGACGGTCAGGCCGCACTGCACGGAGCCGATCATGCTGTTCCAGGCTTGGGTGGCCATGTTGCAGATCTTGCCCTCGACAGAGGTGATCAGGTTTGCAGGGTTGAGGAGGTCAGTGATGACGTTCAGCCCGGCACCGCTGAAGAACCCGTCCAGGCATGACAGCGTGGTGACGCTTTGCGGCGCGGCGATGTCGTGGTTGTCGGCCTGGATGCGAGCCGTGATGCCATCTGCGGCAGCCTGGGTGATCAGGGTGCAGTTGGCACTGCCGGCATCGGCGGCCAGTGCGAGGGCAGGCTGCAAAGTGACGGCAGCAGCGGCGATGGCCGCAACACCACGCTTCAGGGTATGACGCATCATGCGGGTTCCTGGGCAAGCGACCGGCAGGCATGGCGCAAGGCCTGCACGCGGCCAGGGTGGAAGATGCGGGCGAGCAGATCCTGGCGGTGCAGCGCCTGCAGCGTGGCACGCAAGGCCTGTCCTGAACCGGACGGGCCGGCGGCGAGCAGCGCGTCCATTGCCTCGTACTGCTCCGGCAAACCGGTCGTCGCCAGCTGGTGCAGCACAGGCAGGAGCTGGGCCGGATCGAACTGGGTCAGGATCGCTTGCAGCTCGGCCCGCGCCGGATCATTGCGCAAGGTGGCCGACAGCCGCACGGGGTCGCGGGCCAGTGCATCGTCCAGCACGGCCCCAAGTTGGCCCATGGCGCCGCGCCGAGACGCAACCTCCATCGCGGAGGTTGGTCGAGGCAGGGCGGGTTCTCTCTCCATGCTTGGCATGCTTTCTCTCCGTGGTTCGGAGGCAGCATCGCTGAACGTGGCGCGAATGCGTTGCCTTATCCGGACGTGATGGAGATCGCCATCCACCGCACCGTGACGCGCAGGCCAAGGGGCTGGATCGCACCACGCAGCACCTCTATCCAGGGGCGGCCGCCAGACCAGTCCACCAATGCGGCTTGGTCCACGCCTGGCCCGAACGTCGTTTTGATCCCCATGGGCACGATCTGGCGCGTAGCGAAGGCGAGCGGCACCTGCTGACCGAACCCGTGCGCGATAGGAATCGTGAGCGGTGCCGCGGATCGTCGTGCAGGAACAGCGGCAGCGATGGAAGGGCTGACCGGTCCCGGTCTCGACTGTGAGGGTTGTGCCGAGTCGGGCAATGCAGGGCTAAGCTGAAAGTCTGCCCACGCAGGCGCGGTGATTGCGCTGAACCCGAGCAGCGCAATTTTAGGGGAACATTTCATCTGAGCCTCCGTCTGTAGTGGAAATCTGTGGTTGGAGGGCGCGAACAGAGATTGCGGTCCTCCACTTTGCCCGACATAACCCTTGTACGTTGTCCATGCTTTACATTGCTTTGAGAGCTATTCAGCCCTTCCTGGTTCAGCTTCGTCGGCCTCGGTCGATTTTTCAAAGGCGCTTAGAAATGGCAAAACGAACGAAAAGTGTTGGGGAAACTGACCGGGACGAGCTTCTGGATGCTATTGGACACAGGATAAAAGTTGCTCGGGTGCAAGCACAATTAACTCCAAAAGAGCTGGCCGTACTGCTTAAAACAACTTCGTCTTGGATCTACTTGGCCGAAGACGGCCAGCAGAACTTTCAAATTAGTAGTCTTCGAAGAATATCAGAGACATTGAATATATCGTTGCGTGATTTGTTGCCGGAAGGCCTTGAGTCTGGGCCAGAGTTTGATCGTATGCAGGAAGCGCGCGAGATATCTCAGACACTTATTGCACAACTCACAGAGGCTATTGGATCGCTGCACAGGCTCAATGCCGTAATCGACCAACGCAGGGGCAGCAACCTGGGCCAGAGCCCGCCGAAACCTAAGAAGGATAGCTAAGTGCATTTTAGCAAATAAATTTCTTGAAACCACGCTATGAAGTGGATTAAACGTCTTTCAACATAGTTGAGAGGCGTTATGGTGGATGTCAGGACCACATCCCAGCCGCGTTTAGCCCTTCCCCTTGCCGGCGCGGACCTCGACAGGTTTCCGCCCCGGCCCGCTTCCGATCTCCTCCAGCGCGTCCTTCGGGGCATGGTGACGCGCGGCCACGGCATTGATGCCCTCAGCCTCTACCTCGGCCTCGCGCGAACGGTGCTGCTCGATCTCATCGTCGAGCTGGACCTGCCCACGCCGCACGACCGGCCGCTGCGCAAGCCAGGCGGGCGCAATCCCTGGACGTTTGCCGACACCACGCTGTTCATCGTGCTGTGGATGGCGGGCTGGCACGCGGAAAGCCTGGGCGAGCGCTTCGGCCGCTCCCCTGGCGGCGCCCGCTACAAGGCCCGCCATCTCGGCCTGCCCCGGCGCGACCGCAAGCTGGTGTTCCGGCCGCCCCGACCTGGCGAGGACCTGCCCGGCGGCATCCTTCAAGGTCTGCGTCCCAACCCAGGGCCTGCCGTTCGCACCACCCCAGCCCAGTCCGACGAAGCCGATGCCGAGGAACCGGCTTCCTGGGAGCAGCACCTCGCCGCCACCTACGGCTGCACCTCCTCATACCCTGCCGCCATCACTGCGCGCGGCACGCCGGACCCGTCCGCCGCCATTGTCCTGCCGTTCCCCGCGTTCCGGGATGCCGATCTCTTCGGGCCGACGCCGGTCGGCACGCCGCCGGCGCGCAAGCCGAAGCGGAAGGAAGTCCCTTGGACGCGGGAGCGCGATCAGGAGCTGGGCCAGCGCTGGTGGGCACGCCAGCACTACAAGGCCATCGCCCGCGACATGGGCATCTCGCCGTCGGCGGTGCAGAGCCGGCGTTTCCGCCTCGAACTGCCCACGCTGCGCGACTCCGACCTGTTCCTGTTCCAGCGCGAGGAGCTGGTGGAGCAGTTCGACCCCCGCGTGGTCGCCGAGCACATCGGGGCGGCGAACTACCACGAGCGCAAGTGCAACAGCTTCCTCTCGGAGGGCAAGACGTTCTGGTTCTGGACCAAGCGCCGCGGCGGCAACTTCTGCAGCCGGGAGGCCGGGCGGCTGAAGGACAAGGCCATCGGGCGCTTCAAGGCCTTGCCGCCGCCGACCCGCCCGCAAGCGTCCGTCATGCGCGCCTGCTGACCGTGCCGGCCCATGCATGCCCTCCAGACCGCCTCCGCATCCCATTCGCGCCCTTTCCCGCGATGACCGGCGCAGACGCACAACCGCAGGAGCCGCACGATGCCGAACCAAGCGAATGCCGTGACGCGCCGGCTGAGCGACCCGGATTTCCAGGCAAGCCTCGTCAACCGCTGCATCCTCCTCACGCTCGGGATGATGGCGCTGCTCGGCGGATCGCTCGTGCACGACGCCTATGTTTGGATGAACCCGCCGAAGCCCAGTTTCTTCCGCTTCGACGGCCGCAATCCGCCGCAGCCGCTGGTCGCGCTGACCAGCCCGATCGTGGACGACACCGAGCTGCTGGCATGGACCACGAAGGCGGTGCTGGCCGTCTACTCGGTCAACTACCACGACTACCCTGAACAGCTGAACACCGCCGGCCGGCGCTTCACCGCCAACGGGTGGAACAGCTTCGCCCAGGTCTACAAGGAGACCGGCAACCTGGAGGCGATGAAGCGGGCGCGCCTGACCTGCTTTGCCCAGAACGAGCGGGCCGCGCTGATCCGCGAGGTCAAGGTGCTGCGCGGACGGTTGGCCTACGACGTGCAGTTCCCGGCCGTGCAGACCTGCCAGAACGTGCAGTTGGAGAGCACCAAGCGGCTGATGATAACCGCGCTCGTGGTCCGCACCGACATCGACGACCACCCGGACGGCCTCGCCGTCGACCAGCTCGTCGCCGACGAGCGCTAGTCCCCAGCACAGGAGCCCAGCGTGGCCCGCCGCACCGCCCTCGTCCTCGCCTGCCTCCTCGCGTCCGCGACCGCCTGGGCGCAGGCGACCGACCCGTCCGCTCCGACATCCGACGCGCCCGACACGCCGGAGGCGGCCCGCCGTGCGGCGCGCGACGCGATCCCGCTGACGCCCGCGATGATCCGCGACCTGGCCCGCCGTCTCAAGGAGAACCGGCAGGCGGAGGAGGAGAGCTTCACCCAGCTTGCCTCGCCGGTAAGCCGGGCCATCAAGGTCACGTTCGCCCCGGGCCAGGCCACCAGCATCGTGCAGACCGTGCGCGGCTACCCGAGCCAGGTCAGCTTCTTCGACGCCACTGGACAGCCCTGGCCCATCGTGTGGGACACCAACTCCAACTCGGCCGGCGGCGGCGGCGCGGGCGGCAGCAGCACCGGCAACTGCAACACCAACAGCGCCGCCGGCGGCGCCGCCCCAGGCGGTCCCGCGGTGGAGTCGGTCGGCTTCCACGTCTGCGTCCCCCTGAAGGGCAGCAACGTGCTGCAGGTCACGCCGCTGTCGGCCCTGCCCCGCGGCGGCATGCTGGTCAGCCTGCAGGGCGCGCCCAAGGCGCTCGCCTTCCTCGTGGTGTCCGGGCGGGACCGCTACGACGCCGACGTGAGCGTACACGTGGACCGCCGCGGCCCGAACGCACGGGTGCAGATCGACACCCGCCCGGGCGCCCCCGTCACCGGTGCTCCCTATCTCACCGCCATGCTGTCCGGCATCGCGCCGGCGGATGCCAAGCCGTTGGAGGTCGTCGGCGTACCGCCGGACGAGGTGCGCGCCTGGCGGCTCGGGGGCGAGACCTTCATCCGCACCCGGCACACGCTGATGTCGCCGCCCTGGAGCGCGACCGAGAACGGCGAGGGCGACATGCGGATCTACGCCCTGCCGTCCACGCCCTTCGTGCTGCTGAACGTCAATGGCCGCACCGTCTCGGCCCAGCTCAAGGACTAGCGCGCATGTCCATGTCCCTTCCCCGTCTGCCGTTCGGCAAGCGCTCCTTCCGCCTGCCATCGGGCGGACCATCACTCCGCAACCGGCTCAATGGCACCGGGACCGCAGGGCCGCGCCGCATCCTCGCGTTTGCCGGCGCCGTCGTCGCGCTCGGCGCCGTTGTGCTGAGCCTGACCTTGCGCGAGACGACGCATCCGCCCGTGTCGCGCCCGGGCCGGCTGCCCCAGGCCGACCCGCTGCCGGGCGGGCCGAACAGCAACCCGTATCAGGACGCGCTCGCGATGCGCAGCAACCAGGAGGAGGCGGCCCGGCAGCAGGCGGCCGGGCAGTCCTTCACCCCGCAGATCGCGCCGAGCCAGCCCTACGCGGACAAGCCGCACCGGGTGCGGGGGTTACTCACCTCGCCGCCGCCGCCGCCGCCTCCCCCGCCGGCTGCAAAAGCAGCACAGGCTCCGCAGGCCGCGCCGCCGGCCTCGTCGCTGACCACGCACGACACGGCAGCGACAGCAAAGGTGGTGCAGATCGCGTCCCAGCAGGGGCAAGGCCAAGGCCAGCCCCAGGGCCAGGGCCAAGGCCAGGACGACACCCGCTACAAAACCGCCATCGACCGCCTGATGGGCGGCTGGGGATCGCGGCCGCCGCGCACCGACGTGATCCTGCCGCCCGACCAGACCGACGCTGCTGAGGACAGCCGGTCCCGCGGCGGACAGCGCAGCGCCGGACAGAGCAGCGGCGAGGGTGCGCCGGCCACGGCATCGCCAGCCTCCGCAAGCCCGGGCCGCTCAAGCCGCCAGCGCGTGCTGATCCCGGCTGGACGCGGCGTGCAGGCCCATACCATCCTGGCGGCAAGCTCCGACCAGAACAGCTCGGTGGTGCTGGAGGCCGACAGCGGCCCCATAATCCATTCCCGCCTGATCGGCAGCTTCTCCCGCGAGGGCGATCGCCTGGTGATCCGGGTCAGCAAGATGACCTATGCCGGCCATGAGGAGGGCGTGGACGGCGTCATCGTCTCGCCCGAAACGATGGAGGCCGGCGTCGCGTCGAGCGTCGACCATCATTATGCCGCCCGCTTTCTTCTGCCGGCCGCGGCGGCGTTCGTTTCGGGGCTGGGGCAGGCCATCGGGCAAAGCAACTCCACCGTGGTCGCCAGCCCGTTCGGCGGCGCCTCCGCGTTCCAGCGGCTCAACCTCGGCCAGCAGGCCGGCGTGGGGGCCGGCGCTGCAGCGGCGCGTGTCGGGCAGGCGCTGGACCAGGCGGCGCCGCGCAACTCCACCGTCAACGTCGACGCGCGCAGCTCGGTCGCCGTCATGTTCCTGAGCGACGTCACCGTCCCGGACTGACGCAGGGGCGATGGCCAGCCCCGTTTGCGCCGGGCTGCATGATCCTGCGCCGAAGACAACCCGCAAGGATCATCCGTGATGGACACCGGCATCAACATCTTCGAGGCGCAGCCGCACCTGGCCGGCGAGCCTCCCGTCGATCTGACCGCTGCGCCCCCAACCGCCGCGCCACCCCGGCGACGCCGGCGTGTGCTGCTGGCCAGCGCCGCGGCGCTGGCCGTGGCCGCGGCAGGCGGCGCCTTCCTGCTCTCGCCCTACAACCACGTCATGCCGATCGACACCGGCCGTCTCGGCGGCCAGCTCCGCCAGCTTGCCGCCCCCGCCATTCCCGCTGCCTCGGAGGCCCCGGTGGTGGCCCCTGCGGCCCGGCTCGCCACCGCACGGCGCTCTGAAGCCAAGCGGCCCTCCCGCAGCCAGGCAACGCCCGCCGATCCCGACGCGCAAACGCGCGAACTCCTCGCGCTGCGCAGCGGTGCGGGTAGCTCGTCCACCGGCACGGCCTCCGGAGCGGCTGGCCAGGAAGCCGGGCAGCCGGAGGAGGCATCGAACCCGCCCCTGCCCAGTCCACCCCTTTCCCCGGCTGCTTCGACCGCAGCGTCGAGCAGCGGGGCCGGCGCCGTCCTGGTCGCGCGTCCCGCTGCGCCTGCCCTGCCCGCCACGGCAACCCCGCCCCCGGACGGGTCCATCGCCATGGAACCCGGCATGCCACCGCCTGCGCCCCAGGCCCTCGATTCTGTTGCTGTTGCGCCGGCCCCGCCTCCGGTCGCTTCCGCGCCGGTCGAGACAGCCAGCAAGGCCGACGCGAGCTTCCCGGCAGACGCCCGTTCGAAGGAGCTGGCAATAACGTTCATTGCCCCGCAGGCCGCCTCCTCCCCTGCCGCCAACCTCGCTGCCACGGCAGCCGCCGGCGACGATGCCGGTGCCCCGACACCTCCATCGCAGCCCGATCCGGTGACCACCGCGATCGCTTTGCGGCCCAGCCCGATGGCCCGTGGCGAGCAGATCGACGTGCTGCACCTGGTGGCGCGGCTCGGCATCTCCGTGCGTGACCTGAAAACGGAGAACGCCGCCCTGCGCGCCGACGTCAAGGCCAGCTCCGACAAGGTGGACAACGCCGTCGCCGACTTCGAGCGACGTCTGGCGCTCGCCGAGGGCCGAGGCGCGATGAATGCCGCCATGGGGGACGTGGACGCCTCTCCCGAAGCCCCTGCCCCGGACACGCCGCCTGTGCTCTCCACATCCCGCAACGTCCGCTTGTCCCGAGGGCCGGCAGTGCAGCCGGTCAGCCTGCAAACGCAGGCGGCCGCATCGGCCAGCCTGTCCGGCGGCCCGCGCCGCTACAAGGTGCAGGCTGCCTCGCCGAGCCTCGCCATGCTGTCTGAACTCGACCGCAGCGGCGGCGAGGGCTCGCAGCTGCAGGTGGGGGTGGGCGACCCGGTTCCGGGCTACGGGCGGGTCAGCGCCATCCAGCAGCAGGGCATGGCCTGGGTGGTGAAGACCGACCGCGGCACGATCCAGTAAGGGTCGGAGACCATGCAGGGCCTCGTCAACTTCGCCAGCCAGGCCGGCCTGATCTTCGCCGTGCTGCTGCACCCCGCATGCTACCTGGGCGCCCTCGGCCTGTTCCTCTACGCGGGCTGGGGCTTCTGGCGACAGGCGCAGCCGGACAACCCGTATCGCGGCCGGCCCTGGGTGCCGTCGGTGTCGCTGCTCACGTGCGGCGTGCTGGCCAGCTTCGACCGCTTCCTGACCAAGGCCAACGTGTCAGCAGGTTCCACCGTGGTGGTCCGCATGTCGGATGCGGTCAGCTACACGCCCACCGCGGCCACGGCGACGGTGCTCGGCGCCAACCCGGGCGAGACCATCGTCAACACGGTGGATCTGTTCGCGTTGTTCTTCCAGTCGTTCGGCGCCATGGCCTGCCTGGTGGCGGTGTTTACGTGGGAGGCCAGCATAAACGGGCGCAGCAACCGCAGCCGTTCGGCTTGCGGCGTGCAGTTTGCCTTCGGGATCGCGCTGATCAACATCCAGACCCTCGCACGATGGATTGTGGCCACCCTCACGGTCTAGGCCGGAACCGGCGCAGGCTCCGTTCGCGCCGCAGCGCTGCATGCTTCGCACCGAGGGAACAACCCCTCGGCAACATGACGGAGCACATCTGTGAACATCACTCTCTTCAACGAAGCGGTGCCGGTGCGGGCGGTACCGCGCCGCCTGCGTCTGGCCGCAAGCGCCGGCTTCGCCAGCGTCGCCTCGCTGGCCCTGTCCGGCGCCGCCTTCGCGCAGGCGGCGTCGCCGGCAGGCGGCCTCGGCGCCCAGCTTAACCTGATGTCGGGCGAGGTGATCGACTCCGGCGGCACCGCGGCAGGCACGGCGATGTATGGCGCAGCCCTGCTGGTGTTCATCGGCGGCGTCTGGGCGTTCTGGAAAAGCCGCCAGCCGCAGAACCGGGAAAGCGGCTACGTCGGTATGGGACTGGCAGGGCTCGTGCTGTGCGGCTTGTTCGCCACCGGCGGCACCTGGATCAACAAGGCGGCCATGTCCGCCAGCGGCGGTGCGGCCACGGTGACCAACGCCCCCAAGGTCGTAGCCTTCCAGTAGCCCGGCGATGACGATCCTGCCCCTCGCCCTGTCGGCGCACGCCTCCGCTTGGAACCCGGCCGGCATCCCCGGCTGGGGCGGGGGGCAGGCGACCCCTGCCGACGCGACCTGCCGGTTCTGCGGCCTCGACGCCGCGGGCCGGCAGGAAGCGTTTCACCTTGATGGCAACCACGGCAACGCCACGCCCGGCAACGTCGTGTCCGCGTGTCCCTTGTGTCACCTGTGCCAGCACCTGGACCGACCCACGATCCACAAGGAGGCGGCGCTGATCTGGCT
>JAABUQ010008382.1_pt1 | contig 14518 bp, 15 predicted proteins | sample 5560001 | NCBI WGS metagenome assembly JAABUQ01 (sample SAMN10711888, study PRJNA513371) | rock metagenome | isolation source: Antarctica rocks | place: Antarctica: Victoria Land, Finger Mt nord | collected 2015-12-18
TTCGCGATGACCTCATGCTTACTCTCTTGCCTCACCGCCATGTCCTCCTCCTTTCAATAGAAAGACAGATTTGGTTTTGAGGCAACGACTATCCCTTCGAGCAGATTATTTGTGAGGCAATGCGCGAGCACTACCGGAGCTTCTACCCCAAGGTCCGCGACGACATGCACGCCCTGCGCCGCCTCGGCCACGAGGGCGCGGCGCTCGCGCCGGACGCGCGGCCGTAAACACTATTGGCGTCGTCATTGTAGAGAGATGTGATATGCAAGACCCGTCCTGTGCGTGCGTCCAGCATGCTCAGCAGGGTGTCCAGGTGGTGGACGACGAACGCGCGGCCGGTGCGCGCATCGATCGTCGCCTTCCACGATGACAGCCCTCGTGCGAGCGGTGTACCCGGCATCACGCGCTACCATCGCGCTGCCCAGCACCTGCACAACAGCAGTGTCCCGTCTGGACAGGAACGGATTCTCGGCCGTATCTGTGGCACCGTGGCCCAGGCCGAAGGCGGCCAACGGCCAATCCGTTGCCATGTCAAGGACGTGCAGCGTGTCGGCGTTCATTGTTAACCGTGCAGAGGATGTGTCCGCTGGACCCAACGTCAGGTCTGGCGTTAGAGGGCGCCATCCTACGGATACTTAATGCGCGTCACTAAGCAATACAACATTGGGCGAGGGTAGTGCGAAAGGCGGGTGCGGAATGCGCCGGCATGGATGCGGCACTATCACCCGTACATAAAAGATGAGCCCGCGATAGAGGGCAGATGGTGGAACCAGAGATCCTACGATTGGAAGACGCGACACGAAGTGGAGAAGCACGGAGTCGCTCGGGGCATATGCTGCCCCATTATTGGACGGTCGATGGACGCCGGGAGCAAATGCCATGACGAGTGGTTCCTGCCCGGGTAGTGCTGCTCCACACACGTGCATGGGGGCGTTGATTCCAGGGAGACCCGGACCGTTATCAGGGACTGGTTCGATCAGATCCCAACGGTAGCATACCCCAGCGTTTCCGATGCACGCTCTCACCCCTGTGTACCATCCATGCACAAGCACCGTACGTCCGTTCCAAACGGCCGGGTCGTGCCGCAGCCCATCCAGCACCGCTGCAACCGTATAGGCTTTCTGCCCCGGCGCTGAGTGAACGACGATGGCAGCGACAAGGACGGCAAGTAGTCCTGCAACAATGATTGCTATAATAATAGGCTTGGCCCACAGCGAAAGTCGCATGTCTTCCTTGCCTTACGTGTTGTCCACAGTTGGTCTCGACAATGCGCGCCAGGTGATCGGGATACGCCGCACAAAGGCGGATAGGATGGGCGCCCAACCCTCAACGTGGGTCGCTGAGCAACACGGCATTCGGCAACGGTGGCGCTATATTCGCATGGGGCAGGCGACGGCAGGGGCGCGGCGCCTGCACCCGAATGTGGAAGATGAGGCCGCGATAGAGCGCGGATGGTGGGACAAGGGGACCCACAACGGGCAAATGGGACAAGAGGCGGAGGAATGCAGCGCTACTGGGAGCGTACTCTGTATCATGGGTTGCCCAGTGGATGCTTGGCCCACGCACCAAGACCAGGGGCTCGGACTCAGATGATACTGTCCTACATGTCTGCAACCCCCATGCGTTGAGTCCGGGGATGCCGGGACCATTCTCTGGAGATGGCTCTATTAGATACCACAGGTAGCGATAGCACCCCTGGCTGTGAGGAACACATAGTTGCATTGAGAGAAACCATCCATGCACGAGCACCTCTCGCCCACTCCAGGCTACCGGGTCTTGCCGCAACCCAGCCTGCACCTCCGCGACCGTGTATACCTTGTCGGAGGCCGGCCGTCCAAGCGTCACGGTGACGATAGCGGCTACCAGTACGGCACTAAGTAGCACCGCGAACGCACGTTTCACAGTCCGCCTTCCAAACCAAACGCTCGATGTCCCGCACCTCCAAAGTCTACGACAGGCCACCCTCCATGACTAGGTTGCCTGTTTGGAGGTCGAACACATAATATCCTTTCTTGAAGGTTAGGGCTTGGTTGCCAGGGCCGGCAAATACGAACGTGCCGGCGAACTCGACATAGCAAAGCGGGACGGTGTCGGGGAACCCCGGATTCTCCCCGTGCAAGAGCGTTCACGCCGCTGTTGGTCGTAATAGTGAGACGTGTGGTGGCTTTGCCATAAATTATATCGCTACCCTCACTCTATACTTGGATTATAGTGGAGCCTTATCGACCTGCCCCCCGGCGCTCATGCCGCGTCGACGACGGTGACGCTGGCAGGGTCTATCCGCCGATTCACGACTGACGGGAAAAGGAATGGCAGAAAGTGATGGAGCACTCGACCTATGCGGCTGAATGCATCGCCGTTTGGCATGACGCCTCCACGGCTGAGGACGAAAGCGCGCTCCGTTCGCTCGTCGACCACCACGGCCATCGGGTTCGCGCCGACCGCCAGAGTGCGCAGCACGCTCCCGTCACGCGCATTGAGCACGGAAAGACAACCCGGCCCTGCCACTGACGCCTGGCCTATGACAAACACGCGTGCGGACCGAGCGTCAACGGCGACGCCGCTCGGATGCGGACAGACCGAGACGGTGCGTACAAGACGCCTGGTCACCGCGTCAAGAATGGTGACGCTAGCACTCCCCTGATCAACGACAAAGACGCGACGAGAAGGCGAGTCCAGGGCCACGGCCACAGGGCTACGTCCCACGGGAACGCTTGCGACAACGACTCCTCGCCTTGTGTCCAGGATGATCACCCTGCCCTCGGCTGTATCCACGACAAAGGCCTGGCCGCTCTGTGAATCGACCAACAAAGTAGTGGGCGGGGCGCTGTGCATGACGATGCGCCGCAGGACACCGCTGCGCAGATCCAGCATATCGACGATGTCCGTGGCCGGGCTCGCGATGAAAGCACGGTCCGCTCCGGCATCGAGCGCGAGCAGGCGCGGATTGTTCTCCGTGTCTGGGGTGGCCACGATGGCGTCGCTCCGCGTATCCAGGACCGTGACTGTTGCATCGCCCTCCGCGTCGTCGGCGATCACCAGACGATGCGCCGCTGCGTCCACCGCCAGCGCGCCCGGTTGGGAGACGGTCGGGACCGTGTGCAGGTCCGTCCATTCGGGCGTGCCCAGGACGCTGATAGAGCCATCGTCGTTTGCGACGAACAACTGCCCGGACGCAGCATCGACGGCCAGCGTGTGGGGGCCAAGGCCGATTGCCGCTGTTTCCAACAAGCGCCCGCTGTCAGCCGCGAGGACGCTGATGCTGTTGTCGCCCCTGTTCGCGATGAACACCCGGTTGGATCGCGCATCGACCGCCATCGCCGCAGGGGATGTGCCGACCCGCGTCGTCCTTAACACGGGGGACTTGGGCGCGGGCCACCAGCGCACCAGGGCGGCCCCAACGCCGACGAGAAGAAGGGTACACAGGGACAACCTCAGACCGCTGGCGAATCGGGACTGGTGGAGGCGACGACCCCGGCCCGGCCATCCAACGCCCAACGCCGGGCCTGCGCCGTCCCCTTGTTGCCCTCTATCGAATGTTGGCACGGGAGTCGGCATACACTTACCGGGTCGCGTCGAGTAGGCTGACGGCGCCGCCGGCAAGGCCAGCGGATGGGACGGAGGCGATAAGCACGCGGCCGGCTCGCTCGTCCACGGCGACCAACCGCGGGAAGAATGCGGCGCTCAGGGGAATGGTCCGCAGAAGTCGTCCGCTCGCCGCGTCCAATTCGCTGACGCTGGCGCTGAGATTCATGTTCGCGCTCGTGTGCAAGGCGCCCCCGTTGACCACGAACACGCGGCCGGTCGTCGCATCCGTCGCCACGGCAACGGCGTTCTCGCCGGCCTCGACTGTGCGTAGGAGCCGTCCGGTCGCCGCGTCGAGCACGCTTACCACGCTCCTCTTAGCCTGATTCACGACGAACACGCGCCCCGTCCGCTCATCCGAGGCGAGCGCCCACGGCAACGCGCCGGTCGGCGCGGTCCCCGTGAGGAGACCAGAGTGAGCATCGAGCACGCTCACGCTGGCCCCAGGGCCCGTACGCGAGCCGCCATCCACGACGAAGACGCGCGCGGCTCGCGCTGCAACTGCCAGCGGCCCCGGGTCTCCGATGATGGGTGTGGTTCGTACGAGGCGGCTGCTGGCTGTGTCAACGACGGCGACATAGCCGTTCCCGTTGACCTGGTCGACGGACACGAAGGCGTGCCCCGTGCGGGCGTCCACGGCAACCGCAGACGGCGATCCGCGGAGCGCGACCGCGGGCAGGCGCACCCCTCTCCCCGCATCGAGCACGACGATCATGCCGCGCGACGAGGCGTCGAGAGGCGTCTCGGGAACTGACCCGGTGACGACGACGCGGCTAGCCCCGTCGTCCACCGCTAGAGCGGGGTTGACGAGCGCGGGTAGTGCTATTGTCCAGATAGTCATACCCGTCCGTGCATCGAGAGCGACCATGCGGTGGGCTGTCGCTACGAAGACGATGTCCCCTCGCGTGTCCACAGCGAGCGCGTATGGGGGGGCGTCGAGTGTGATCTGGCGGGAAACCAGGCCCGATTGCGTCGCGAAGACGACAATACCAGCGTGGCCGGGAGGGCTGGGGTTGGTGACAGCAATGAAGGCCCGTCCGAGACGCGCGTCGATCGCGATGGCGTCCGGGATGCCATGCAACTGCACGGTGCGGATGATGAGGCCCGCGCTCGGCGACGCGGTGGAAATGGCGCCGGTGGTATTCAAGGGCAGCGCCGCTAGTACCACGAGCGATGGCCATAGACCAACCTTGCCAATGTGTATCATAACTTCTATCTCCTTGTGTGGCGCGCGCGCTGCGCCGCGTACGACCTACGCGCCGCTCCAGGCCTCAGATCAAGGAGCGTATTGATTAGGGTGTGTTCCATCTACGTTGGGGATGCCCTCACTCCTCGCCCCCCCCCTCCCTGTGCGCGGGAGAGGGGGAGACGCCGCTCCAACTGGGGTGAAACACACCCTCTCGACCGGCTCAGCCGCATCCCGACCGTCCAAACAAGGACCAGCGCCCTTGCCGCAGCCGTTGGCTGTGGCCCGCACTCTACCCCTCAACATTGGTGTTCCCCAGTGAACTCATTCGACAGGCTCTGGTCGTTGGGAGCGATATAGGGCGGGCCGTTGATCCGACTCGTCGCATACGCGCCCGAATTATACCCGGGCTGTGTGTCCGAGGCGTGGCAGTCCCACGTCACGAGGACGGAATCGTTGTATTTACTCTGTTCGCCGTTGGCGAGCGACGCCATGTTATCGTTGTAGATTTCCGGCGCGGGGATAGAATAGCCGTCGTTGTGTACGATGTCGTTGTACTGCGCTTGATTCCAACTCCCCAGAGAGGCGAAATCCTCGGTGTAGAACCACGCGACGCCGTACGTGTGAGCCATGAGGTGCTGTGTGTATTCGTTGAGGTCCTCGAAATCCTTGACATTGCCCGTGATCCAGAAACCGTCTTCCTCGTCGAGCATAATGCCGTACCAGTAGTATGGGAAAATAGTGACGCTGGTGTGGGTCTTGACGTAGTCTGTGATCGAGGCGACAAGCGATTCCCAATGCTTGATGTTCGGGTCACAATTGTACATCCCTCCACTCTGCGGTCCACCCTGCGGTGTTATCTCATCGATGACGGGGATGCCGTAGCCCATGAGCCTGATCGTCGTGGCCTCGACTTGGGCGGCGGTCCTTGCCTGGCAGCCCCCGGATCCGAGGCCCGTCGCCAGGCCTTCAACGACGGCTACTGACTGCCCTGACGGGAGCGTGGTGATGGTTGTCAAAGGCGCGTAATCGGTCATGAGGCTGGCCGGGGACGGACTCTGCGCCCGGCTCGTCGTCGCGCCCAGGACAATCGACCCCACCGTCATGATCAACGCAACGACGAACTTGACCTTGAGGGGTGCGCGTGGTGTCATACGTCTCCTCCGTTTCTTACAGCCCGGACTTTTTGAGGACGCCTCTAACATGTGGCGTCTGTCGTGTCATAGGCGTGCGTCTTAAGGTTGAAACACATTTGGCCGCCGGCATTGTCAATCAATAGGTTGCCTGAGCCTGATGGGGATAGGCCGAGCACGGTCACCCCTCCCACGGACGGGGGCAGGAAGAACTGCCATCCGTCGACGCCATGGGGCGTCTGTCCGTTGAGGCAGCCTGCGTCAGCCGTCGCGCATTGGTAGACAGCGATCACCCCAGACGACGCTTGCCCCGCCTCAGCTGAGGCGGGGCGTCGGCCCAAGGCCGTGATCACCCATTGGGTTCCATACAAGCCGCAGTTCCGGATCTCACCGAAACGAGCCGTGATGCCGGCCCCAACGGCGCCGCTCGCGGCCGCCCATGGGCCACAAACGTCCGGGGATGGCGTCGGGACCGGCAACAGCGCGAGCCGCTGGGACGACGCGGCGACAGACGTGGCGACAGAGGCAGGGAGAGCAATCGGTCGTCCGGCATTCGGGCCGAACGCATCAGGTTCGTGGTTGAGTTCGCGTTTGAGGTTGATGGCTGTTTGGATATCCAGGTGATCAAGGGCCTCCGGGGTCAGCACAACGGATGGGAGTACAAAGGATGGGGTCGGTATGGCGGGCATCGAACTCGGTGTGCTTGTCGCATCGGACGTGACAGTCGACACGGCGCGGGGCGAGGTGCAGGGGGAATGGCACGGTCGTGGCGCACTCGGTGCAGGCGCGACCACGGCCAATGGAACGCGAACCATGAGGGCGACGAGAAGTGTAGCTGCCAATGCGAGAGATAGCGAGACTAGACGACTTTTCATGAACAAGTTTCCTTTCCAGTCAAGTACATTGAGTCGGACGACGGTTCCTACCGGGCTTGCATGAACATCATGAACATAGGGGTCGCGCCGGAGGCAATCGGAGAGTTAGCAAGTGGCTGTCGTTGCAACATAGGGACCGCCATCGTCGGTGCGCTTATTCCCCATCTGGCAGGGCTGCAGGAAGCCGAACTCCTGCACATCGTCGGGGTCGCTCTGCAGGAAGGTGAGGAAGCCCTGCGCCGCCGCGTTGGTGTTGGCCTGCGTCGCCGCCGCGTTCAGATCCACGTGCAGGTAGCCCCACACCGGGTACTGCCCCTCGGCCACCGCCAGGTCCCCGTTGCAGGTCGCCACCCCGCTGCCGGGGTTAGTCCCGTAGCCGCGGTTGGGGTCGGCCGTGGGGTTGGTGGGGTCACACGTGCCGTTGTAGCCGGTCTGACCACCCACCTGCACCAGCCCGCAGCCCGTCAACGCCGTCGGAGGGCTACTCGGGCTACGGGGGTCGGCCACCACGTCCGCCCGCGAGAGGTAGCCCTGCGCGTCGTTGCCGTCGGGAGGGTTGGTCCCGCACACATCCTGCACCACCTGTGCCGCCGTTCCCGCCAGCCCATTGGCCGAGCCCGTATTTTGACAGGGGTCGCTGCCCGCGCCATAGACGGTGAAGCACCAGGTGATGCGGTCGCCTGCGCCTAGCGCCCGGTTCTGCACCGTGGCGGAACGATTGCAGCCGCCGATCTGCCGCTCGATACCGATCTGCTGGTTGTAGAGCGCCTGGGCCTGCTGCACCGAGAGGCCGGCGGGCGAGCAGGGCACGGCGTTGAAGGTCGGGCCCGGGCTGGGGTCGGCACTGAACGCGCCGCAGGGGGTCATGCCATTGGGATGCACGGCGCCGCCGTTGGGCTCGGTCGCGCTGGGGCACGTGGCGACCTCCTCGACCACGTTGACGCCGAGCACGGTGTCCACCAGCGTGCTCGGGTCGATGTACGGCTGTTGGTCAGCGGCGCAGGAATCGGCGAAGACGGTGGACACGCCGATCTCGTTGCTATCGGCGTTGTTCGCGGCGTAGGTGAGGCCTGGGCAACTGGCGCCCCCGACGGCATACTCGACATCGGGGGCGCTGGCCCGCTGCGAGGGGGGGAACGCGTTACAGTAGTCCTTGGCCTCGCTCAGGATGTAGCGTTGGAGGGCCGAGGCGCCGTAGACGCCGACGAGCGGCCCAGTGCAGCCGTTGGAGGGCGGCGGGAAGGGGATGCCCCCGAGCGACCCGGACGCGCGGGCGTGCCGTGGAGGCAGCGCGACAACGGTTGTGAGCGCGAGTGTCAGGAGGACCAAGCATAGTCTTCTCAACATAGCGGATACCGCCTTTCCTTTCGTCCCACCGTGACCCGTGGGCCAACCGCGCGATGCGTGGACACCTGCCGCGTAGAGCACCGGCCATCGCCGCGACTCTTACCGCACAGGCTGACCATACTTTTACCCATCCTACCGTACATGGCTGTAACATTTCCATAACAGCGGTCACAGCGGTCACGGCAACTATATACAGAAAGGGAACTGTATCTCTGTCCTATTTCGATGTCAGTAGTGACGGTTCGTCATGCTAGAGCATGCTCGCACGCAGGGTTGTGGACCGTCTATCGCAGCGTCGTAGCGGCTACCGCTCCACGGGTAACCAGGCCAGATGGTCACCGTGCTGACCGCGCCGCCGGACGCGCCCGCGCGGGGCCTGCGCACGCTCTGCCACGCGCTGCCGGCCGCTACCTGCGGCCTGCGCCAGGCGCTGGAACCCTTGCGCGCGACCACGGCGCGGCCCACCTACATCCTGCTGGCCGGCGGGCTGGCGCGCGCGCCGCTGGCGCAACGGGTCATGGCCGACGTGCTGGGTCAGCCAGTGCGGGGGCTGAGCACGGCGGAGCAATCGGCCCTGGGCGCGGCGTTGCTCGCGGCGGTCGGCGCCCGCTTATTCCCGGACCTGCCGGCGGCCTGCGCCGCCGCGGTCGGCTACGAGGTACCCCTGGACCCCGACCCCGCACGCGCGGATCTCTACGACCGGCTCTACGAACACTACCGGGGCTTCTACCCCAAAGTGCGCGACGACATGCACGCCCTGCGCCACCTCGGCCGGGAGGGCGCGGCGCTCGCGCCGAACGCCCGGCAGTAGACAGTCCCGGTTAATAGGGCGCCAACGCGTCGAAGATCCCCGCGCCGTCGAGGGCGTCGTAGGCTCGGTTGAAGGTCTCGTAGAGCGCGGCGTAGCGGGCGTGGCGCTCCCTGTCGGGCCGTGTCGTGCTCTCCACGCCGATCATGCGGTCCACCTGCGCAAAGTCCGGCCACAGCCCGACGCCGATGCCGCCGGCGACGGCCGCGCCCAGCGAGGTCGCCTCCTCCAGCAAGGACAGGCGCTGGACGGGCAGGCCGAAGACGTCGGCCATGATGCCGTTCCAGACCGCGCCCCGCGCGCCCCCGCCGATGACGCGCAAGGCCTCGATCCCGGCGCCCTGCCCGGCCAACGCCTCCAGGATAACGCGCAAATTGTAGGTGATGCCTTCGAGCACCGCCCGCATCAGGTCATCGTGCGTGTGGCGCATGGTCAGGCCAATGAACGCGCCCCGCGCCCGCGGGTTCCAGTGCGGGCTGCGCTCGCCCAGCAGGTACGGTAGGAACAGCAGGCCCCGCGCCCCCAACGGCGACCGCTGCGCCTCCAGATTCATCAGTTCGTAGGCCGAGAGTCCCAGGCGCTCGGCGGTGTCCTTCTCCTCGCGCGCGAGCTGATCGCGCGCCCACTGGTACGAGCTGCCCGCGGCCTGCATGGTGCCCGTCGGCGTGAACAGGCCCGGTACCAGGTGCGCCCAGGTGAAGGTGCGCATGCGCGGGTCGAGCACCGGCTCCTCCGTCGCCACGCCGATCCAGGAGGACGAGCCGATGTAGGTGTAGGCCACGCCGGGTCGGATGACGCCGGCCCCGGTAGCGGCGCAAGCCCCGTCGCCGCCGCCGATCACCACCGGCGTGCCCGCGCGCAGGCCCGTCGCCGCGGCGGCGTCCGGACGCACCTCCCCGACCACCGCGGTCGAGGGATGGATCGCCGGCAGCTTGTCGCGGGGGATGCCGAACGCCTCGACCAGTTCGTCCGCCCAGTCCCCGCCCTCCAGGCTGTAGAGGTTGGCGCCGGACGCGTCCGAGGGATCGGTGGCGAACACGCCGCTCAGGCGGGCGGCCAGGAAGTCCTTGGCCTGCAGGAACGCTGCCGCCTCGGCGTAGGCCGCTGGCTCCGCGTCGCGCAGCCAGAGCATCTTTGCCGCCGAGTAGGAGGGGCTCAGGCGGTGCCCGGTGATGCGATAGACCTCGCGCGGGTCGATGCGCTCCGCCACCCGCTCGACCTGCGCCATGGCGCGCTGGTCGGCCCAGATCAGCGCGTCGTGGACGGGCCGGACGGCGCTGTCGACGGCCACCATGCCCATCATCTGACCGCTAAAGACCACGCAGGCAATCGCGGCCGCGGGAATCCGCGACGCGTCCAGCAGCTGCGCGGTCGAGGCGCAGAGCGCGACCCACCACTGCTCAGGGTTCTGCTCGGCCCACCCCGCATGTGGGTAGAAGGTGGGATAGGGCGCGAACGCGCTGCCGATCAGCGCGCCCTCCTCGTTGTAGAGCGTGGCCTTGTCCCCGGTCGTGCCGATGTCGTGCGCCAGGATGTAGCGCATCGCTGCTTCCCCCTTCGTCACTGTCTATAGCCCCTCCCGAGCATTCCCTAGGTACGTCGCACCTCGGCCAGGGCCTCGGCGGCGCCGGGGGTGGAAAAGGTCAACTCGACGGCCGGGATGCCGCCCGCCAGCAGGGCGCCGGCCACGCGCACCGCGTCCTCGGAACGGTCGGCGCGGATCACGGCGATGAGGCCGGCGGCGATGCGGGCAAACGGGTCCGGGTCGGTGGCGGGCGTGGTCATAGATGCGCTCCAGTTTCTATCGCTATCAGCGGCCGGTGTTGTAACGGGTGGCGGGCAGCGCTGTCAGCCATCATTTTGTCATAGTAACGGAACAACAAACAACGCCAGTATCTCGTCATTCTAGATTTCTCGTTCAGTGAGGCAGCGACCTCGCCCCTGGCGTTGACGCCTACTAGTGGGTCAACCTACAAATAAAGCGGGAATACTCTACCGGCCAAACAGGTGTGATCGGGGCGCTGGAAAGGCCGCATCAAATGCGACATGACCCACTAGCTTCTTGACTCTCATCTTACATGAGGGTGTATGCTCGTCCTGAAGGTCGTTACCGCGACGACAGGAGAAGGGAGAACACCAGTGTATGCTCAAAATCGGCGAATTCGCGCAGGTTGGCCGGGTATCCGTGGCCACACTACGTTACTACGATCAATATGGCCTGCTCAAGCCGTCGGCCCTCGATAGGGATACCGGCTATCGTTACTACGCGCTCGATCAACTCCCGCGCCTGAATCGGATCTTGGCGCTCAAGGACCTGGGCTTCCCTTTATATGAGATTGCCCGACTCCTGGAGACAGATCTCTCCCTGGAGCATCTACGCGACATGCGCATGGCTAAACAGGCCCACAGTCAACGGGTGATCGAGATGGAAAGGGCGCGCCTGGCGCGCATCGCCGCCCGGCTGCGTCAGATCGAACAAGAGGAAACCATGCCGCGCTACGATGTGCTCTTGAAACACGTCGACCCCATACGCGTCGGGTCTGTACGCGCTCGTATCCCTATCATTCTCGTATCCCTATCATTAGTGAGCGCGGCCATTTGTATGCGACGCTCTCAGCCTATCTGGACCGCCACGGCGTGCGGCAAGCACGGCCGGACCTGCTCCTGTTGCACTCCCGACACGAGGTGTGCGATGACGAGATGTCGATCGATGTGGAGGTCGCGCTGCCTGTGCCGCCGTCCCTGTCCCTGCCCGATAACGAGCAGGTCGGCATCCGCACGCTGCCCGGCGGACTGATGGCCAGCGTGGTTCTCACGGGTGGCGATCTCCTCCTCGGTCGGGCCTACGTGGCCCTGCACCGTTGGGTCGAGGACAACGGTTACCGCGTCGTCGGCCCGGTCCGCCAGGTACATCTTCAGCGCGCGCAGCTTGGAGACCCAGGTCACAACGTCACCGACGTACAGTTCCCGGTTGAGAAGCAAGACGCGTGAGTAGGAAGGGAATAAGATGGGTCATTATCCGATTGGTTCCGCGGACTGGGCAGCAGTCGACCGCACCGACGACCCCGATGTCTTCGTGCGCTTCCTCGACGCCACGCGCACGCGCGTCATCGCGGCGGCGGAGCGCGATCCGGCCCGCTTTTTCGCGGACCTTGACGTCCACGACGGTCACCATGTCCTCGACGCCGGCTGCGGTCTCGGGGATATAGCCCGCATCATCGCCCGGCTCGTCGGTCCCGCCGGCCGTGTCGTCGGCGTGGATAACAGCCTGACGATGATTCGGCAGGCTCAGCAGCGGAATGCGGGCAGCGCGCTCCCCATCGTCTTCCAGCTCGGGGACATCATGGCGCTCGACCTCCCCACGGCCATGTTCGACCGCACGCGCGGAGCAAGTGGTACAGCATGTGAGCGGAACCGCATGGCAAAGAAAATGTTGCCTGACCGTGACGAAACGACGACGCTTGACGCCGGCCGGCGCACGGCTCTTCGTGAGCGACAACGGAACCAACTCGGAACTCAGCCTGATCCTGGGCTACAACGGCCTGGGGCGCGTCACAGAGGTCCTGGCCTCCCATCTCGGCTTCTTGCACCTGCCCATCGACCTGACGGTCGTCCCGGCCTTCGCGCCGGGCATCGGCGATCCCAGCCCGCTGCGCCTGCTCGGTCAGGCGCTGGGCGGCCAGGCGAGTTGGCTCCTGACGCTAGCCATGGTCGGCCTCGTCGCCGCGGTCGCGCAGACACGGCGCCGCCTCCCGGTCGACCGACAGGGGCAGGCGCTGACGCGTTACGGCTGGCCCACGCTGCCGGCCAACGCCGTGGCCTTCCTGCTCGCCGCGCAGGTCAACTTCGCCCTGAGCAGCACGTTCACCTGGCGCGACCGGTCCGCCGGCCGCGGCCTGCGCCGCCGCTGGCTCGCCTTCCATGTCTCCATCGCGAGCATGGCCGTCGTCAACATGCTCGTCTTCCTGGGCGTCATCGGCGAGTACCTGGGCCGCATCTACGACAGGTGCGCGGTCGTCCCCTCTACATCGCCCGCGAGGTCCTGGGCGCGGGCGACGAGGCCCACGGCCGGGGCATGACCGCGGACATCCACACACCGTCCCTTGCGGCCCTGTCGTCGCCGAAGCGTCACGAGATGACCGCGCATCTCCCGTAGGCCGCCCAGGGCCGGGGTTTTGAGACGTATCAATCGGACGGCGACGCGGGCGTCAGGGGATAGGCAGGTATGGCTGGCCTGCATTATTCACGAGACGACGCCCCTGGGAGCACGTGCATCGTCACCGCACCGGTCATGAATAATCCAGGCTAAGTGGATGCTGCTACGTTCTTGCGGCATAGAGGCACAGGAGTTCCACCTGGGAGCGCCGGCGTCCAGCCGGCCCGTCGTTTGCCGGCTGGCAGCGCAGCGAGAGCCGGCGCTCCCAGGAACGTACCAACACCTACTTAGCCGTTTTCTTAGCATCCTCTGGCTATCCTCTTAGCATCTTCTATCCGTCCTCTTAGCATCCTCTTACCGATCATCTGTACGCTTGGGCTAGATCATCAGTTGGTCAGGTTTAGGAGGAGGAAAACACGATCATGGCACGCCCACGACATCGACGGTTAGGAGTAGCCACCGGACTGGTCGGCATGCTTCTCACCGTCAACGCGCCCACGTCCGCTGCCGCCCGTGCGGGGACCTACGTCGTTCAACCAAGTGATACGCTCTCCGGCATCGCCGCCGCAGTCGGGACCACCGTCGCCACGTTGGAGGCGATCAACGGTCTGCCGAGCGATCGCATCTTCCCGGGAGAGGTGCTCGTGCTTCCGGACAGCGCATCGTCCGCATCCGACTCCCGGCCCGATCCCTGGTCTGATGCGCATGGACGCTCGAGACACAGACGCCACGACGCCAGCGCGCCGCCTGTTCCCTCGCCGGCCGCGTCCCCCACGACGACATCGGTCGCGCCCGCTCCCTCCCCGACCGCGGGACCGATGGCGGCCGGGACGCAGCCCGTGATGCCCGCGCTGTCTTCCTCATCCGTGGGAGCGATCCTGACCGCGGAAGCGGAAGCGGCGGGCGTGGACCCGGCGCTGGTCAAGGCCGTCGCCTGGCAGGAGAGCGGGCGGCGCATGGTCACGGCCGCCGATGGGGGTATCGGGATCATGCAGCTGATGCCCGCGACCGTCGCCTGGGTGAGCGGCACGCTGCTCGGCGCGCCGGTCGATCCCTACGACCCCACCAGCAACATCCGCGCCGGTGTGGCCGTGCTGCGCTACGACCTGCGGGTGCTCGGCGACGAGCGTCTGGCCGTGGCCGCCTACAACCAGGGGCTGCAAAGCGTGCGCACGCAGGGCATCGGCGCCGCGACCGCGCGCTACGTGGCCAACGTACTGGCGTTGCAACAGCAATTTGCCCAGTGATCAGGCGCTATGCCGCCCCTTGGGACGCCACCGCCACCGCCACCGCCAGCGCGGCGACGTGACGACGTGACGACGTGACGACGTGACGACGTGACGACGTGACGACGTGACGACGTGACGACGTGACGACGTGACGACGTGACGACGTGACGACGTGACGACGTGACGACGTGACGACGTG
>JAABUQ010008383.1_pt1 | contig 14517 bp, 13 predicted proteins | sample 5560001 | NCBI WGS metagenome assembly JAABUQ01 (sample SAMN10711888, study PRJNA513371) | rock metagenome | isolation source: Antarctica rocks | place: Antarctica: Victoria Land, Finger Mt nord | collected 2015-12-18
GGCGTTCTCCGCGAGCCCTTCGCGGTAACCGCCGCGGCGCAGATCGGCACAGCCCCGTTCATGGCCAGCGGTTTCCACCTGCTGAGCCCGGTGGCGCCAGTCGCCAACGCGCTGGTCCTGCCGCTTTTGCCCGCGCTGGTCGCGGCAGGCCTGCTGATCACCCCCCTCTCGGCCTTACCGCCCATCGGTCAGCTTGCCGCCGTGCCCTTGGCGGCGCTGCTGGCCTACTTGGACCAGGTGGCCGGGCTGCTCGCTCGGGTGCCGGCAGCGGCTGTGCCTGTGCCAGCCATCTCGCTGCTTGGCGGCGTCGCCTACTACGCGGCGCTCGGGGCGGCGCTGGTGGCACAGCGGAGCGGCGGCCGCACCCGCCGGGGCGCAGTGGTCGCCGGCGTCGTGCTGCCGCTCCTGGTCGCTGGCGGCGAGCTGGTGCAGTGGTCCCGACCGGACACCTCGGCCACCGTGCTGGCCGTCGGTCAAGGCCAGGCTGTACTGCTCAGCGGTTCGGGCGGCCGAGTCTTGATCGACGGTGGTTCCAGCCCCACCCGGCTGGCCGCGCAGCTGGGAGCTCGGCTTCCACCCTGGGTCCGGGCGCTGGACGGTCTGGTCATCACAGGAACTGGCGCTGCCCATGTCGGCGGGCTGGCCGGCTTCGACCGCAGCGTGGAGACGGTGGTCCTGCCGGCCGGTGCCAAGGGCGGCACTGCCTGGCGCGGGGTCGCGTTGGCGCAGCTGGCTCGGGGCGCCGAGGTGCTGCAGGTCCACGCCGGTCAGCGGGTGAGCCTGGCCGGCTTCCAGATCGACATCTTGAGCCCTGAGGTAGGCGGTGACGCCGTTCAGCTCGGCCTGAGGGTCAGCGCCGGCCACGGAAGCACGTTCTGTGACATGGCCGATCTGGACACCGACTCCCAGCAGGCGGCGGCGCCACGCCTGGCCCGACTGGGCGGCTGCACCGAACTGCTGGTTCCTGACGCCGGTCGGAGCGCGCCCGCGCCCGACCTCTTGAAGGCCGCCCGCGCCAGTCGCCTTCTCGTGTCAGACGGCGGTGGCCAGCTAGCCCGCGATCTACCCCGCTCTGGGATCTATCGAACCAGCGAGGAAGGAGACATCGCAGTGAGCCTGTGAAGGCCGGCGCGCGCCTGCCTGTGGGCCGCTACGATCGAGCGAGATGGCTGGCCCTGTCTCTGTGCTGCTGCTCCACGGCGATGAGCAGTTCCTCATTGACGAGGAGGCGCGGCGGATGCTGGCGGACTGGCGGCGGGAGCTGGTGTCCGACTTCGGCTACGAGGCAGTCGATTCGGCTGGGCTCAACGTCGATCGGCTGCGCGATAGCGTGTTACAGGCGCCGTTCCTGGATCCCTATCGCGTGGTGGCCGTGCGCGGCATCGCCGGGCGCCGGGCTGACGGGCTCGCGTCGGGGCTGAATACCATTCCCGATTCGACGCGCCTCCTGCTGGCGGTAAACGGCCGGCTGCCCTCGGCGAGCAAGCTGCTCCGGGCGGTCGTCGCTGCGGGAGGAGCGGTGCGCGAATACCCACCGCTCAAGGCGCGAGCGCTCAACGAATGGGTGGCCCGACGCGCTCGCGAGCTGGATCTGCCCGCTGCGGCGGCCGCGACAGTAGCCCGAAGGGCAAGGCCCGACCTGGCGGTCCTGGATTCGGAACTTCACAAGCTGGCCGCCTATCGCGCCGGCGGTTATCAGCTGGACCAAGCCACTATCGACGAGCTGGTGGTGCCTGGGCATCCGGAGGAGATCTTTCGGCTCACTGACACCCTCCTGCCCCGTCCGAGCCCGGTGACCTGGCGGGTGCTCGACGACCTGCTGCTGCGGGAGCCGGCGACCACCATCGCCTACCGACTGAGCCGCCACCTGGCACTCGTGCTGGAAGTGCGAACCCGCCAGGATCGGGGTGAGACGGTGAGCCAGGTACAGGCCGAAATGCGCGAGCATCCCTTCGTCCTGCAGAAGGCCTGCGACGCCGCCCGGTCGGTCAACGCGGCCCAGCTCGAAGCCGGCCTACGCGTCTTCCTCGACTACGAGTGGGAGGTCAAGTCAGGCCAGATCGATTCCGAGCTGGGCCTGGGCACCGCGCTGGCAAAGCTGTAAGCAAAACCGGTGCGCTAATTGCGTCTGCTCCCCCTGCCGCGGCGCGGCCGCTACTTCTTCTTCGCTGGCGCTTTGGTGGCGGGCTTGGCACCCGGCTTGGCGGCGGGGGTGGACTTCCCTGTTCTGGTCTTGCTCGGGGCCGGCTTGCTCGCCGCCTTTCGGGCCGAGCTGGTCCGCGTCGGCCTGGCGGCCGCTGCCGGAGCTTCAGCGGTCAGCGCGTTGAGGCGCTTGACCAAGCGGGCCTTTCGCCGGCCGGCATTGTTGCGGTGCAGAACTCCTTTGGCGACGGCGCGGTCGAGAGCGGACAGTGCAGTCAGGCCAAGGCTGTCCAGATCCTGTCCATCGGGTGTCTCACCATCGGCGACGGCACGCCGGAACTTGCTGACCTTCGTCTTGACCGAGGATTTGATGGCGCGGTTGCGAACGGCGCGCACAGCGCTCTGGCGAGCATCCTTCTTGGAGGAAGCGATATTAGCCATGGCAGGGGGGCACCAGGACAGGAGTGGTGGGCATCAGCACGAGCATAGGATTATAGGCCATGCCTGAGTTCGAATTGGGCGGGAAGCGACCAGAGGTCCATCCCGAAGCCTACGTCGCGCCGACGGCAGTTCTGATCGGCGATGTTCACGTGGCCGCGAGGGCCACCGTCTGGTTCGGCGCTGTGCTGCGCGGTGACGAGTCGACCATCACCGTCGGTGAAGGCACGAACATCCAGGACAACGCAGTCGTTCACTGCTCCAAGGGGCTGCCGACAGTGATCGGGGCGAGAGTGACGCTGGGTCACAACGCCTGCGTGGAGGGCTGCGTAATCGAGGATGGCGCACTCGTAGGCACCGGCGCGATCATGCTCCAGCGCACTCGACTGGGGGCGCGGGCGCTCCTGGCCGCTGGCTCCCTCCTCGCTGAGGACGAGACGGTGCCTGCCGACCACCTGGCGGCAGGTGTGCCGGCCAAGGTCAAGAAGCCGCTCTCGGGATCATCGGCGCACTGGCCACAACACGCCGCTGAGCACTACGAGGAGAACGGCCGCCGCTTCCGGGACGAACTCCTGCCGCTGGCCCGGCGCGATTGACTCTCGGCGCCCTCGCGCTCCCTGCCCACGCGAAGCTGAACCTGGACCTGCGCATCAGGGGCCGCCGCCTGGGCGGCAGGCATGAGCTCTCAACCCGCTTTCAAGCTGTGTCTCTGCATGATCTCCTGATGGTGGAGCGCGCCAGCGAATCCAGGCTCAGCGGGGGTTTGCTGGAGCGGCCGGAGGAGGATCTCGTCCTGAGAGCGCTGCACGCGCTGGAGTCGGATGTAGGCCGTGAGCTGCCAGCGCGATTCAGCCTGCACAAACGGATTCCGGCGGGTTCCGGGCTGGGCGGCGGCAGCAGCGACGCAGCCGCCGCTCTACTGGCCATCAATCGCCTCTACGACCTGAGGCTGGGTTCGGCGGCCCTCCAGCGGATCGCCGTTTCGGTCGGCGCCGATGTCGCGTTCTTCGTCCAAGGGGGAGCGGCGCGGGCCGGCGGTGTGGGCGAACGACTGGAGCCGGTTCAGCCGGCGGTCGGCTGCTTCGCCCTAGCATGGCCCGGCTACGGCGTCTCCACCGCCGCTGTCTACGAGACCTGGGAGGAGGTCGGCGGCGACGGCGAGAACGAGCTCTGCCGCGCGGCGCTGACGGTGGAGCCTCGCCTGGCCGCCTTTGCGGAGGAGTTGGGGCCAGGCTGGCAGATGACAGGCAGCGGCTCCGCCTTCTTCGCGCTCGCCGCGGACCTGGCGAAGGCGCGACGACTGCTCGAACGGCTTCGCTGCTGGACGGCCGTGGCAGTACCGGTCGCGGCTTGGGGTCCCGATTGACGCCGCCCCGCCTGCTGGCCGCCGTGCTCGCGGGCAAGGCTGCCGGTACCGCTTCTCGGCTCGTCGGCCAGGGGGGCGGCACCACGCTGCCGGGGCTGATCGCCAGCCGGATCGAGCCCCGCACACTTGCTTTGTTGGCCGAGCGGCTCACCGCGGGCAGCGTGCTCATCACCGGGACCAACGGCAAAACGACCACCTCCCGGCTCATCTCCAGCCTGCTGCAGGGGCTGCCAGCGCGGGTGGTGGCCAACCGGGCAGGCGCCAACCTGGTTACCGGCCACACCTCCGCAGTGCTCGCGGGCGCTGGACTGACCGGGCGGTTCAGAGCTGACTGGGGTGTATTCGAAGTCGATGAGGCAACGCTGCCTTCGGCGGTGGCCGAGCTCAAGCCCCGAGCCGTCGTGGTCGGCAATCTCTTTCGGGACCAGCTTGACCGCTACGGCGAGCTGGAGATGCTGGCGCTGACGATCGAACGCGGGCTCGAGGCGCTGCCGGAGGGCGCCACTGCGGTGCTCAACGCCGACGACCCCCGCACGGCGGAGATCGGCTACCGGCTGGGGGAGCGAAGGGGGCGCCTCAAGGTCCTCTGGTACGGGCTCGACGACCCCTCGGTTGCGATCTCGCAACTGCCGCACGCGGCTGACGCCCGCACCTGTCCCCGCTGCGGCTCGCGCCTGGACTTTCGGCAGGTCTACGTCGGCCACGACGGTGATTACGCCTGCCCAACCGGAGACTTCCGGCGCCCCGAGCGCGATCTCAGCGCCACACGCATTCAGCTGAATGGTCTTGACGGCGTCCGCTTCACAGTCGGTGGAGTTCAGGTCGGAGCGGCGCTGGGCGGGCTCTACAACGCCTACAACCTCCTGGGTGCGTTCGCCGCCGGCACCGCGTTGGGTCTCAAGCCCGGCTACATGGCGGAGCGGTTGAGACAAGTCTCAGCCGCCTTCGGTCGCCAGGAGCGCTTCCTGCACGAAGGTCGGCGATTCACGCTCATGCTGGCCAAGAATCCGGCTGGGTTCAACGAGATCCTGCGCGAGGCGGAGCGGCTGGGCGGCGGTCGACATTTCCTGCTCGGATTGAACGACCGCATAGCCGACGGACGCGATGTGTCTTGGATCTGGGACGTGGACTTTGAACTCCTGGCCGGGGAGTGCGCGGCCGAGACGCTGATCGCAACAGGGGTGCGGGCGTATGACCTGGCGCTGCGGCTCAAGTATGCGGGCCTGAAGGCGACGGTCGACGTAGATCTCAACCGCGCGCTCGATCGGCTGCTGGAAGCCGTCCCCGACGGGGCCGAGGGCTTCATCCTCTGCACCTACACAGCCATGTTGGACGTCAGAGCTCTGCTCGTGAGACGGGGTTGGCTGCGACCATACTGGAGGACGTGAGCGCGTTTGGCCAAAGGCTGACGATCGGCTGGCTGTACAGCGATCTGATGAACATCTACGGGGACCGCGGCAACATCCAGACGCTTGTCCAGCGCGCCCGCTGGCGGGGCTTGGAAGTCCGGGTGCTGGAGCTGGGCAAGGGCGCCGGTGAGGGCATCGAGGCTGTTGACGTGTTCTTTTTCGGTGGGGGTCAGGACAAAGAACAGGAACTTGTCTACGACGACCTGCTGGAAACGAAGGCCATCCACCTCGCGAACGCGATGCAGCGCGGAGCCGCCTGCCTCGCTGTGTGCGGGGGCTATCAGCTGCTGGGCCATTACTACCAGACGGCTCAGGGGGAGCGCTTGCCGGGCATCGGGTTGCTGGACGTACGGACTGTGGCAGGTGGTAAGCGGTGCATTGGTGATGTCGTGATTGAATCGGATGCTGAGCTGGGGCTGCAGCCGCGCACGCTCGTGGGCTTCGAGAACCACAGCGGGCGCACCTATCTCGGCGACGGGGTCAGGCCTCTGGGCCGGGTCCGGCGAGGCAATGGCAACAATGGCGAGGACGGCAGTGAGGGCGCGGTCTCCGGCAACATCTTCGGCACCTACCTGCACGGCAGCCTGCTGCCCAAGAACCCCCACCTGACCGACCTGATCCTGAGCCGCGCCTTGAACCGGGAGCTGGACCCCCTTGACGACAGCCTGGAGCTCGCGGCTCACAATTGGATCAAGGACAGGGAGCTAAGCGGGAGCCGACGAGCCTAGCCCGCTGTTGAAATAGAGCACCTCCCTCAGCCAAAGGCGCGCGGGTGGTCGTCGAAGTAGCCGGTCCGGTCGAGGTGGGCGCGTTCCCAGCAGTGACGAAGCGGTGCCATACATCCCCTGACGGATCGCGGCTCGTGTAAGCGTGTTTGAGCGAGAGCACCCAGCGCTGACACATGGCCACCAGCCACGGATCCTCCAGCTTTTCGGCAGGCGGTGTGCCGAGGACGGTGCCTTGCACCCGGACCACGTTTATGAAAGCGGCGGTTAAGATGATCTCGTCCTGGGCGGTCATCTCGGTCAGGAGGTCGACCGGGTGCTCGGCCACGCGCGGAGGCTACAGGCTAGAGCTGCGCCTGACCCGGGGGCCCTTGCCCGGCTTCCGTTTGTTCGCGCTTTGGAGGCCGCCCTGGCCCGGTCTCGCTAGGCTGGGCAAGTGACCGCCGCCAGGGCTCCCCACCCCGTCGCCTTTACCCCTATCGCCGAAGTCCCGCTGCGCGTTGACACGCTTGTCTATGAGCACGGCTGGCAGTCCTGGAGTCCCGCGGGCCTGCACCCGGCCCACGGCACATCATCTCGCCCCCACACTGCCAACGCACATACGCTTGGCTACCGGCCAGGCGTGCCGCTGCCAGAGCGTGGCTTTCAGGGCGAGGGGCTGCTGGCGGTGCTGCCGGGTGCTGGTGAGCCAGTGCGGCTCTTCTCCGCTCGCAAGCCAGCCGATTGCGTACCGTCGTTGCGGGCGGAGGTCCGTGACGGTCGGCTGCTGATCAGCTCCACCGGTGACAGCGGCTGCGTCTGCGAGCAGAGTCACTCGAGTGATCTTGGGGCCGCGCTCGCGGCCTGGGCCGAAGAGGCGGCCGCCCTCCGTGACCGCGCTTTGCCAAAGATCCCGCCGGTGTGGTGCTCCTGGTACCACTACTACCTCGCAGTGACCGATGAGGATGTGCTGGAGAACCTTGCCGACATGGACCGCCTGCGGATTCCGGTGGGGGTGGTTCAGATCGATGACGGCTTTGAGGCGCAGGTCGGCGACTGGCTCGAGCCCTCCAACCGCTTTGAGCGACCCTTGGCCGAGATCGCTGACCGGATCCGCGCCAGCGGCCGGCGTGCCGGCATCTGGCTGGCACCGTTTCTCGCCGGCGCCGAGAGCCGGCTGGCGCAGGACCACCCGGATTGGCTGCTGGCAGGCGCCGATGCCGGCCACAACTGGGGTCAGCAGCTGCACGCGCTTGACGTAACCAATCCGGCTGCGGCGGAGTGGTTGCAGAACGTTGTGTCGATGTTCCGAGGCTGGGGATTCGACTACTTCAAACTGGACTTTCTCTACGCCGGCGCGCTGTCCGGCCGCCGGAGACAGGCAGCCACAGAAGTGGCGGCCTACCGGGAAGGGCTGAGACTGATCAGGGAAGCGGTCGGGCCGGAGGCGACGCTGCTGGGCTGTGGGGCGCCCCTGCTGCCCAGCATCGGTTTGGTCGATGCGATGCGCGTCAGCCCGGATGTGGCTCTGTGGGAAGTACTCGAGGAAGCCGACCTGTCCCAGCCATCCCGCCGCTTGGCGATGCTCGCCGGGCGTGCACGCGCCTTCCAGCAGGGGCGGCTCTGGCTGAACGACCCCGACTGCCTGATCGCCCGGCCGGCCATGGAGGGGCGCGAGGCGTGGGCCTCACACATCGAGCAGTTCGGCGGCCTGCGCTCGGCCAGTGATCGCCTGGCCGATCTCGATGCCTGGGGGCTGGAGACGACCCGGCGCCTCCTCACGCCGGCCAGGACCGAACCCTTTCCGCTTGGCCGCCTGGACCTGGAAGGCGCGCCCATGGCCTGAGCGGCCGGCCATCAGCCGTCTGGGTCGGCTGGCTTCTTGTGGAGGGCGATGACTGTCACGTTGTCCCCGCTGCGCCGCTCGTCCAAGGCCAGCTTCAGCAGCGCTCTGACCACATCCTCGGGGCTGCCCCTCAGCAGGGGCGGAAGCTCCGCCGGATTCAGCACGTCCCAGAGCCCGTCGCAGGCGGCGATCAGCCAGCCCTCGGCGAACTGGGTCGCGCGCTCGTCCGGCTCGGAGCTGACGCCGAGGTGGTGGTACGGCTGATCCCCCAGCACCCTGGTTGGCATTACCCCGTCGCCGGTTCTGGGATCCACCACGTACGGTCCAGCGATCGCCGCGCCTGCGGCCAGGACCCGCTGCAGTTCCGCCGGGTCGGTCAGGCGATGCACCGTGGTCAACATCTCGACGCCACCCGGCCGGACCAAGGCCAGCTCGCAGTCACCTAGGTTGGCGACTTCCAGCCGGTCGCGCTGCAGCCGGAACGCCACCGCGCAGGCGCCAGAGGTCTCCTGAGCTGTCAGCTCCGCCAGCCGGCGGAGAGCGTTTCCGGGAGAAAGATTGGGCATTAGCTGAACGGCCTCGGCCGCCGCCACCTCGGCTGCTCTCGCACCGCCGTGACCGTCGAAGATCGCTCCCCAGGCGCCATCGCTGGTGAAACGCAGCTGGTGGCGGTCCTCCATGGTGCCCCGGGCTCCCTGAGCCGTCGCCACGGCCATCCTTAGGCGGCCGGCGGTCGAGCCAAGAATCGTCCCGCTCTCCTTGCCGCTGCCCTCGTCCATGGTCTCAGCCAACTCCTCTGTTCTCCATTGTCAGGCTGCCCCCGGGTACAGTCTCCGCTTGTTCTGGCCCGCATCTTCACAGGCACAGTTGACGGCTCCCAAGACCTTCAAATACGCTCTCGGCACATCCCCCGGGTGGGGGGTTCCTTCGGTGGAGGGTCAATAACGGCTCTTGCCTTAAGTGAACGGTTCTTGCGCAGTGAAGGGTTCCAATCTGGTGCTTCGGCAAGAGGAAGACCGGGTGTGTTGGGCCGAGGCACGGCCCCGCGGTGTCGGCCGAGGGCGGTGTCAGTCAAGCGCCCCTACGATCGCTGGCAAATTGGCTCGACAAGCCTTGATCTGAGGGGGGTCCCGCACGCCGATCATTCGTGCAGCCGTCTAAGTCGCCGCGTGTACTTCTCCATGGCCTCCCGCATCTGAGCACCGCGGTCGGCCTGGGGATCGACACCGAACACGTAGGGGAGGAAGCCATATCGGCAATTCCAGCCCGGATCGACTCCACATCGGTGGGCGGGAGGAGCCGAGCCGGGTTGCCGACTGCGATCCATCCAATGGGGATCCGCTCGCCGGCTGGGACCACGCGGCCGATATGGACAGCGGCGCCGAGGGCGACGCTGCTGGCGCGACCCATCACTGCTCCATTGAAGACCATCCCTCCCGTCGCGATGAAGACCTCGTCATCGACGCTGCAGCCCGTGAGGTAGGCGTGGGGTCCAACCGCACGTGATTTCCGACTCTGAGCGCATGTACCCCGGTGCCACGCAGGACGGCGCCCTCCATGATCACGCATTGCCTGCCGACGGCGACGGGTCCACCATCAGCTGTCAGCACCGCGCCATGGAGGACTCGGGTATGGGCTCCGATCGTGACATCGCCGCTGACAACTGCGGTCGGTGCGACCCAAGCGTCGGGATCGATCACCTGTCCACCTCCCTTAGCACCGGCTCCAGCTTCACAGCCAGGCCAGGCTCGACATTCCGGATCTCGACCAGCAGACACTGGATCGCCGCGCTGAGGGCCCGTCGGAGCTCGCCCGCGTCGACCGACTTCAAAAGGGCTCCTTGGAGCGGGACCGTCACCTCGGCCGGGAGACTGTCGAGTTCCCGGCCGAAGAACGACTCCAGTCCGAGGCGGCTACAGGCCAGAGCGGCTATGTGATCGCGGAGGTTATGAATGACGTGCTCCGTCTGCCAGACTTTGCCACGCTCGATGCACGCCCGCGCATGAAGCGCATGGTGGCAGGCCAGTCCGATGAGATGGCGCGGAGAGGGCCGTGGCGGGTGCGGTCGCTCGACAGCCTCACCGAAGATGGTTCGAAAGCGGGGCCCGAGCGGGCCGAACTCCGCTGCCGGTGCGACCGCCAGATCAACCTCCAGGCCGGTTGGGAGAAGGAAGACGCGGTACATGGTCGCGCCAGAGCGGAGGTCGAAGAGGTCTAGAGCTTCGAACTCGCGCTGCAGCCGGCTGGTCCAATCCCCCAAGACCGTCATGGGATCGGCCCCTTCGATGCCGAAGACCAGGTCGATGTCCGACCAGTCGTCCTCGCCTCCCAGCGCTCCGGAACCGGTGATCGCCGCCCCCGTGATCAGCTTGTCAGCGCGCGCCCACTCAAGCAGCCGACTGCGGACTCGCTCGCGATCCTCCGCTGTGAACACGGCCGCAGCGTAGCGCTCGCGGACCCCATTCCCCGCAGGTGGGTGTGAACCCGGCCCGGCCCAACTTCAAAAGTTCGCCAAGATAGACAGGTGGCGGGCAATGCAGCCGCGGTCGCGCTCGAGGGCGTGGCCCTCCGCTATGGGCCCTTCACCGCCATCGAGTCTATCTCCTTCGATGTTCCGCAGGGCCAGTTCGTCGCCCTCGTCGGCCCCACCGGATGCGGGAAGTCCTCGGTCCTGAACCTGGTGGCGGGCCTGGTCGGCCCGAGTGAGGGCGAGGTCACCACCGCCGGCCGACCCGTGACCACAGTCAATCGCGAATGCGCCTACATGTTCCAGGCCGACGCGCTGCTGCCCTGGAAGTCGGCGCTCGACAACGTCGCTCTCGGCCCCAATCTGCGCGGTACATCCCGACCGGGGGCCCTGCGATTGGCCCGCGAATGGCTGGTCAGAGTCGGTCTGCGCGGCTTCGAGGACCGCTACCCGCATCAGCTCTCAGGCGGTCAGCGCAAGCGAGTGGCAATGGCGCAGGCGCTTATCAACCGCCTGCCCATCCTGCTCATGGACGAGCCCTTCAGCGCGCTCGACGCCCAGACCCGGGCGCTGATGGAGCAGGAGCTGCTGACGCTGTGGCAGGAACAGGAGGCGACAGTCCTCTTCGTGACCCACGACTTGGAGGAGGCGATCGCCCTTTCTGACCGGGTGGTGCTGTTCACGGCCGGCCCCAAGGCGGCCCTCAAAGGGGACTATGCAGTCGAACTGCCACGGCCCCGGAACGTGGTCGAGGCGCGCTTCACCCCAGGGTTCAACGACATCTACGAACAGGTCTGGAACGATCTGCGCTCGGAGGTGATCGCGAGCTATGAGCGCCAGCGAGCGTAGCGCGGATCGTTCCCACCGGTCTCAGGCCATGCGCAGGCGCTACCTGATCCTCGCCATCCAGCTCGTGATTCTGGTCGGCGTGGTGCTGATCTGGGAGCTGGGTAGCAGACAGCACACCGACGAGGAGCACTTCCTGGTCGATCCGTTCATCTGGTCTCGACCTAGCAGGATCTTTGCCCGTGTGCTGGAGTGGCTGCAGGATGGGATCATCCTGAACAACGTCTTCATCACCCTGTACGAGGCGCTCATGAGCTTCGTGCTCGGCACCGCCGCCGGGATAGCCGCGGGATTCATCCTCGGTCGGTCTGACTTTTGGGCGCGGGTCTTGAATCCCTACATCCAGGTGGTGAACGCGCTGCCCCGGCTCGTCTTCACCCCGATCTTCTTCCTGATCTTCGGTCTCGACGCCAACTCAAAGATCGCGCTCGGCTTCTCGCTCGTCTTCTTCATAGTCTTCTTCAATGCCTTCCAGGGCGTCCGGGAGGTGGACCGGAACGTCTTCAACAACGCCCGAATGCTGGGAGCCGGGGAGAGGCAGATGGCCTGGCACGTGCTGCTGCCATCGGCATTGAGCTGGATTCTGACCAGCCTTCATACCTCGGTCGGTTTCGCGATGGTGGGAGCTGTGGTGGGGGAGTACCTCGGCTCGTCTAGGGGTCTGGGGCACATAATCGCGCAGTCCGAGGGCAACCTCGACGCGACGGGTGTCTGGGCAGGGCTGGCAGTGCTCAGCGTCGTGGTCGTGCTGGTGGAGCTGCTCGTCACGCAGCTCGAAAGGCGCTTGGTACGTTGGAAGCCGCCGCCGGCGGGCGACCTGCTGGCGGCTTGAAACGACGGAGGAGGATGCAGGTGAAGAAGTTCGCAGCTCTGGCGGTCCTATTGGTGATGGCCATCGCGTGCGGTGGCAGCTCCAACGCGCCGGCCGTCGCCCGGTCGGCGGGGCCGCCTGAGAAAACGAGCCTCAAGGCAGGCGTCGGCGGCCAGGGCCAGATCATCTACATGCCGCTCACCCTCGCCGACCAGCTGGGCTACTTCAAGGACGAGGGGATCAGCATCGAGATCACGGATCTGAAGGGGGGCGCGGATGCACTGAAGGCGGTTGTCGGCGGCTCTGTCGACTTTGTCTGCGGCTTCTATGAGCACACCATCCGCACCCAGACACAGGGCAAGTTCATCGAAACGATCGCGCTCTTCGACAACTACCCGGGCCTCGTCCTGTTCGTCGGCAAGAAGCATCAGGACGCCAGGACCATCAAAGATGTGGCGAGTCTCAAGATAGGGGTGACATCGCTCGGCTCGTCCACCGATGAGATGGTTCGCTATCTCTTCAAGCGCAACGGCCTCGACCCGGCAGCTGCCCAAACTGTGGCTGTGGGCTCCGGCGGTCCCGCCATCACGGCCTTGAAGAACGACCAGGTGCAGGCCCTGGTGACGGTGGAGCCGGCAGCGTCGACGCTCGAGCAGTCCGGGGATGGAAAGGCGATCTACGACACTCGGACGCAGCAGGGGACCAGGGACGTGTTCGGCGGCAGCTGGCCGGCGGGTGGCTTCTACCTCCCCAACGACTTCGCCAAGCAGAACCCGCGCACCGTTCAGGCCTTAGCCAGGGTGGCGGTGCGGACGCTGAAGTACATAGGCAGCCATTCCGCCGAAGACATCGCCGGCCGCCTGCCGGCGCAGATCTTCTATCCGGATGGAAACAAGGACTTCTTCGTCAAGGTGCTGAAGGCAAACCTGGGGATGTTCAGCTCCGACGGCAGGATGCCATCGGATGGCCCTGACACAGTGTTCAAGACAGTGAAGGTGGCCGATCCCAAGACCGACTGGTCGACAGTGGACCTGAAGCGGACGTACGACAACTCCTTCGTCGGCAAAGTGAAGGTCTAGCTCGGCGCACTGCTCAGGCGACCGATGAGGGCGCCCCGGCAGTCAGACATGAGCAAGCACACGGTCCAGCGGCCGCGGCACCTGGGCGAGATCCAGCGCGTCGATGAGCAAGGGCGCGTATTGGATCTTGCGGCCGCCGCGGGTGCCCATAAAACGACGCAGCTGCGCCTTGTTGGTGCGGCCTTGCTGCGCGGGCTGTTTCTGGAAGACGCGGAACGAGCCAAGCTCACCCTGAGAGTCGACGACCCGTTCCACGGTGGCGGCGCCGAGGGAGCGGATCAGCTCGTCCGCTAGATCGGCGACGCACACGTAGAAGCCGAGTGATTCCATGTCCGCGCGAGCGAGGTTGGAGCCGAGACCAACCCGCTGGAGGTGGCGCTGGAAGGCGCCCTCCTCCGCAGCGTCGCAGAGGCCGGCCAGTCTAACGTCCAGCCCCTGAGGGCCCAACAGGTCCAGGAAGCGTCCGATGGTCGTCGCGCCCCCAATTGGCACGACGGCAATGCCCTCACCGTCCAGATCCCGGCCATGACGCTCCGCTAGTGCTTTGAGCGCCAGCTGGTCGCTGATCCCCTCCACGAGCACCACTGCACGAGCGTGGTGAAGGTTCGCGCCCGAAACCTCGAGGGTGTCTGCGCTCGTCGGCGTATTCATCGAACTCCTAAGTATGGATGTTGACGCTGGGCCGAATGGGTTAGGGCAGGCGCGGCGGGTAGGCCGACCTGGCGCCGTTGTGTGTCGGAGCCTCGAGATTAGGCAGTGAAACATCGCCCAGGCGGGCAGGCCAGTACGTAACGGTGCACAGCTCGAGCACTCGGTTCGCCACGGAATGTTCACATCCCACCCGTGTTGGACAGGCTCCGGACGTGCTACATTACGAACATGGGTTCGATGGCAGCGAGCGCTTGGTCCTATCCTCTGAACGATGTGACGCAGTCGATAGCTGCTCTGGTGGGCGAGGACACGCGGCACCTGCCGGGAGTAGTGCAGGCGGAGCGGCTGAAGGAGATGCGCCAGGGCATTAACCGCTTGGAGGCGCAGTTCACAGCTGAGCTCCACGTCTTTGATAAGCAGCAGGGCTGGGCTGTGAGCGGTCATCAGAGCCTGCAGGGCTGGCTGCGCCGGGAATGCCAGTTCAGCTCCGCCGCCGGGGCTGACCGCATCCGCCTGGGCAGGCAGCTGGAAGAGCTGCCCCAGACAGCTGCGGCTTTCCAAGAGGGCCGGCTCAGCGCCCAGCATGTTGGCCTCGTCGGCCGGCTGGCCAGCCAGCTGGGGACCAAAGCTGTGCAGCCGGCGGAGGCGGATCTGGTCCGCTGGGGCTCTGAGCTCGACACCTGGGAGTTTCGGCATCTGACCCAGCGCCTGCGCCACTGCCTGGACCCAGAAGGTGCCCAGGCTGATGCAAATGCCCT
>JAABUQ010008385.1_pt1 | contig 14516 bp, 12 predicted proteins | sample 5560001 | NCBI WGS metagenome assembly JAABUQ01 (sample SAMN10711888, study PRJNA513371) | rock metagenome | isolation source: Antarctica rocks | place: Antarctica: Victoria Land, Finger Mt nord | collected 2015-12-18
GACTTCCAACTGGATTCCATGCGCTTTGGCCTCCTGAGCCGGGGTGTCACTGGTAGAGCCCTGATCAACGAAGACCAGTTCCACCGATTGACCAGTTGCCTCTTGCACGCGGCTTGCCAACTGACCCACGTGGGCGCGGTCTTGCTCATTGGCAGGCGTGACCAACAAGGTCAGCAGATGGCCCAGCGTATCAATGGCGATATGTACCTTGCTGCCTTTGCGGCGCTTGGCCCCGTCGTAGCCGGCATGAGCGCCACTTTCCGGTGTGGATTGCAGCACGCGGCTGTCAAAAATGGCGACGCTGGGCTGTCCTTTGCGTCCTTTGATGCCGCACAACAGCAGACGCAGGTCCTCGACCAGGGACTCGAAACTCCCTGCGGCCAGCCATCGCTGTGTTTGTTGCTACACGACAGACCAGGGAGGCAGATCATGCGGCATCATCCGCCAGGTCGATCCTGTACGGACGATCCAGCACAAAGCGTTGAATACTTCTCTCAAGGAAGAGCGCCGTTGTTCGGCATCTTCAGGTAATAAGGTCAGATAGGGTGCGACGAAGGCCCATTCATCGCTTGGATAGGGGTTTCTGGTGGTCATTCCACCATTTTACCACCTATTCGAGGTCGAATCACTAACAGGCTCTAGGCATTAACGTAAGGGGTATATTCCTCCCCTACTCAGCATTTCCAGGGTAGAGACAAACTCCTTGCGGTCAATGCTACTTAAATAAGAAGAACCTCAGCGAGTACTGGACCTGCAATCCGCTTATCTTTGCCTCGCAGGAACGCATGATCTGCGCCAACCTGAATGGCGATCTGACCCCTGGCTACGATCGCTACCGGCCCTTTCGCGCCGTCGTGCATAATGCGTCGGCCCCGGCGTTTGTCTTTGTGCCCGACGCTCCGCAGGTGGCGAATCTGGAGCAACTCCTCAAAGATACCCATACCCCCTACCAGAAATATACCATCGGCAAATTCGTCGTATACAAACCCGCTCACTCTCTACCCCTGCCCCATTACAAACCATAGCTGACTGCGCCTGCGGCGTAAGAGGAGGGTGAGTTGGTAGCTTGCGGGACAGATTTTTCTGAGCGGAGCTCAGAAAAATCTGTCCCGCAAGCTACCTATAATGCTTTCCCGTGCACCACCTGTTGCAGCGTCTCTATCAGAAATCTGACAGAATCGCCGGGGCCGTTCACGCATAATTTTGTTACTTTTGAACGTGGGCTGGCTGTAGCGGTACGCAAGACGAGAGGGCGCTCCTGATCCTCCCAGTGCGTATCAGGAATGATATTTCTGGCCACTTCTCCCGCGTAATCGCCACAGGCTACGAGTGACGCGGGCGTGAATACACGAAATTGCCAGTTGTCTTCGCTCTGCCCCATGGTGATAATTCTGTCGATCTCGTTGAGGCTCTTGAGCGAATAATCGAACGTCACATTGAATACTTCCCGCACAATCTGTTTCAATGTGGCGGCGTTGTGTTCCGCGATGCCGATACTCCTGCCATGACGTCTGGCCGGGCTTCCCATATCAATGCGTCCCTCCAACCGCTCTTGAAAGGTTTTATAGCGCGCGTCAAGATTCCAGCTGAGAGGCAATTCCAGGCTCCACAGCTTTAGCCTCTCTGTACCTGGCTCCTCTGTACCTGACTCCTCTGTATCTGACTCCTGCGTATCCGGCACAAAGCCTGCCCCTGTAAGTACTGCTTCCTCCGCTGACGTGAAAACTTTTTCCTCTTCAGTCGTACCATTAGCAGTGACGCTAAAATAGAGAGCGTCAGGGAGCTGACCGTTATGTAGTTTTAGACTACTCACAATATGCCAGCGGGCCTCATCAATCATTGCATTGAGCACCGCTGAAAAATCTTCGGGTGTAGCCTCATCTTCACTGCGAAAGTAGACACGAAGATATTTGCTAACTTTATCATTTGTCCTTCCGGCAAGGGCAATAAAACCTGGCGTAAATGGCATTTCTCTTCTCCTGATACCTTTTTTATCTGTCGGCATCATTATACCTTGCCTGGACAGAAGGTTCCAACAGCGCTGCAGTTTGCTCTCGTCTTCCCCACGGCTCCCCCCTCTCTCCCTGACAGAAAAGGTGTTCCAGGGAAGTGTGATGGCGAGCTGAGCGGCATGGCGCGCAAAACGGGCGGCATGAATGAGGTATCTACGTGCGTAGGCCATGAATGGCGTTTTCTCAGGAAAGAGGGCAATTGGCATGAAACCCTGTTTTGTTGGTACTTCTTTGTTCAAATTTGTGCTATTCCCACTAAAGATATTATAATTTAGTTCCTATGTTTGTTGTCCCGCGCATCTTTTTAGTACTATTTGATAACCTGCTTTGCTTTAAAGAAACATCTTAGAGGCGTATATCTATGTATAGTGATTTATTTCTGGTAGATCAACGGGTATACACGACAGTGAAGTGAACCTGAGAATGATGGAAGGAAAGAACATGCACAATCCTATGTCCCCATCTGCTGAGGGAACAGAAATGGGGCCAGCGACGAGGGCTGATGAATTTGGGAGATTGCGCGGGTTTGATTGGTGGTACCGTCTCTCTACCCCTGCGAAACCCGACGAGAGTGCATCTTTTAAGCAGAGGGAGACCTATCGCCGGACGCTGCTCGCCAGCATTATTTTGTTTTTATTGCTGGCACTGCTTCTTCTGGCCTTATTTGTCTCCATCGTCGCAATAAATGTGCCAAATATACTCGTGGCGACCTGTGTCATCGCGCTTCTTTTTATGGCGATTGCGCTTAATCGAGCGGGAATGTTAATCATCGAAGGTGTGATTATCGTCGGGCTGTGGACGGTGGGAGAATTTCTCACCTTTCTCGCTCAGTCCACCCTGGATATCAGCAACGTTATGCAGTACGATCTGCTGACGGTTGGCATACTCCTCGCAGTCGTCTATTTCCCATCCTGGAGCGCTTTTGTCATTGGCGTACTTAACTGTGTTCTTATCTGGTTGAGCATTGTCTATCTGAAACCTACGCCGGCGCTGGCACAACTTATTCACCACGATGGGCTTAGCCGCTTACTGACGCGCCCACTCTCGCTCATGGTTGTGATTATGATTGTTACCTATCTGTGGTCGCGCAGCGGTTACCAGGCATTGCAACGCGCGGACCGCGCGGAGACAATCGCGAAGCTGCGGCATGATCTGGCGGATCGCGACCTGGCGATGATGTTGCAAAAGACGCGTGTAGATCATAGTATTCAAAGTATCAGTGATGTTTTGAGCGCTTATTCCAATGGCAATGCGACCGCGCGCATACCCATGACATCCAACAATGTCCTGTGGAATATTTCTGGTCCGATCAATAATCTGCTGGGTCGTGCGCAGCGTACGCGCCAGGCGGAGGCCGAGTTGGAGCAGATGCGTTCCATTTTTCGCCGTCTTGAACACGAAAATGCCGCAATGCGCGCGACCTTGCAGAAACATGGCGAGCAACCATCTCAGCCGCTGCCAGGGCAGCGCCGGGGCAATAATGTGCCGCCTGATACTCGTGGCCCTGGAGGTCAGGGAGGCGGTTCGCCTCGTGGGGAGGGTGATTATAAGCGGCGCTAATGCCGTTTTTGTTTGTGGGCATGTGATTTTTAATAATGCAGGTAGCAGACAAGGGCGAGCTGAGCACGCGGGCGCCCTGAAGGTGGCCCCTACCCCGGTAGGCCATGAATGGCGCGCCGGCTTCGCAGGCTTGTTCAGACGCATGTTCATTGAGCGTGCGTTGGTGTGGTGGACTCTGGGCCTGATTCATGTTTTAACAAGCATCATGAGACCCCTACATGATCGGCCCATTCATGGACTGGGTGGCAGACGCCACCTGGTGGGTGCCTGGCACTGCGAGAACACCTTTCCTATGGGGGAGAGTCAAGCGCTATGAAGTGGGCCGGGCTTATGTTATACTGGCGCGTATGAAATTAGCGCTCAAAATCACGCCGCAGCGTAGTACGCAGTACGCGACCATGACGGCCGCGCTGGCCGCGCCTGAATTGCTCGCCAGTCCGCTGCGCGCGGCTATTCACGATCTTGTACCAACGACGCTCGCCGGGCAGGACTACCTGCTGGCGACGGTTGATGATAACTGCCTGGAGTCAGAACTGATGCATGCCATCCTTTCGCGTCTGGGAGCGATCAGCGAGGTGTACGAATATTTCGAGCGGGTTGGCGAGGAGCCGGGACCGTTTCTACGCCCGCTGGAGCCGCACTTTACGCCCTTTGTGCCGCTGGAGATGGCGGAGGCGCGCCGCTATAGGGGCAAGACAAACGAAATCTTCACGCGTGTGCTCCTCAACGTGGCGCTCTTCGCGGGGCAATATGGCGAGCAGTGCACCACGCGGCTGAGGATACTGGACCCGCTGGCTGGCGGTGGCACAACGCTCTTCCTCGCGCTGGCTGACGGTTACGATGCCTTTGGCATCGAACATGAGCGGCAGGATGTGGAGACAACCTCGGTCTTTGTGCGTCAGTACCTGGAGGGCGAGCATATTCCGCACAAAGAGATCGACGAACGTGGGAGACGGGCCGGACGGCGCTATCAGTTTGAGATCGGGCGCAAAGGTGAACGCAAGGATACCCGTCATCTTGTGCTGGTGAATGGCGATACCTGCGAGGCGGATGTACACCTGCGCGAAGTGCCGGGTGGTTCCCGTGTGCACGCGATCGTCGGCGACCTGCCCTACGGTATCCAGCACTTCAGCGAGGTTGCAGCACTGCTCAAACGTGCCTTACCGGTCTGGGAACGCCTCTTGCTCCCTGGCGGTACGCTGGCCCTGGCCTGGAATGCGACGCGTATCGAGCGCGCTGAGATCGTTGGCCTGGTAGAGCAGCACTCGGGGCTCCATGTGCGCGACGACCCTCCCTATACACAATTCGCCCACGCCGTGGATCGTGTGATCAAAAGGCGCGATATTCTGGTGGGTATCAAAGCTCCCTGATCTGGTTCAATCCATCCGCGATCCAGCGACGATGTTCAGCATAGTGATTCCCGGTGTTATTGACGAGGTGGGTGTACAGCTCATCGTTAGCGAGATCGGCCTTTGTGAGGTTTTCTACCAACTGAAGGATCTGCTGATAGGAGTCGTGGAACGCTGCCAGCACCTCGGGCAAAGGGGTATGCCGCCTGGCCTCTACCATCAGCGCATTGGCGCGCTCTGTTGACCAGGGTTCTCCATTGAGACCAGGATCAAGTTCCACGCCATGAAGGATTTCACTGATTACCGCCTGTTCCCACCAGGTTAGATGGGCAAGCACATCCTTCACCGACCAGGAGCCAGTGACGCCGGGTCGCTGTAGTTGTTCTTCGCTGAGCGTCGCGAGGAGAGACTCCAGTTGTGTATGCTCCCGTTGCATCAAATTGAGCAGAGAAGATTTGCGATTTTCGTCTTGCATCGAGATTGCTCCAATCTTGCAAGGGTTCAAGGCACGCTATATATGCGCTCCAATCTTATGTGCCGTCTCTTGCTGTATCGTTTCGCGGTAGCTCTGTACCTGTGTTCGTTGTTGTTCCTCCGACCACCCCAGCTCGTGCGCCATCAACGCGGCAACGTCGGCGACCGCGTCCAGCCCGCGCCGGCGATCTTCTAATACAATGGAGGTACGCCGTCCAAGCACATCGTATGGCGTCATCGCCATCTCGTAGCGGCAGGCATAGACCACCGCTGCCCTGGTGTATGGCAGATCGTCGATTAAGCGCTCAGCCAGGGTCGTGTCCCGGGCGATGATGTCCAGCACATGGCGCATCTCTGTGCCGTAGCTGCGGCTGAGCTGAGCGACGATATCAGGGGCAAGACCGAGCTCCACCGCCAGTTGCTCCAGTTGTTGTCTGCTGTTAAGCCAGCCAGCACTCCCCTGTAAGGGCAGGCTTTGCGTCAGGTGGAGCGGTCTGGAGCCATCGCGCTTGCTCAGTACATCCACTGTATCCTGCGCCATGCGCCGGTAGCCTGTCAGCTTGCCGCCAGTGATCGAGACCAGGCCGGTCGGGCTTTGCAGGACCGCGTGGGTGCGCGAGAGTCGGGCGTTCGAGTGGTTGCCTGTGCGCGCTTTGAGCAGAGGTCGATAGCCGGCGTAGACGCTTACGATCTGCTCAGGTGTGAGCCGCGTTGCCAGGTAGCGATTGAGATGGCCCAGCAGGTAAGCGATATCCTGCTGGCTGGCCTCGGGATGATCGAGCTCGCCTGAACCGGTATCTGTGGTGCCAAAGAGGACGCGCGACTCCCAGGGCACGAGGAACAGGATGCGCTTATCGTCGGTCTCTGGCAAGACGATCGCACTCTCCCCGATCGGCAGGTCCGCGCGCGAGAAGACCAGGTGCACGCCCTTGCTTGGCTCGATCTGTATCTGTGGCTGCTCTCCTGCTAGCGCCTCGACCTGTTCGGTGAAGACGCCTGTCGCGTTCACCACGTGGCGCGCCCGGATCGTGATCTCCTGCTCTGCCAGGCGGTCGCAGACGGTTGCTCCGCGCACCTGCCCATCTTCCATCAGGAACGAGGTCACCTCGCTATAGTTCGCGATAATGGCCCCGAAGCTCGCGGCCGTTCGTAGCAGTGTAATCGTCAGACGCGCGTCGTTTGTCTGCGCATCGTAGTAGAGAAAGCCTTCCTGCAATCCCTGTGAGATGATAGAGGGAGCCAGCTTCAACACCTCGGCGCGGCTCAAGCGGCGATGCCTGTGCACATTGTTGCCTCCGGCCATAACGTCATAGAGCCAGAGGCCCAGATCGAGCAGCTTACTCAGTCCGATACCTCCTGGCGGCGTCACCGGCATCCCCACCGGGTGGCGCTCGCCCTCGTAGATGGGCAGGACGAAGCCAAGGGGGTGCACCAGGAACGGAGCGTTGCGCAGCAGCAGGCCACGCTCAACCAACCCTTCATGCACCAGAGCGAAATCGAAATTGGGCAGGTAGCGAATACCACCGTGCACAAGCTTGGTTGATTTGCTGCTGGTACCGCTGGCAAAGTCGGCCTTTTCAACCAGAGCGACCCTGTAGCCACGCGTCACGGCGTCCAGGGCGACCCCTGCCCCCGTCACGCCACCGCCGATGACCAGGACGTCAAACTGTTCTTTTTGGAGCAAAGATACGTTATGGGTGCGTTGTGTTGAAGCGAGTGATTGCATTGGTGTTATTCCTACATAATCGCGAATAACCGCGAGGATTGGCGGCTGACTGCAAGAATTGGCGGGCAACCGCAAGGGATTGGACGATTACAAGAGATCGGGCAACCGCGAGGGATTGCCTCTACTATATACGAACGACAATGCTTCCTGTAGTTCACGTAGTTCACGCTTGTTCCCAATGTAGGGAGCGTTCTACGGCGCGTTTCCAGCCCGCGTAGAGGCTCTCGCGCTGATCGGCGCTCATCTGTGGCTCAAAGGTGCGGTCGATGGCCCAGTGGTCGGCGACTTCACGGAGACCGCTCCAGAAGCCTACCGCCAGCCCGGCGAGATATGCCGCGCCGAGGGCTGTGGTCTCCGCGACCTTTGGACGCTGGACCGCTGTCCCCAGGATGTCGGCCTGAAACTGCATGAGCAGGTTGTTGACGACGGCACCACCATCTACGCGCAGCGCTTTCAAGGCAACCTGGCTATCGGCCGTCATAGCCTCCAGCACATCGCGTGTCTGGTAGCACATCGCTTCCAGCGTTGCGCGCGCGATATGACCGATATCGCTGCCGCGTGTCAGGCCAACAATCAGTCCACGTGCGTGGGGGTCCCAGTACGGTGCACCAAGGCCGACAAAGGCGGGGACGAGATAGACGCCGCCATTATCCTGCACGCTCCCGGCCAGCGCTTCTACATTGGCACTGGCGCTGATCGCCTTGAGGCCGTCGCGTAGCCATTGTACCGCCGCACCGGTGACAAAGATGCTCCCTTCAAGCATATAGGTTACGTTATCTCCTACATTCCAGCCGATGGTAGTAAGTAGCCCATGTTGCGATGGTACGCCCTGACTGCCAGTATTCATGAGCATAAAAGAGCCTGTGCCATAGGTGTTCTTTGCCATCCCTACCTCGAAGCATGTCTGCCCGAAGGTTGCCGCCTGCTGATCGCCTGCTACGCCCGCGATGGGGATTGGAGCGCCAAAGAACTCCGCCGCGCACTCACCAAAAATGCCGCTGGAGGGCATGACTGCTGGCAGCATCGCGCGCGGCACGCCCAACTCTTTGAGCAGCACATCGTCCCAATCGTGCTGATAAATATTATACAGCAGGGTGCGTGAGGCGTTGCTCACATCGGTCGCATGTACACGGCCGCCGGTAAGGTGCCAGATCAGGAAGGTATCGACGGTACCAAAGAGTGCCTCGCCGCGCTCGGCCTTCTCCCGTACGCCAGGAACATTATCGAGAATCCATTTCACCTTGGTGCCGGAGAAATAGGCATCGGTCACCAGCCCGGTTCGCTCCTGTATCTCTTTAGCAAAGCCTCTCGCTTTGAGCTCGTCGCAGATCGGCACTGTGAGCCGGCTCTGCCAGACGATCGCGTTACAGACGGGCCGGCCCGTTGCTTTCTCCCATACAATGGTCGTCTCGCGCTGGTTGGTGATGCCGATCGCCGCGATATCTTGAGCTTTCACCTGTGCCTTTTTTAATGCCTCCTGGGCCACGCTGAGCTGGCTGGACCAGATCGCTTCGGGATCATGCTCCACCAGGCCGGGGGAGGGGTAGAGTTGGGGAAATTCCTGCTGCGCTATACTGACCGGCTCGCCGTTATGGTTGAAGAGAATCGCGCGTGAACTGGTTGTCCCTTGATCCAGGCTAAGGACGAGATGCGCCATTGAAAACTCCTTTTCGCCTCTTAACGTTCGCTTCATACGCACTTCACAGCCAGGCTGTTCCTGCTGAGATTGTAGCCTCGCCGCGTTCTGTTCGTAGCCGCATTATATCATGCCTGCCAGCTAGCTCCACAACCTCTTCCCGCGCCTGTGGTGTGGAGAACAGTGTAAAGATAGTTATGCATATTTTCGGCCTTTGGCCGAAAATATGCATAACTATCTTTAAGAAAGGGGCAGGCTGCCTTTGGCCGCATGGTGGGCAGCAAAACCATTAAAAAAGCTATAGGCTGCCGCAGGCGGCGAGTCGCGAAAGGAAGCTGAGGAGGTAGGCTGTAGTCAGCAGCTATGGATGAACTATACAACGACCCCCGCTTCGCATATAATGATACCGAGATCCGTCATCTCGTCTCACGAGATAGGAGCAGGTGGCTTGTGTACTGGTGTTAAGAGCTTGTAGATCCTGAGATGGTGGAAAAATACGAATTTATCACGCGCCAGAGGCATTGCTATGCCGGGGCGTGTTGGATATGAGGTAGAATGAATGCGTAACCTCCCCAATATATTAAGTGTAAGCCGACTGATCGCCACCGTGGTGGTATTTATATTAGTCCTGGTCAATCAGCCCTGGGCCTTTCTTGTGGCAACATTGATATTTGTCATCGCGTCGGTGACGGACTACCTGGATGGTTACCTGGCGCGCCGCTTGAAAGTCGTTTCGTCGTTGGGTGTATTTCTGGACCTGACCGCCGACAAGGTCTTTGTCGCCGCCATCCTCATCGCGTTTGTGCAGATCGCGCTGGTGCCAGCCTGGATCGTCTTTATCATTATCACGCGCGAGTTCCTGGTAACGGGCCTGCGTTCGGTCGCGGCTGCCAGGGGGACGGTCATCCCTGCTGGCATGTGGGGCAAGCAAAAAACCTTTATCACACTGGTTGCTATTGGAGCGCTGCTTCTCGCCAAAGGCATGGGGGCACACATGCTCTCGCTCTTTCCGCCTATGCTCACTTTTACCAGCCAGACCGTCCAGGGCGGCGAACTCCTGCTCCTGGTTGCCGACGGGCTTATTATCCTGGCAACGATCTGGACGGCTTTCTCTGGCATTGAGTATATGATCAGCGCGTTGCCGCTCTTTCGCAGCGCGCCTGATGAAAAAGTTTCGCTATAACTGAGGGGTTGTGCCGGTCGGCTGTGGAGTGGCGCTCTCCTTCTTGCTGCCAATCTTGCGTTCAGTCCCTGCCAGGAGGCGACCAATATTATCCGCGTGAAAGAGCGCGACAAGTGCAGGAGCGATCACCATGTAGAGCATCTGCGGCAGGCTAACGCGACCGATAAAGGCTGGATTATTCAGACCGGTGATGTAGAAGGCGATACCGCAGACAAGGGAAGTCAGGCAGCCAACCAGTGAACCAAGCGAGACATAGCGCGAGATACCGATCGTACTGAACGTGGTGATCGCGCCGATAAGAAATGTCAGTGGTGAAATCACCAGCAGGGCGCCGGCACCAGTCATAACGCCACGACCACCTTTGAACCCGATAAATATGGAAAAACAATGTCCCAGCAGCGCCGCTAACCCTGCGGCCAGAATACCCCAACCGCCGGCATAAAAAGTGGAAACATACAGCGTGAGCAGCGCGGGCCCTATCCCCTTGGAGATATCCAGTATGAGTACGATGATCGCGGGTACGGTGCCAAGCGTGCGCAGTACGTTTGTTGCGCCTGTTTTGTGACTGCCATGTTGGCGTATATCAAAATCTTTGCCGCGCAGGAGCTTCCCCATCCAATAGCCGGAAGGAAGCGAGCCCCATAGATAGGCAATGAGCGTTATAAACAAGAGCGAACCGATGATACCGGGCATCGAATTCTCCTTATATGTTGTTCGGCATGCAGGTTGGACAGCCATACTACGTACGTATGGCGTACCTTATAAAAGCGCCAGAAGCGTCGCAGGTGCTGCTAGCTCCGTTCCTCTGGCAGGGCCTGCCAGCCACATTATAGACCTGTTAGAGAGAATTTGCTAGAGGAACGCTGCTGGAAGGACGGCTCGCTTAGACGCGCCATTGGCCATCATTCATCCACAGAATATTGTCGCTAAGGTGTACGATGCCGATACGCACGTTCACAAGTATCAGCGTATTGGGCGTAATCTCTGTCAGGGCAGCCAGAGTGTCTGGATGACAGATAGTGATGGACTCGACAGAAAGAAGTGGAACTGCCACGATACAATCACGAATCATTTTTTCGATCACCATTACACGCCTTTCACCCGCTTCAATGTGTTCTCGTGCCTGGAGGAGGGTCTGGTGAAGGACGGCCGCCGCCTGGCGTTCTCTCGTGGAGAGGCGCTGATTGCGGCTGCTCATAGCGAGCCCGTCGTGCTCGCGAACTGTTGATAGGACGCGAATAGTCACATCGATGTGGAGGTCGTGTACGATCTGGCGCAGGACAGCGATCTGCTCGGCATCTTTTTGCCCGAAAAAGGCAAGGTCTGGCCGTACGAGATGGAATAATTTGGTCATCGTTGTGGCAAACGTGCGTAAACTGGTGCCGTCAGGCATCTGCTGCATATGTTCCGCCACCGACCCCAACGGTGTAACAAAGGTGGAGAAGCCTGGAGGATACATATCCTCGCGGCGGGGGAGAAAGATGATATCAGTGTTGTTATTGCCCAGCAGCCGCAGGTCATGCTGCAAATCGTGTACATAATAATTATCATACTGGTTTAGGCCAAAGAGTAATGTTTGATCAAGAAAGCAGACTACAACGATCTCGCTCGCCGCACGTGCTGCATGAATAAGTACCCTGTGCCCTTCGTGCAGCCTGCTGTTGATAGCAACAAAGCCGACTGTCCCTCCTGCCAACCAGCCACGGGCGGTTTCAGTCATTTCGTCCAGGCTATCGATGATGCGCATTATAGCTCCCGCTCATATTTCCTTGCATCCAGATAACATGCTATACTACATAGGCACCTTGCCGTCATGGCGGTTCTCCTCCGCAAGGAACTGCTGGTAGGTCCCGCGACGTCTATAATCACCACTGGCGATCTCTCAACGCGGGTGATCTGATAAAAGGTGTAAGGAGATAGATATGTATAGAATTCAACGATATGTTCGTGCGGTTTTGAAACTCCTCGCCTTCAGTATTCCGGGCTTCTTGTTGCTTGCTTTACGCTACCTGCTCCGTACTCCACAACCGTTGGAGAGTGTTTTGCCTGGAGAAGCACGTCTATATAAATGGACGCGCGGTTATATTTTTTATAAAATCGCTGGTGCGCCAGATGCTCCTCCTCTTGTCTTGCTGCATGGGCCCGAGATTGGTGCGTCCTCCTATGAGATGCGCCATATAATGGAAGGGTTAGCGCGGCACTATCGTGTCTATGCTCTCGACCTGCTCGGTTTTGGGCTATCGGATCGTCCCCATATTGATTATTCTGCTACTATATACGTCACTTTATACCGCGATTTTCTCAAGGATGTCGTAGGACAACCAGCGGTATTACTGGCGAGCGGACTGAGCTGCAATTATAGCATAGCTGTAGCAGCAGAGCAGCCAGAGCTGTGCCAACGTGTTGTGCTCCTCTCACCAGTCTCTCTGTTTGAGGATAAACGACAGCCCGGGTGGCTGACGACGCTGCTCACTCCGGGTCCAGGTTTGTTTCTCTATGCCTTTCTTACATGGCGTGTCGTGCTGCGCGGCGTTGTTGCGCAGCAGCGGATGCAGCCCTATCAAGATGTGTCAGCACTTGAACTTGACTACGTCTCAGCGGCCGCTCATCAACTGGGTGCACACTATGCGGCGCTCGCCTGGCTGGGAGGGAAGCTGCACTTGAACGTCCTGTCGCAGTTCGAGGGGTTGCAGCAGCCAGTCCTGCTTATCTGGGGTGTACAGGCTTTACATGATGCGCGGCTCATGTCAGGAAAGCATAGCATCTCAGCGCAAACTCAGGTGGTGCTGATACGCGATGCAGGTGTGCGCGTACAGGAAGAGCGACCAACAAAGATTGTGGCGAATGTGCTGGCGTGGCTGGCTGATGAAGCCTCGCCGGACGCCGCTGACGCCCCATCCCGGCTTTCTTCCATGCCCGACACACATGTTATCGTGCCAGCGGCCGCAACTGATGCTGCGTCAGAGGGTGCTGCGACCATGTCTGCCGAGAGTGTCGCGTCAGAATATACGCCAGATGAAGGGGCTGAAGATACGAGGCCAGTTCATATGCCAGATGAAGGGGCTGAAGATATAGGGCCAGCTCATATATCAGATGTGAGAGCTGACAACAAAGAAATAGGTCGTACGTCAGACGCAAGAGCAGATAGTATAGACGAGGAGTATACACCAGTCAGCGCAGAGGAAAGGCCGGCATCCTCGGAGGTAACAGCAGGGGTCGCTGAGCAAGCTATCCAGGAAGCGCCAGCAGGGGTTGCTAAGCCGGCTCTCCCGGAGGCAGCGGTAGAGGATGCTAAGCCAGCTATGGGAGAGGAAACAGCGGCTGCGAATGAAGAGGATACGCTGATAGTGACGGCACAGGCGTATTGTGTCAAGTGTAGGCAGAAGCGCATCATGCAGAACGCCCGGCGCGTTGTAACGAAGAATGGGCGCAATGCTATAGAGGGGATCTGCCCTGTCTGTGGTACGAAACTTTTCCGCTTTATCGCGAGTTAAAAAGAATATATTCAGACATCCGGCTACGTACTGGACTTTTACTGACCGTTAAATATATACATGCGAGGATAAAAATAAGTAGTGGGAGGGGAGAATGCGTAGAACAAGAACAATGGGCCAATGCAGCTTCGTTAAAGAGCGATGAAAATAAGGGAAAAATCACTTGACGTTCTGTAATTCAGAACGTATAATCTCCCTCATGTGTGTTGAGCACCTGCGTTCGCACGTCAACAAGGCGCAGCGTTATGTCACCTCGGATGGGTAAGAAAGGCAGCAACAAATGCGTCTCCCTTCGAGCGTCGTCTGTTGCCAGGGTATTCATCCTCTTTTGTGACAACTTCCATTCTGGAAGTTGGGCTGAAAAATGTTTTCTATGGAGTAGATAGGGTAGGGAAAGAGTAGTGATAGAAGATGATGGGCAGGAAGAAGTGGAATAAAAGAGTGATGAGTCTTATAGTAGGAGACGAACAAGTAATTACGAGGCGGATTTCTGGAAGACCCACTCGTGGTCAAGAGCCTCACCAGGAGGAGTTTTACAATGAGTATTGGTGGACAGAGTGATGCGAAGTCTGAGCGCAAGGTCTATCGCTTGACGCCAGAGGGCTTTGCGAAAAAGAAAGAACGGCTGGACTACCTGCGTAACGTCAAACGCAGAGAGGTCGCTGATTATATCCATGAGGCAAAGGAGGCCGGAGATATCAGCGAAAGTAGCGCTTATGAAGAAGCCAAAAACGATCAGGCGAAGATTGAAGGCGAGATTTTAGAACTGGAACAACTGCTGGCCCTCTCAGAAATTATGACGCCGGATATGCATATCCAGGAAGAGGGGCCGCTTACGGTGCGCATCGGCACCCAGATAGAACTGGAGACTGAGAGCGGTGCGAAACGCCTGTACAAGCTCGTCGAAACCTTCGAAGCCGATCCTAAAGCTGGCTTGATCTCCGATCAATCCCCCGTAGGGAAGGCGCTGTTGGGGCACAAGGAAGGTGATGAGGTGAGTGTCTCCACACCGGGCGGAGTGACTGCATATACAATACTCTCCATTCGTCCTATGTTTTAACTCTTACAAAGAGAGCAAAGCG
>JAABUQ010008386.1_pt1 | contig 14515 bp, 14 predicted proteins | sample 5560001 | NCBI WGS metagenome assembly JAABUQ01 (sample SAMN10711888, study PRJNA513371) | rock metagenome | isolation source: Antarctica rocks | place: Antarctica: Victoria Land, Finger Mt nord | collected 2015-12-18
TCCGGCCACAGCGCAAAAGCGATTTTCTCCCGCGGCAACCGCTCGCCGTAATGCAGCAGCAGGTACGCGAGCAAGGGCATTGCTTTTGGAGGAGCGCTGAAAGTCAACTGCCCGTTTCCGTTAAACAGGCGCGGTGTTCCGAACAGCTCAACTCGCAACGTCAGCGGCAAGACCTCTCGGCGAATTTCACGGGTGACTGACGGGGCTCGAACCCGCGACCTCCGGAGTCACAGTCCAGCGCTCTAACCAACTGAGCTACAGTCACCGAATCAATCGCGCCCGGAGGGAATCGAACCCCCATCTTCGAGTTTAGAAGACTCGTGCCTTGTCCATTAGACCACGGGCGCACGTTTGTCATGCTGGCACTCGAAGCACGTCCGTGTTAGATTGTATCGCAATCGGGATGACACGATTTGAACGTGCGACTTCTGCGTCCCAAACGCAGCGCTCTACCAAGCTGAGCTACATCCCGCTGCGGCGTAGTTCTACGCTCCCGAGGCTTTCCTTGCGCCTAAAACAAGAGCTGGTGAAACCCCACGTAGCGGGATAAGTCTAAGGCGGCTCCGTCGCTGGCAAAAATGCTGCCCTCTTCAAACCGCAGACCCGCCGTCAGCGCTGCACGCATGATGCGCAGGTTGTTTCCTGGGACGAGGACCGTACACCAGCGTGCATCATACACTTGATGCAGCGCCGCGAGGGCAAAGGCAAAGAGTTGCCGCGAGTACGCGGCCGAGGAAGCGCACATCGGGCCGATACGCCCGTTTGGCCAAACATAGCAGTAAGCGACGAACTCGCCCCGCAACAAAAACGCAACGCCATGGGCATGCCTGGCAAAATAGTGGTGATCGAGCGGACGGGCGCTGCCACGGATTTCGCGGTCCAGCGCATCCAAGGACCGTCGGTGTACGTGCAGATCGATCGATTCGGTAGCGAAACGATAGTCTCCCGAGGCCATGCGCAGCAGCTCGTCCTCTCGCGGAATTTCACCGCGCAGTTCGATAACCGGTGTGTTGAGCGCTAGTCCACGGTGCAGCACGAATGCGAGCGCGCCGTGCGCACTCCATTGCGGCAACGCGCTGCGCACGACTTCCCCAGCGTCGCGCGCCACTTCGCGCAAAAGTTGCAAGCCGATTCCGTTGCCGCGAAAGCTTGGTTCCACGTAAAGCTCGGAAAGAAACCACTCTTCTTCTAAAGCATGCGCAATTGCAATCGCAATGCTGTCGCCGGCATCCTTTGCGACCCAAGCATCATTTGGTGCGTTGTAGGCGATGTACTTCCACAACGCGCTGCTCTGCTCGTCGTGCCAACGCCGCTGCCCGAAATAATCGAGGTCTCGCTGCGTAGCAGGGACTACATGTGCCTTAGCCAATCGGCGCCCGCGCCAAAGCCGATAGCAAGTTTACCGCGGCAACGTGCCTGTGGCTGATCGAGTTTTTTTCCGCTTCACTCATGTCTGCGAAAGTCACGGATGCAGACCGGTAACAGAAGACGGGGTCGTAGCCAAATCCAAAGTTACCGCTTTCTCGCAGCGCAACAGAGCCCGACACTTCCCCGTAACTCGTGACGCGCTCCCCGGCGGCAGAGATGAAGTGCATAGCGCAACAAAATTTGGCCGCGCGCTCGTGCAAGTGAGCTTCCTGCAGTTCACCCAGCAACCGCGCCCGCCGCTCCGGCCAGGTTAGATTCGGTCCTCCATATCGTGCCGAAAGAACGCCGGGACGGCCACCCAGCGCGCCGACTTCCAGGCCTGAATCGTCTGCAATGACCGCGCACGCGACGTTTCCGCCTTTACACAGTTGACTATAGAGCGCGTCGGCTTTGAGCCGGGCATTTTCAGCGTAGCTGTTACCGTATTCCTCAACTTCCGCGAAGTTCTCATAGGCGATTAACTGCAGATGCGAGGTAGCAAAGACCTGTTGTAGTTCGCGCATTTTGTCCGAGTTGTGCGTGGCAACGTACGTCTTCACTCTGCCAGCCGCAAGACCGCCATGAACGCTTCTTGCGGCAAGTCGACGCGTCCCACGCGCTTCATCCGCTCTTTGCCCGCCTTCTGCTTCTCGAGCAGCTTGCGCTTTCGTGTGATATCGCCGCCGTAACACTTGGCCAACACATTCTTGCGCATGGCGGTGACCGTCTCGCGAGCCACGATCTTTCCGCCGATCGCCGCTTGAATTGGAACATCGAACATCTGCCGTGGAATCAGTTCTTTGAGTTTTTCCGCGAGCGCGCGGCCGCGGATCGATGCCTTGTCACGGGCAACGATAAAAGATAGCGCGTCGACCGGTTCGGCGTTGAGCAGAATCTCAAGCTTCACCAGATCCCCTTCGCGGTAGCCGATCAGTTCATAATCGAGCGATGCGTAGCCCTTGGTGCGCGACTTCAACTGGTCGAAGAAATCGACGATCACTTCAATCAGCGGCATCTCATAGCTGAGAATTACGCGGCCGTCGTGAAGGTATTCCATGTCCGCGAGTGTGCCGCGCCGCGACTGCGTTATGTCCATAATCGCGCCTACATACTCGGGAGGTGTCATGATCGTCGCCTTGACGTATGGCTCTTCGATCTTCTCAATCATATTCGACGGAGGAAGTTTACTGGGATTGTCGATCGTCTGCACGCTGCCGTCGGCCAGGGTCACCTGAAAGACGACCGACGGAGAAGTCGCGATCAGATCGAGCTTGTAATTGCGTTCGAGGCGCTCTTGCACGATCTCCATGTGCAGCAAGCCCAAGAACCCGCACCGAAAACCGAACCCGAGCGCGATGGAAGTTTCCGGCTCGTAAATGAGCGACGAGTCGTTCAGCTTTAGTTTCTCGAGTGCATCGCGGAGCTCGGAATACTCCACCCCCTCGTTGGGATACAGGCCGCAGTAGACCATGGGAACGACCTGGCGATAGCCGGTAAGCGGAACGTGGGCTGGGTTCGTAGCACCCGTAACCGTGTCGCCGACGGTGATGTCGCCCAGCGATTTGATGTTTGCAATGACGTAACCGACGCTCCCGCTTTTGAGATTGTCGGTTGGACGCATTTGGGGAATGAAGACGCCCACCTCGGTGCACTCGTACACGCGCTCGTGCGCCATCGACATAAATTTTGTGCCCGCACGAAGCTCGCCATCGACGACGCGGATATAGGAGACGACGCCCCGATAAGAATCGAACTGCGCATCGAAGACAAGCGCGCGCAGATGGTCGCTCTTCCCCTTGGGCGCCGGGATGCGCGTAACGATCGCTTCCAGAATCTCTTCGATGCCGATGCCGGCCTTGGCGCTGGCAAGGATCACGTCATCCTGATCGATGATGAGCAGTTCTTCAATTTCCCGTTTAATTCGCTCGGGGTCTGCGGCCGGCAAGTCGATCTTGTTGATGACGGGGATGATGGTGAGCTCGTGTTCGAGTGCCAGGTGATAATTGGCTAAGGTCTGAGCTTCGATACCCTGAGCCGCATCAATGACGAGCAACGCGCCTTCGCAGGCGGCCAGTGAGCGGGACACTTCGTAGGAAAAATCTACGTGACCCGGCGTATCGATGAGGTTGAGCTCGTAGATCTGACCGTCGCGAGCCGGATATTTGAGTGTAACGGGATGCGCTTTTATCGTGATTCCACGCTCCCGTTCCAGATCCATCGCGTCGAGCAATTGCTCCGACATGTCCCGCAGCTCGATTGTTTTGGTGATTTCGAGCAGGCGATCCGATAAGGTCGTCTTCCCGTGATCGATATGCGCGATGATGCAAAAATTACGAACGTTGGTAGCAATTAGCGAACGCGCGTGTGGGTCGGTTTTCGTGCTCACCCGTTGAAACTACAGATAGTAACAGGCCGTGGGAATAACGTGTGCGCGCAGCACTTGCAAGAGGATGAGGACCACCAGGAACGATAAGTCCAAACCGCCCACCGGGGGAATAATGCGCCGTACCGGCGCCACAACCGGCTCCACGACCATCGCGATGTAGTCACTCCAGCGTCCACGCAAGCTCGGGACCCATGACACCACCGCATACACGATCATGATGATCGTATAGATATATATGGCGTTGGCGACCCCCGCAAGGAAGGAACAGGTTGCTGAGTTCACGAGCCTACGGTTCTATGGAAGCGCTGCGAGTACTTGTGGCGGAATGCCTCGCAAGAACGGTTCAGGGTCAATGGCTTGGCCATTGCGCATAACTTGATAGTGTAAATGCGGCCCGGTGGAGCGTCCGCTCGAGCCGACAAGCGCAATGGGCTGGGCTTTGGTAACTCTTTCGCCGAGGTGAACGTCCGCGCGAGAAAGGTGCGCGTACCACGTGTGATAGCCGTTGCCGTGGTCGATGTCCACCTTTAACCCGTATCCGCCGTCGTAGTCTGCGGCCACGACGGTACCTGCTGCCGAGGCGCGCACGACGTCCCCGTAGTTGGCGTCCAAATCGACGCCCGCGTGGAACTCGGCCGTTGGCGACGAGCGATAGCAGTAACATCCCACGACCGCCGCTTTCCCGGCCGGATTTATAGAAGGTATCGATGCAAGCATGTGCGCACGCGCAATTTGCGCCAAGCGGCGCATGTTCAGCACTCGAAGCGGCAACCGTCGCATGCGCGCCGCCTTATCGCTGCCTTCGGATATCAGTGTCAGGCCATTGACCGGGTTTTCCTCGGTGGAGAATTCGCGCTGAGTAACGGTACGACTGCCGAATTGGGCGAGGCTCCAAATCGCCGCCATCGTCTGCTGCTTGTTCGCACCGATTGTTTGCATAGGCGCCCGCCCACTTACGGTTGCGCGCTCAGGAGCGCCGGCAGCGAAGACCACCGCCAGGCTACAGACGACCAGACAAAGCCCGGCAAAAATCAGAGCCAGTCCGGCAAGGGCCTGAGCGCGCCTCAAATCAAACCGTAACAACGCATAATTACCCGGCTGGCAGGATTGAAGAACCCAATGATCGTCAGCATAATTTCCAAAGCTTAGCGGTCTGCGATGTACGATTCCCCCGGTCGGCGTCCATTCAAACGAAGGGCCCGCCCGCTTTCCCGGTGGGTAATCTGGGGATTCGAAAAGAGACCACGATGAGACATCAGGTGGTCCGTGGCACACGTAAGGGGTTGCTTACCGTTGCTACCTTCCGGTCCTGGCGGGGTTCACAGCTTTACGTCGCGCGGAGCCCAATCCTCATCGCGGCTCGCACAATCATAGCATACCTGCGCCGCGGCGGCGCAACCCTGAACGTGCCGTCAACCGTGCAAACAGGACGCCTCTGCAACGCGTTTAATGGATGGCCACTCTGGGAGGTACAGCTTGGCGTTTTTCATCAAACGGCTGCTCGGCAGTCTTTCTCTCTGTGCACTGTTCACGCAACCGGTTCTGGCGGCCAGCGGCGCGGCGGTTTCTCACGGTCCGAATGTCCCGGCAACCGTGAATTGGAGTCTCACCTCCGCGGATATCAAGACGAATTGCAGTTCGGAGATCGCTACAGCGCTGGCGCGCTCCAACACCGTTCTTAAGCGCCCGCCCAAAACGGTGACCTTTGCCAACACCTTACTGCCGTTGGAAAACATCGCCGCGGACCTTAACGACAATCTCGTAGGCGAAGGGATGCTCGCATTCATCTCGCCGGACAAAGCCGTACGCTCCGCTTCTTTCGATTGCCAAGGAGCGACGAGCAATTTCCAAAGTGAATTTGCTGCTCGCGTCGATTTGTATAGAGCGCTTGCTGCGGTCAGGGCAAGTCACACTGCCCGCACTGTTTACGATCGCAAAATATTGCAGTTTTGGTTAACGGGATCCATCCGGTCGGGCGCCGGTTTGCCGGAAAAAAAGCGTCAAGAATTTATCGCGCTTTCCAAAAAGTTGAACGATCTGTCCAACAAATTTGCCGAGAACCTCGGCAACGACGTCACCACAATTGCGATTAGCCGGGCGCAAGCGGCGGGGTTGCCGCCAGATTTTTTGGCAAACGCCAAGAGCTCACCAGACGGTTACACCATTGCGGTTAACGAAAGCACCGTTACGCCGTTCATGGAAAACGTCAGGGACGCCGCCGCCCGCAAGACATTCTATCTCGCCTATAACAATCGACAAGCTGCCCAAAACCTGCCGATTCTGAACGAAGCCATCGCCACGCGCGATCGGCTCGCGCATCTAATGGGATATCAAACCTGGGCCGCCTACGTCCTCGCCAACCGCATGGCGCAGAACACGAAGCGCGTCTTGACCTTTTTGAACGATCTCGATGCCAAGCTGTTGCCGAAGGCTCGAGAGGACCTGGGCGTCTTAGCTTCGCTCAAAGCAAAAGATACCGGTGTCGCTACTACGTCTATCGACCCTTGGGACGTTACGTATTACGACAACATGCTGCGCAAAACGAAATACGCGGTCGATACCAATGAAGTTCGCCAGTATTTTCCGGCCGAACACACCATCGATGCCGTGCTGGGAATTTATTCCAAAGTCTTGGGCCTTAATTACACGAAGGTAACGCCCGGCGATGGGCCCTTGCCCGAGGTTCTCGAGTATAACGTGACGGACAAGAATACCGGCAAGTTCATTGGGACATTCTATCTGGATCTGTATCCGCGCGAAGGCAAGTTTTCGCATTTCGCAAACTTTCCGTTCCTTCCGGTGCGCCGCGAATCAAACGGCAGTTATCGCCCACCTCTCTCGATGATTATCGGCAACTGGGCGAAACCGGCGCCCGGTAAACCTTCGCTGCTCAGTCACGACGAAGTGGAGACGTTCTTCCACGAATTCGGCCACAACATGGCCGCCTTGCTCACCACAGCGCCGTACGAAACGCTGAGCGGCTTCAAACAGGACTTCGTTGAGGCACCATCCCAAATGCTGGAAAACTGGGTTTGGGATCCGCAAGTCCTCAAAGAACTGAGCTCAAACCTGACGACGGGCGCGCCGCTTCCCGATGACCTCGTTGGGAAGATGATCGCTGCGCGTTACGTTGACAACGCCTACTTCACAACGCGGCAGATCATGCTGGCGACCATCGACATGGAATATCATACTTCCGGGCCGCAAGTCGACACCACGGCCGTCTGGGCCAAGGTTGCTCGGGAAAAGTCGCCACTGCCGCTCCCGCAAGGCGTGCACCCAGAGGCATCGTTCGGACATCTGTTCGGCTACGATGCCGGCTACTACGGGTATCTCTGGTCAAAAGTGTACGCTCAGGATATGTTCACCGCATTCAAAAAGGGCGGTCTAGAAAGTCCCGTTGTCGGCATGCGTTACCGTCGGGACATTCTGGCACCCGCGCAAACATACGAACCGGATGTACTGGTCACGCGTTTTTTGGGCCGCCCGATGAGCCCCAACGCTTTCTATCAGGAATTCGGAATCGACACTCCAACCGCCGGAACGTAGAAGACATAACGTGAAGCTATTGATTAAGGGCGGCTTACGCTTGAGCGCTTGTTTGGTGGTCGCAGCGAGTCTAGCGCTCTCGACTTCTGCCAGCACCCTGAGCGTACGGAGCAACACTTTTCGAAACAACGGTTTATTGCCGCTGACGGCGGTCTACAACGCTAACGGCTGCACAGGCGCAAATCAGTCGCCCGAGCTTCATTGGTCCGCTGGCCCGCATGGCACTAAGAGCTTTGCGTTGGTCATGCACGATCCGGATGCAAAAGCGCCCGGCGGCTGGTATCATTGGGTGCTCTACGACATCGCTCCGCGCGTGCACGAGCTTGCCGCCGGTGCCAACGTAAGCGCCGCGCAGTCCGGCTTGACCTCATTCCGAGAACCCAAGTACGGCGGTCCCTGTCCGCCACCAGGAAGCGGAATGCATCATTACATCTTCACGCTGTATGCGTTAAATGCAATCCGCTTCGTGGGCGGCCATCCCGATGGACCGACCCTCGAGCGCTCCATGCGTCATCACGTCATTGGCGCGGCGCGCATAACCGGTCTCTACCGGCGATGATTAGGGCTCTTTAGTAAAACCTGCGGGGATCTGAAAGAGGGACGCAATATCGCTCTTATTCAACTGTTTCACATTGCCGCGTTCGTTAATGAAAGAGAATTGGGAAGCGCTTTCGTCGTTTGAATTCTGCGGCAAAAACGCCAGACGCGTATACAGGGTGAGCCGTCCACTGGGAGCGACCGGACCACTACTGTGAAGCGTGAAAGTCGGTTTGCATCCGCCTCTCGCCACCACATACTTGGGTTCCATCGGAACGCGCGGGCTCGCCGGTAAGGGGCAGATCGCTCGGGGTTGTTTCATCGCGGAAACATATTCGGTAGTGACGACGGTAAAGGATCCGTTTCGACACGATCCGGTCGCTTGAGAAACCGTGAGGCTATTGCGTCCGGAGTACCCGCTCGTTTCAATGCCGCTCAGCGTTTGCGATCCCAGGGCAGTGCCTTTTCGCGTGAAATCGACGACGCCCGTACCGGGTTGCTCGGGCGCCGGAGTCTGGCTCGAAGCGTTTGACGCATGGCTCGCCGTTGATGCCTGCGCCGCTGTCGGGTCGGTGACACGGTAGGTCTTTTTTTCCAGATTCAGTTGGATGTATTGCCGCAAGTCGCACTTTTTGATGGTGGCGGTTTTTGCGGCAATATCATCCACGCGCTCCCATCCCTTGTAAAAAGCACGGCGCTCGAGTTTGCCCGCTTGCATGAAATCGCGCAAAGCATTGAGCGATCCCATCATGCCGCCAACTGCATTGTCCACAATTTTCTGCGTGGCGGCATCGACCACAACATCGGCGGCATTTCCGGTCAGCACCGCGCTGATCATATTTCCCAAGCCGCGCTTTTTCGCAGGCTTGGGTGCGGCGGCGGTGGGTTGCGAACCGTTCATAATGGCGCTTAGGTCGGTCTCGAAAGCGCCAGGCGGTGGTGGCATCGTGGTACCCGCGGCGACTCTCACAATTTCATCGTATTGCAGGCCCACGGGGCCGCTCGGAGCAGCGGTGCTTTTTGTGATCCCCGCCACCAAAATCGCGAGTCCCAGGAATGTAAAAAAGTATCGTTTCATACAACTCCATCACAAAACGAGGTGACCAGCCCCAGGCTGGATTCCAATGGTTTCGGGCGAATGCGTATCTATCATTCTTTCGGAAAGGCAAAGCGTGGCGGATGTAACCATAAAAGTACGGGAAAACGGTCCCTATTTGGTGAGCGGACCCGTCAGCCTTATAGACGCCGATGGGAATGAGTTCCCGTCGGACGGCCGGCCCAATATTGCGCTTTGCCGTTGCGGCGGTTCGACAACCAAGCCGTTTTGTGACGGTACGCACAGCAAACTCGGTTTCGCAGCGGCGGAGCGCGCCGTGTCAGCGGCCGAGTAGCGGTCATGCCATCCTATGTCCGCCAGGGATCGCTGCCGCACAAGCGTCACATCCAGTTCCGCCGGGACGACGGCGGACTCTATGCGGAGGAATTGTTCTCCACCAAGGGTTTCGAGAGCGTTTACTCGCTGCTCTACCACGAGCACCCTCCCACTGCGACGCTCGAAGTGCGACCGTGGCAACGACCCAAGATCGATTTTTTGCCAAACCAGCCGCTTCGCAACCGCCACTTGCGCACGGATAAGGTTAGGGCAACCGGCGATGTCATAACGGCGCGCGTTCCCATGCTTGGAAACAGCGATTTAACGATGAGCGTCGCGCCGGTCACCGAGCGAATGGAATATTTTTACCGGAACGTGGGCGGAGACGAGTTGCTCTTCGTGCATCACGGTGAAGGGATACTGGAGACGCTCTTCGGTGAGCTTGCGTATCGTGCCAACGACTATCTCGTCGTCCCGTGCGGTACGACCTACCGCTTGCAGCCTGCCAGCACCACTCGCTTGCTCGTCCACGAAAGCGCGGGAATGATCGCAATCCCGAAGCGATATCGCAACGAGTTCGGACAGCTTGAAGAACACGCGCCCTACTACGAACGCGACTTTCGTGTGCCAATACTGAAACCGCCCAATGCGCAGCGTAGTGAATACGAAGTGCACGTCACCAACCGTGGGCGCAATGCAATTTATATCGTTCAGAACCATCCATTCGACGTTGTGGGTTGGGACGGATACTGCTACCCGTATGCCTTCAACTTGGAAGAGTTCGCTCCGATAACCGGCAAGCTTCACCAGCCTCCACCGGCACACGCAACGTTTGAAGCACCCGGTGCTGCGTTTTGCGCATTCGTGCCGCGGCTATTCGACTATCATCCCCTTGCCATTCCGGTACCTTACAATCATTCCAGCGTCGATTGCGATGAAGTGTTGTACTATGTCAGCGGGAATTTCATGAGCCGGCGCGGGGTCGAAGAAGGGTCCATCACCTTGCACGCGGCCGGCGCGCCGCACGGGCCTCAACCAGGTGCGGTGGAAAGCAGTTTAGGAAAAACCTCAACCGACGAAATCGCCGTCATGGTCGATACGTTTTCTCCCTTGCAACTGGCCGAGTCCGCACTGCAAGTCGAGGACGAAAACTACTACCGCTCATGGATCCAAGAGGAAGCAACCGTGTCATAGCCGCCCTTCGACAAGCTCAGGGTGACAAGATAACTTGTAGGGGTGACTAGGGTTGATTGTCATGCTGAGCCTGTCCAAGCGTGGGGCTTCGAACATGCCTGACTTCACGATGTAGATGCGCGACGCAAGCGCTGTCCTTGCATGTCGCGCGAAGGCCGGAGTAATGCTTTGAGAAACCGCAAGATGCGTGGCCAACTGTCGGCGTCGGCGAACGCGTATCCAGCAGACGTTCCGCCGAAATGCAGTACACCATAAGGCGTCCGCAGTGTTAATAAGTTCGCCGTTGGCGTGTAAGGCATGTCTACAAGATGGCCGGCCGAGGAATAATTGAGGAATAGGTCTCCAGACCTGAGCGGTCGTTGCGCGAACGCGCGCCGAAAAAGTGCTCCTGAAAATCCTAACTGATCGTCCCCAGCCGCAACTATGGCGACTGGACCATTGATTCTTTCGAGTGGAATGATCGCTGACGCGATCGGCGAAACGTCCCCCGTTTGCAAAAAGCGTTGCAACTGTACGAATGTCGCGAACGGAAGGGGTTTACCGTTGTAAGTCCACGGCGATCCGTCAACCGGACCGCTTCCAAAACGAAGTCCGGCCTCAACCACCGGACTCGGTACAATGCTCACCGCCGCACGAATCGACGGGAAATATGATGCGCTCAGCAACGCCAGTTCGCCGCCGCGCGAAATGCCAACGATTCCGATGCCATCTTTATCTACACCGGCTCGGCCGCGCAGAAACATGACGGCGTTCGCAACCGTCTCAATGGGAACGCCGACAAGATCTTTCGGCAAGGCTCCAACGCCGAAGTATGCGATCGAAAGCGCGGCTATTCCGCGTGAAGCAAGGAGTGCGGGAACATCGCGCGGGTAGCCACCTTCAGAACCACCCAAGACGACGACTGCCGGGTGAGATCCGCTACCTACCGGCATGAACAGTTCACCGACTAGGCTGTCGCCATGTACCTCAGAGATTCGAACGCGCGGGGCGATTTGACGTCGGATGATGGCTTCCGTCGCCGTCCACGCGCTGTAAGTTCTTTGGCCAGATGAACGGCGCTCCAACGTCGACGGATGGCACTGCAGACGAAAAAAGCTGCATTGGGTGAGCAAGGCGGAGGTTGCCGCGGGCATCCGCACGGGCTTTTACTGAAGCACGCCATTCATGACCTGACGCATCACGTTCTCGCAACCCGATATCCACGCGTTGAAAGCGCTGAGTATGAATTTGGACTTGTATGGGAGCATCCCGCAGCGCATCTTTGGGAGACACGTATAACAGCACACCGAACAGTAAGCATGTGGCAAGCATCAACGGTCACCGATTCCACATACTCGTCTCATCCGTATGCCGGTAGAATGGTGCCCTTGACTTCACCGAATCCGATGCGGCGCTCGCCTTCCCGTTCGCACCAGCCGCGCAGGGTGACACGATCTCCGTCTTGCAGGAAGCGCCGCTCTTCACCCGAGGGCATCACCATCGGTTTGCTCCCGCGCCACGTCAGTTCCATCAGGCTTCCAAAGCTGCTCGGCGTTGAACCCGAAATGGTGCCTGACGCATACAGGTCGCCCGGGCGGACTACCGTGCCGTTGATCGTCATGTGCGCCAGTTGTTGCGCCATGTTCCAATACATCTCTTTGAAGTTAGTAGTGCAAATGACCGCGGGTTCATCCCCCCTGTCACGCATGCTGCGCGTTTCCAGCAACACTTGCAGCTTCACGTCGAAATTCCAAGCGTCACTTACCTGCAAATAGTCCATCACCATGGGTTCTTGACGCGGGCCCGGAACACGGAACGGTTCGAGGGCATCGAGGGTCACGACCCATGGTGAAATCGAGGTGGCAAACGACTTACCCAGGAATGGTCCTAGCGGCTGATATTCCCAGCCTTGAATGTCGCGGGCGCTCCAATCATTCACGAGCACGAGTCCAAAAATATGTTCTCGAGCAGCGCTAACAGGGATCGAGCGGCCAAGCTGGTTACCGGGACCGGTTATGAAGCCCATCTCCAACTCGATATCCAGCATGCTCGTCGGACCAAAGCGCGGTGCCTTCACATCGGGTGGTTTACTTTGGCCCCGTGGACGCACGATGTCCGTACCGTCGACGACTACGGTACTCGCTCGCCCGTGATATCCGATAGGCAAGTATCGCCAGTTGGGAGTGAGTGCCTCGCCATTCGGGCGCAATATCTTGCCCATGTTGGTTGCATGTTCCAGCGAGGAATAGAAATCAACGTAATCGGCCACGGCGAAAGGGAGTTGCAGTTGCACCTGTTTGCGAGGAAAAAGTGCGTGCCGCACCACCGGGACCTGGGGCGACTCCGTGCTTCGTTTGCTCAAAAGCTCAACAATTCGAGCACGCGCCTTACTCCATGCGGCAGGCCCCGCACTCAAAAAGCCGTTCAGTTGCGCCTCTGAAAAAAGCTGCACCGCATCGTCGAGACAGTCTGCAAACAAGCCGGCTCGCGCACAGGCAGCCAAATCGAGAACATGCTCACCGATCGCCACACCGATGCGTGCGCCTGCGCCCTGGCTGCGAAATACGCCGTAAGGCAGATTTTGTATCGGGAAATCCGAGTCGGCGGCTACTGGAATCCACGATTCGAGCGCAGAGTCAACGACCACGTTTACCGTCATACGCGCGCGCCGTCCGGCTTTAGGACACCCAGCGCTTTTAAGTCCTCGATCGGTTCGCTAAAACTGCAACTGCCGTAGGCCGTGAAAGACTTGCTGCGAGCCTCTGAGATGGCCGATACATCAGCTTGGTATCGGTGCCATTGAAAGGTTTGGTCAGCGAACGAAAAAGCGGCGGCGTCTTGTTCCGCTACAATAGCGATCAGTTGTTCTGGTGGAAAATCTGTGCTGTTCGCGAAGACGGCCGCACCGACCAAGTTCAAGAATCCGTGCATGACAAAGCCCGTCGCTGAATCACGATGGCGCACCGGATGGTGCAGCCCCGCCGTTGCCTTGAAAGGAACGCTGTATTCTTTACACGCTGCGATGAAATTCGCAATTTCTTCGCAACTGGGAAAAGCATCTGTGCTTAACCCGCCGCAGCGAATCTTGGCGCCGAGGTTTGCGCGTGCAAGCGCGCGCATTGCTGAAGGCAGAAGTTCATTCCAACGCGCGGTACGCGGAAACTCAACAAATGTCGCAACGCTCTGAAGACCGGCGTTACTGAGCAAGGTAGCCAATTGCGCGATGTTCGGTTCGAAGGTTTCCCTAAGAGCGAGGAGCTCCGGCAACCGTAGCTCTAGGCACGCCGGTTTTTCCGATGGCAGAGATTGAATCGCGCCGCGAAGAGCATTGAACCAAGCCCGCCCGTCAGCGGGCGTTTCCAGGATGACGCTGAGCGGAAACCCCGATGCACGCACAGGCAACTGGCCAAGTCGCGATGCCGGACAGATGAAACGTCCCAGCACCCAATGGTACGTACTAACGCGCGCGGCCTCGTATTCAGTAACCGACTGGTCAATGGCAAGCTCAGCGGGCGGAAACAAGCCCGCATAATCAATTAAATGGCGGAAAAAGCTCTCGAGCGCATTCATCAGCTGCGCCCTTTCGGAGGGCCGCTGCGCTCACCCCGCCAAGTGGAGCATATGAGTACGCTCCTCTCGCAACAAACCCATCCGCTGGCCAACATCGATTGGGCCTACCTTGAATTCTATGTGGGTAACGCCAAGCAAGCCGCTCACTATTACTGTTCGGCCTTTGGTTTCCAGCAAGTCGCTTACGCGGGCCCCGAAACCGGCGTGATGGATCGCGCTTCGTACGTTCTGGAGCAAAACAAACTGCGCTTCATACTCACCAGCAGTTTGCGCCCCGACGATGAGATCGCGCGCCACGTCAGCGCGCACGGGGACGGCATCAAAGACATCGCCATCGTCGTGGAAGACACGCCCGCGGCGCATCAAGCCGCGGTGAACGCCGGCGCCAGGTCCGTGAGCGCTCCGCACGAGTTGCGCGATGATAATGGTAGAGTCGTCAGGGCATCAATTGCAACGTACGGAGATACGGTGCACTCGTTCATCCAACGCGACGGCTACGGCGGCGCGTTTATGCCCGGATT
>JAABUQ010008387.1_pt1 | contig 14512 bp, 12 predicted proteins | sample 5560001 | NCBI WGS metagenome assembly JAABUQ01 (sample SAMN10711888, study PRJNA513371) | rock metagenome | isolation source: Antarctica rocks | place: Antarctica: Victoria Land, Finger Mt nord | collected 2015-12-18
GATGGCTGGCTATCTCCGCTACCTGCGGCGCGTCCCTGACGATCCCGAGTCGCGCGACCGTTAGCCGCCCCAGTTGTCACCGCCGGGCGAGTGGTTGACGGCGTAGCGATTGCCAAGCGTCCCGTTCCAGCGGCGCCTTGCCGCTGCGCCACCCGGTACACCGACGACTCGCCAATCCCACACCGCTTGCTGATCTCCGAGACCGGTGTTTCAGTCTCAGCGTACCGTCGGGCGACCTCCCGCCCCTGCTGCTCGTTCAACTTGCGACGTGTCCGCTTAAGACGGCGGCCGGGCGTCGCGCCCGACACCTCCTCATCCGCAACAGACTCCGCCGCTTCAGATCCTAGAGTACGAAGCAGTTTCCATCAGCTGTCGAGATTCCGGCCCTAATTTCGCAAAGTCGAGTGTCAGCGTGCCTCGAATCCTAACCTATCACTCGGGGCTGACCCAGTGTAAGACTTCCCGGTTGAGATGAGCTTGAAGAAAAAAGCAAAGGCCTTCACGCTCTCGCTCGGATCTGGTCGCAGCTCGCACGACCCAGAATCCGGTCAAAGGGTCGTCAGGGAGTCCTGGACGTCCTTGTTCCAGCGGTCCATCTCCGCCCGTATCTCCGCCTTGTTGAACATGATCGCTTCGAACGCGCGCTGGAAGCCCTCTGTGCGCTGGACATCCGTGAGCACCTCAGGCTGCGACCTGACTAGCGGAGTGGCCTCCCGCGACATCTTCGACCAAACATCGGCGTCCGGAAGCGTCTTCAGCCCAGCATACTTATCGGTCCAGCCAACCACCGGAGTGACGATGCCGCCGTCGGAGAGGTCTGGCCCGTGGTCGGCCGCGGCGAGATGCAGGAATTTGAAGGCCACCTCGCGCTGGGCCGACTTGGCGAACACGCCATAACTGTTGCCCGGACCGCTGAAGTAGCGTGGCTTGGTCGGATCGACTTGGGGAGCCAGAAGCGATTTGATGTTCTGCCATTTGTCGGGCGCAAGTTGCTTAAAGGTGCCGTACGCCCACTGGCTCATGCCGGTGGTCGACGACGTCTCTTCTTTAGGGAGCTTGGCCGAGCCGGACTCCTTGTCCTGTGGACGCAGCATCGAGGCGTCGTTCTTGAACACATAGTCATACATATTCTGCATCGCGGCAACGCCCTGCTCCGAGTTCAACAGCGAGGTCTTGCCGTCGTCGGATACTATCTTGCCGCCCGCCTGGCGGAAATACGGTTCCCAGAACGCGTACGTGCGGTCGGGCCCGTAGCCGTGCTGGATCATGAAGCCATCGCGGGTGATCCGGCCGCTGGCATCACGCTTGGTCATTTTGGCAGCCCAGGGCCCAAGCTCGGGCCAGGAAATGGGTGTCTGCTGATACTTCGCGATATCAGCGCCGATCCCGGCCTCGTCCGCGTGCTGGGCATTGACGAACAGGCTGTTGGGGATGGCCGTCCACTCCAGGGGGACGTTGAAGTCCTGGCCATTCACGCGCAAAGCTTCGAGAACGCCCTTGTCCCAGAACGCCTCCCACTTGTCCTTGCCACCCCAGGGGGTGTAATCAATCGGAGCATAGATGCCGGCCCGGGCGAACTTGACTCGGAAACCCTCCGCGGCCTCGAAGATGTCCGGGCCCACCCCAGAGGCAATCTGGGGCAGCATCTTGGTGTTGTAATCGTCGCCGCGCTGGATTTGATAGTCGAAATCAACGTTCAACTTAGCCTGGGCGTCAGGAAAGATGATCTCCCGAAAGACCTTGTCGGTTGGATCGTACTGGTGGCGCCAGAAGACCAGCCGGGTGGTAGTGGCGCTGACCGGCGCCTGTGGGGTCGCCGCGCTCGTGGTCGTCGGCACCGTCGAGGTATCTACGGGCCCACTCTTCGGTGCCGGCTGACCACTCGAGCCAGCGGGTTGACCGCAGGCGGCCAGAAGCATGGTTCCCAGGCACAGGTCGCGCGTCAGGCTCAGCAGCGCACGGCGCGATAGACCACGGCCGGCTATCGACGAGCCCTGATCACTCATTGTCGTTCTCCTTCCTTCCGCGGCACACCCGCTAGCGCGTGCAGTGGCGAGCGTTGGCGCTGCATGTCTGCCTTGTTCATGCCATCCTATCCTTTCAGGCCGGAGATGGCCGCCCCGCGGATGAACTCGCGCTGCATCGCGAGAAAAAGCCCCAGCACTGGAAGCGTGGCGAGCACCGCGACCGCCAGGAGCTGGCCATACTGGGGTGCCCGTTGTTCACCGATGTAGAAAACAATGCCGAGTGGGATGGTGCGCATGTCGTCGGCATTCACGACCACCAGTGGCCAGAGGAACGAGTTCCAGGAGCCGGTAAAGCTGAAGACCGCCAACGCCGAGAGGACCGGACGGCACATCGGCAGCATGATGGTCCAGAAGATGCGCGGCTCACTGGCGCCGTCGATGCGAGCAGCGTCCATGTACTCGCTCGGGAGTGAGACAAAGAACTGGCGCATCAAGAAGGTGCCGAACGTGGTTGCAAGACCAGGCACAATGAGCCCGGCGTAGGTGTTGACCCACCCCAGATCCTTGATAATCAGGAACGTCGGCACGAGGGTGACCTGAATGGGCAGCATGATCGTGCTGAGGATGAACGCGAATGCCAGAGTCCGTCCGGGGTAGCTGAACTTGGCGAGGCTATAGCCAGCCATCGAGCACAACAGCAACGGGGCAAGGGTCTGTGCCCCCGAGACGATCAAGGAGTTGAGAAAGTAGCGGCCGACCGTCTGGCGGAAGGGAAGGATGTAATTCTGCCACTGAGGTTCGGATGGCAACCAGCGCATCGGCACCGCGAACACCTCCGGCTCGGGCTTGAGCGAGCCGAGGACGGCGAACACGAACGGCACCAGCATGAATACCGAAAAGAGGATTAGGATCCCGTACAGGGCGATATAGCCGACAGCGCGGCGGAGAGAGCGGGGTTGGCGGGGTCGCTTCAAAGCTTCCAGATGGGCGGTTTGGGTCATGCGTTGTCGAACCTGAACAGCCTGAACTGGATCAGCGACAGCACCACCAGGATGGCGAACAGCACCATCGAAACGGCCGACGCCCGACCCATCTCGAGCTGCTGGAAGCCGCGCAGGTAAATCTCGATCGGCAGAATGCGCGTCGCATCGGCTGGTCCACCACGGGTAAGCACGTAGAACGAATCGAACGCCTGGACAGTGTTGATGAGCGCGATGACCACCACCAGGAGGAGCTGCGGGCGTAACAGGGGCAGAATAATGTGCCGCACGCGCGCCAGGAGACCGGCGCCGTCGATCGCGGCGGCTTCGAGGTAATCCTGCGGGATGGCGAGCAGGCCTCCCAGCAGGATGATCATGTAGTAGCCCGTGCTTTTCCAGATATCGACTACCACGACGCTCGGCAACGCGAGCACCGGGCTGGTCAGCCACGGGACACCCTGCGGGAACCACCCCGCAAGCAGTTGATCGAACAGGCCGCGAGGGTAATACAGGGTGAGCCAGATCAGCGCGGCGACCACAGTGGTCATGATCACTGGAAAGTAGAACGTCAGCTCGAACAGGTGCCGGAAACGCGGTAGTGAGAACAGGACGATCGCCAGGATTAACGCGATGAGGACGAGCGGCACGGTCTGCAGGACGATGAAGATGCCGGTCACACGGAAAGAGTTGAGCACGCGCTCGTTGGAGAACACGAAGCTGTAGTTGTCGAGGCCCACCCACCGCGGCGGCGAAATCAGGTCGTACCGTTCGAACGAGATCTCGATCGCGCGCAGCATGGGATAGAGGCGGAAGCCAAGGAACAGCAGGAGGACCGGTAGGATGAAGAGGACGCCCCAGACTTTCTGCGCGGTGAGGTAGGAGATGCGCGGCCGTCTGGCGGCGACCGAGGATGCCATCGCTGGCTGTACCGTTGCCGGGGACTGATCGGGCATGGTTGGTCTCCTCGTTTGCTCTCGTCGCATTCCGGTTCCACTGCCGAATTCTGGCCCCGCCAGCGTACAGCGACACCCGTTCGACGCTTCAGCGCGCTGCCCTCGGCACCGCAGCGACTTCGGCCGGCGAACTCAACCCGGCGGTGCGGCGCCGACCTCCTGGTCTTCGGCTCGGTAGATTCCGGCGGTGAGCCTTGGCAGGTCCGCCATGTCCGTCGGCGGCCGAAACTGCTCTACGAGAGCCACGTTGCGATCAACTTCCTCGGGCCAGCGCATTCCGACATTTGCCACGTGCACCCGCGAGTCGGATAGCACGAACTTGAGTGAAACCTCGTACACCGCTTCGGTGGACCACTCGGGTTTGAGGAAGCGGAGGATACGCTGCAGCATGCCTGAGGTCATGGGTCGCATGACGGCCACACCCAGATCCATCTCGCGGGCGTCGTCGAGCGCGTGCAAGGCAGCCGATTGGTAGATCAGGTTGTAGCGGAGTTGGACCATATCGAACTGCCCGGAGGCGATCAGCGGCCGCGCCGTCCAGGGTTCTTCGCAAGTGAAGCCTAGGAAGCGCACGCTGCCCTGCTCTCGCGCCTGCCGGAGGGCCTCCATTGGCCCCCCATGCAGGATATGATTGACGTCCTCCGCGGTGAACATGCCACCGTGGAACTGCACAATATCGACCCAGTCGGTGCGCAGTCGTTCGAGGCTGCCGCGGAGGCTGCGCAGCACGGAATCGGCATCGCCCGACCAGGGGCATTTGGTGGCGAGCACGATGGATTCCCGTCGGCTCTGGAGAGCCTCGCCGAAGATCCGCTCGCTGTTGCCGTCGCCGTAGCTAGGCGCGGTGTCGAGGTAAGTGATACCGCGTTCTAGCGCCCGGTGGACAGTGGCAACGGCGGTGCGCCGCCCGTCCTCGGTGAACGGGTCCCAACCGACGGCGCGGTTGACACCCCCGAAAGGAAAGCCGCCTAGGCCTATAGGCGGCACGCGCAGACCGGTGCGTCCGAACGGACGAAGCTGCATGCCTACTCCAACCCTGTCGTAGCCCAGGCTACGACAAAGGCGTTGTCGTGACCCGGCACGATCACGTCCGCCTCGAGGCCCAGTCGGGTGATGGACGCCTGTGCCAGCTGGACGTCGGTGGAGTTGGTGTGACCCTCGCGCGTGCGGAAGTGATCCTGTGTCATCACGGCGTCACCGGTCACGGCGACCCGCTTGCCGCGCCAATCGAAAATCAGCGAGGTGGTGCCCGGGGTATGCCCGGGGGTTTGCACCGGGCGTAGCCCGGGCAGGTCCACCGTATCGGCTGGAGTGAGCCGTTCGAACAGGCGCTGGTCGTCATCGCCAGCCCGCGCTCGCCAGAACGCGATCTCCGCCTCGGCCATCAACCAGGTGGCCGCGGGAAACGCGTCCAGCCCGTAGCGGTGGTCGGCGTGAGAATGGGTGAGGAACACGTAGCTAACGTCATCGGGCCGCACACCGGCTGCCTCGTGCAGCAGGGCGGGCATACGCGCCGGCTCCAGACTCGGGTCTACCAGCACCAGGCCCGCGCTGGTGCGTATCAGCGTGCTAGTGCAAAGCGGCGCCCGAACGCGCTCGGTCTCGCCCCAGAACCTGTTGGCAGACAGGTGCCCGAGGGTGAGGATCGTCCAGGCGATGAGATCGCCTGGAACGGTTGCGCCGAAGCCCATCAGCCCTTGAGTCCCGTGGTGGCAATGCCGGCCACGAACAGCCGCTGGCTCACGAAGAACACCAGCAGACACGGCAGCATGATGACGATGGAGGCCGCCATCAGCCAGTGCCACTGGATACCGTTGTAGTCGCGGAACAGTGCCAGCCCGAGCGACAGCGTGTACTTGGTCTGGTCGGTCAGGTAAATCACCGGGTGCAGGAAGTCGTTCCAGCGGTTGAGGAAGGAAAAGACGCCCACCGAGGCTAAAACCGGTTTCGAGAGCGGCAAAAGGATGCGCCAGTAGATGGTGAAATAGCTGGCGCCGTCAATCTTGGCGGCTTCGTCCAGCTCGCGCGGCAGAGTCATAAAGAACTGGCGACACAGGAAGATGTAAAAGGCGTACACACCCAGCCAGGACGGCACGATCAGGGGGGCCCACGTGTCGACCATGCCAAGCGTACGGAAAATGATGAACTGCGGGATCATGGTTACCTGCTCAGGCAGGAGCATGGTGCTGATGAGCAGCCCGAACAGGAGATCCCGACCGGGCGCCCTCAGCCGCGCGAACCCGAAGCCAACCATCGAGGCGCTCAACAGCTGGCCGATCGTGGCCGTCACGCTGATGATTGTGGTGTTCAGGTACATCTGGGCAAACGGCAGGGCGGTGAGCGCCTCGGGGTAGTTGCTCCAGCGGATCTCGCGTGGGATCCACCGCGGCGGTTGCAGGAAGACCTCCCCCGGCGCCTTGAGCGATGTAGAAACCATCCACAGAAAAGGCAGCAGCACAGTGATCGACAGCAGGCACAACAGGACGAACACCGCGCCGTGCGACAGCACGCGGCGCGAACGTCGCCCGCCGAACGAGTGGAGCAGGGCTTCCGGCCGTCGGCGCTCCGGCACAGCGACAAGTGGCAGACCGCTCATCGTCTCCCTCCGGCATCGCCCTCGTAGTACACCCATCTGGCCGACGACCGGAACACCAGTAGGGTGCAGGCGAGCACGATCAAGAACAGGATCCAGGCCATTGCGGAGGCATAGCCCATCTGGTGGTAGTTGAAGGCGACGCGGTACAGGTACAGCACATAGAACAACGTCGCGTTGTTTGGGCCGCCATTGGTCATCACGTACGCCTGCGTGAAAACCTGGAATGATTGGATGAGCCCGATCACCAGATTGAAGAGGATGACTGGCGTGGTCAGCGGTATCGTCACCCGAAAAAACTTTGCGAGTGCGCCCGCACCGTCGATCTCGGCTGCCTCGTACAGTTCGGTGGGAACGCTTTGCAAGCCGGCCAGGAAGATAACCATTGCCCCGCCGGTGCTCCACAGGCTCATGACGATGAACCCCGGCAGAGCCCACTCTTCGCTGCCGAGCCAGGCTGGGCCCTGTATGCCGACGAGCCGCAGAAAGCTGTTGAGCAGTCCGTACTGCGGCTGGAGCACCCACACCCACAGCAGCGCGACGGCAACTCCGGACACCACCGCCGGCAGATAAAATACCGTGCGGAAGAAACTGATTGCCGGCAGGCGCTGGTTGAGAGCCAGCGCCGCCAGGTAAGCCACGATCAGGCGTAGCGGCAGACCGACCACCACCCAGATGAGTGTGACCACTAGCGACGTGCCCAACAGTTTGTCCACGGTGAACAGTGCGATGTAGTTGCCCAGCCCGACGAAGAGTGGCGGCGAGGCCATGTCCCAGCTTGTGAAGCTCAAGACAAACGAGGCCACCAGAGGGCCGGCGGTCAGAACCGCGAAACCCACCAACCAGGGCGCGATGAATGCGTAGAACGCGAGCGTTTCGCGACGCGTCTGGACGGAGCTTCGGCTACGAACGACGGTCGCCATCCGCCCCTTTGGACCGGTCACCGAACGGAGGTCGGCTACTGTCATGTCCTGGCGGTGCACTTCGGTCGCACTCCTTGACTACTTCGGGACTGCCGGTCCGAGCTTCTGGAACACGTCGTTGACTGCTTGCGCTGCTGCTTTCCCCACCTCCGCGCCGGTGCCCTTGTTCAGCCACAGCTTGTCCAACTCCTGATTGAGCGCGTCGATCATCTCCGGCCGGACGTTGGGATGCGGCGACTGGAGCCAGGCATTGCTCAGGCCATCCAGCGTCAGGTCCGTCTGCCACTTCGCCAGCGGCGAGACCTTGTAAGCGTCCACGTTCTTGTTAGCCGGCAGCGACGTATTGCCCAGGAGCTGAGCGTTGCCTTCGTCGGCGGTCATCCACTTGATCCATTGCCAGGCAGCTTCTTGATTCTTGGACTTGTTCACAATGCCGAAAGCATTGATACCCATATCGGTGCGCCGCGGGGAGCTGCCGTGCGTGGGGAAGGTCGTCATCGACCACTCGAAATCGGTGATCGACTTGAAGATGCCCGTCGCGTGCTTATAGCGGCCGTAGACAAAGCCTATTTTGCCCGTCTTGAAGACGTCGTCAGTCGGCCCGATACCGCTCGGGTCACCGATGCCAGCCGTATCGCCGGCTCCGGGATGAACCCGGTACTTGTAGATCAGGTCCTGAATGAATTGGAGCCCCTCGATCGCCTCGGGACTATCGAGCACGCACCGGGTGGGGTAATCGTCATCGTCCCAGAGTCGGCCCCCGAACAGGTGAACGAAGTGCAGATCGCGTCCAGGCTGCGCGAAACCCCACTGCTGCTTGGCAGGATCGGTCAGCTTTCTGGCAAGATCGAGAAACTGGTCCACCGAGAAGTCCGCCTCCCATTTCTGAGGCAGCGGCTCGGCGATGCCGGCTTCCTTAAGCAGGGTAGCGTTGTAGGCCAGATAAGCCGTGTCGTTCATCGCATTGATCGCGTAAATCTTGCCGCCCCACATGTACGGTTTCTGGGTAGCCGGCTTGATCGCGGCAATGTCGAAGTTGTCGGCCTTCACGAAGGCAGATAGGTCTGTCAGGATGCCGCGAGTGCCGAGATCGTGGCCCTGGACCGGTGGCAGGTAGACGATGTCGGGGAAGGCGTCGCCGGCATAGCCAACCGTGACCTTTTCCCAGTACTGATTGATAGGAATGTGCTGAAGCGCCAGTGTGATATCCGGGTACTTTTTGCGGAATTTGTCGGCGGCCGCGTTCCACGAGACCATATTTTCGACGCTGGTCCACGTCCAGACGCTGATGCTCGGCTTGGCCGCGATGTTCTGAGCCGCGGCCACAGGCGTGCTCTGCGCGGCCGCCTGCGGCCCGGTCGGTTGCTGACCGGGTGGGGTGACCGCCTGCCCACAAGCGGCCAGCAAGGAGCTTGCCCCCGCACCTGTAGCCAGAACGATGAACGCCCGTCGGCAGATTGGCTCCATGGAAATCCCCCTTCTCCCTCCGCGAGCGCTCGGCCCACCGCGGTCACGTCCACGGACGACTGCGATCTACGATACGCCCATCCAGACGAGCCCACAAGTCAGCGCGGAGGTCGTGTTGCGACAGCTACGTCAGTTCGCGCATCGCGTCCCCGGCTCCAGTGAGATGGTCAAGTTGCATTTCGGAGTATTTGCGACTGAGAACCACACCCTGCGCCCCACCCGCCAGAGCAGCCAGCACAGCCTGTCTGACCCCTTCGCGGCTGCACTGGGCCAGGTCCTCCCCGGTGGGGATGTCGATGTCGATGCCCGTGTAGATGGCACAGCGCCCTTCCACGGCCGCCACCGCCCGCTCCGTCTCACGGCGCACGTACTCGCTCGAGAAGCCGCGTGCTGGTAGCTCGTCGAATGCCCCTTCGTCGAGTCCAAGCAGACGCAGCAGCAGCGGGTACGCTTCCGCTGGGCTGACATCGGCGAACAACGCGTGGCAGGCATTCTCGACCCAGCGGTGAAAGCGCGGGCCGGCGCAGTTGTTGTACGCCACGAGCTTGATGAAGTCCGAATAACGGCTCATCTCACCCAGGTCCTGGTCGGCTCGATAGAACGGACTGAAGGAAATCGTGTGAAACACGTGCCAGCCCACCTGAATGTCCGGCTTGCACGCTTTGGCCAGACCGTACACGTCGCGATACAACTGGTGCTGGCTGTCAGTCCACAACGTCTGCCAGGCGGGAATCTCGGGATACCGCAGCAGCAGGCGCCAGAAGCTGGTGAATGCGCCGTCGCGTGGGCGGTTACCGGCGGCAAGGCCGGCATTCCACTCCGATGCCAGCCGGTAGCCTTCGATCGCCCGCCGCACGTCGATGCCGCGCTCGCGGGCCAACGCCTGGCAGTGCCTGCAGAAGCACGTCAGCTCGGTCCGCGCATCCTCTGAGCGCACCGGCGCCTGGACGAGCAAATTCAACGGTCCCGCCCGCTCGGAGCACCAGGCCAGCCCGTCCAGGTCGTAGCTCTTGGCATAGTCCTCGACGATACTGAGATGCCACGCGCGATAGTCCGGGTTGTTGAAGCAGAAGAGCGGCACCGGCTGTCCCCAGACGTTGACTTCCAGACATTTCGGGAAGTTCGGGTAGCGCCGCAGCTCATCCGCGTAGCTGCTTTCCTCGATCCAGGCGAAACTCTTGAGTCCACGCTGCCTGGCCTCGGGCAGGACTGCCTCGAAGATGTCCCACTCTGGATGTTCGGGCGCACGTCCTACAGCACCCAGCATCGTTCCCGCATAGTACTCAGGGTGAATCGTCGCGTAATTGCCGCCCACCCAATTGAGATCGTACTCCTGCACGCCGTGATCTGGTAGCGGGTGGCCGGGGAGTTGTCGGCCGCCCGTTCCGCGTGTCCACGTGGGCGTGGCCAGAAACAGCGCGTTGGCGCCTCCGCGCTCCTGGAGGATGTCGAGCACCGGACCGACGCCCTCGTCGATAAACGAGACGGCGCCTACTTGCACAGCTACGAGTGGACTCGCCATCGCCACCTCTCTATGAGATAACCACAACTTCGTGGTCGAGGATCGTCGGGACTTCAACGTGAGCCCAGCCGCCCTCGAGGCTGAGTGCGGCCGCACAGTTTGCCACCAGCAGTTGGGCGCGGCAACCGACGACGTCGTCGTCAAGCAGCACGCGCACGCGCATAGGTCCGACAGGCACCAGTTCGTGGAGCGGCGGACGCCACGTTCCAGGATTGGTGAGATTGACCAGATGCAGGATGTATCGACCTGCCTGCTTGTACGGATGGCAGTCGATGAGACCGGGCCCTTCCACCTGCAACGGAATGCGATCGCGTGCCGTCCAGCGGACCAGATTGGCTAGCAGGACCGCATGGTCGGGGAAATAGTCCCGCCCGAAGCAGCGGTCGACGTCAGCAGCCAGATAGGCCACTCGGCCCCCATTTGCGGGCTCGTTGAGCACGAGTGCCGGAAGTGCCGAGGTTGGCTGGCGCATCCACGCCGTTTCGGGTGGGTAAATTGGAAACGGCGGAACGAACGTCAACGGCGCAGAGGTCGCCGAGCGGGCGCGCACGACTTCGAGCCGGCCCCCGAATGGCAGCAGGTCAGTGTGCTCAAAGCCCGCCAGCACGGGATGGCGCGCGTCCAGACCAGGCGGCTCATCTGCCAGGCCGGGACCGTACGAGTCGGGTCGCCGCTCTGGCGCAAGCCGGAGATAGCTGTGCTGGCCCCAGGTCTCCCAGCTGGGATCTGCAGGTCGCGATGAACCGTGATGCACGCTCGTCGCTTCTACCCCGAAAAGCTCAGCCAGTCCCGGCTCCGCACGCGGCTCACCCCACTCGTCGTAGCAACTCGTTTCGCCGCTCGCCACCAGCCCGCCGCCGCCCTCGACGAAACGGCGAATCGCAGCGCACTGAGCGTCCGAGAGTGCTCCCACGTTGGGCAATATGAGCGTTGCGAGATTGTTTCGATCCCGGTCGACGTGATCGGCATGGACAGGTAGCGAAGCGATACGCGCACGGACGAGAGCCTCGCGCACACCCAGGCGCGGCAGTACGACCCGTTCCTCAGCTGAGTCCCGGCCGTAAAAATCGACGTTCTGTTGCGTCCACACGATGCCTACGCTGGCCACGGGCCGCCGATTGATCAGGTATTGCTCGTTGCTCTCGTGCCAGCGAAACAGCGGCTCGGCAGTGCGGTACTGGCGGCGATCGTCGTGGTATGCACCGATGTGGTGCCACCATGGCTGAATCGTGCCGGCAAAGCCTGCTAGAGCCCACATGCGCGCCTCTGGCGCCGGCTTGCTCGCCACACGGAATGTCGGCCGCCCCGCCTGGTACATCGCCATGCTTTCTGGAATCAACCGCTCCCAGCCAAGCAGTCCGTGGATCAGCTTGCCCATTTCGGCGTTGCTCTGGAAGCCGCCCGACGCTGTGCGAGCCTGCGAGTCGAGCATGATGATCTCGGTCCGCTCGCACAGCGCCTTGTAATCGCGCAGGCGGGTGCTCTGAGCTACCAGGTCACCGCTGTTCATGCCGATCCATAAGCAGTGCGCGTTACCCGCATTCCGGGTTACGCGGTTGTTGAGCTCCCAGATCTCGACACGCCGAGCATAGTTCCAGGCAATCCACTGGCGGTAGTTCGCGTCATCCCAGCGGCTTGCCGGGGGCAGGGTCAGGCCAGTGGCGTCGCGAACTGCGCGCGCGCAGTTAAGGCAATGGCAAATACGCGTGCGTTCGAGGCGCTCCAGCTATTGTCGGTAATCCCGTCGGGGTGGCTGCGCTCGACGATCTCGCGTAGAACATCCAGCAAGAATTCCTGGTAATAGGCGCTGTTGACACACGCGATATAGTGATCTTCGGCTCGGTAGGGCCTGCCTTCGCCATCGACCGTGAACCACTCCGGATGCTCGAAGTAGAAAGCCGCATTGGCGCGGTTCGAGTCCATTCGCGCGAGCACGGCTAGCCCTTCCTCGCGCGCTGCCGCCACAACTTCCCCGTACAAGTCGCGGTTGCCAAGCGCACTTGCTCGGTAGTGCAACGGGTATTTGCTCGGATAATACGCTACGATGCCGCCGGCGCTGACGATCACGCCCTGAACGCGGGTTCACCGCCAGTGTTCGCGCCACCACTCGGCGTCGTACCGAGTCGGGTCAATCTCGGTTAGATTGGTCTGCCCCCACCGGTAGACGCGCCGGTACCAGGGCGTCAGGTCTGCACTCACGCCACTCCCTTATTCAACATTCAACTCCACGTTCGTCTAGAAGGCAAGCTGAACTGAGTGTGCCCGGAAGTGGGCAGGGGCGATGCTCGATCTACTCACTGACCGCCGCAGATCGTACCAGCGGCGGACGGCTTTTGTCAGCCACGCCGAAGCCGCCGGGTGGGCGGCTGAGTTTTGCGAGACTGATCAGCCACGGGAGCGAAAATGGCGCCGGGCGTTCGGCAGGCGATCGTAACCGTAGCGCTTCCAGGGGTGGAAGGCCGTCGGTCGGCCGTTGACCATGGATTTCCCGCGACGTGCCGGCGGCGTGCCGAGTGCACTGGGCTGAGCGGCGGTGTTGGTTGGTGATGGCGCACGTTCGGCTGGTGCAAGTGCAGTGCAGGAGTCGGGCTCGCCTGGCGGGAGCGCTGCCGTGAGCGAGGCCGCTGCTCAGCCTCAGCCCGAAGACGAGCGCTGATCCGCGGCCAGGCTTCGGGCCACCGGTTGGTACAGGCGACGGTCCGCAGCGCGACCAATGATCGACGTGCACACGTGCCCAGTGCATGCCACTGCTTTCCGAGAGCACTGCCAGCTACTGGAAGCCGGTGTTCAACACTTTCGGCCGCGCCTCGACCACGGTTTTGTTGGCGCTGTCCGTACTCCCGCTGCCGATCGGTACCCAGCTACCTGAAGCGCCGCGTACTGCACCTGCGCTAGGCGTTTGGTGAAGTACGTGACCGTCCGATCCCGCACTTCGACCGCGGCGCTGGGATCCGCGGCGGCAACCGGCCGCTAAATGCTCAGGCGACCGCATTTCGCAGCGTCCACGCGGACAACCACTGCACCTACGGTGCCCGAGTGGGCCGACATGTGGCGGGCTGGCGCTCGCCCACCGTATGCGCATTGAGTTGGCCACTGATGCACTGCAGATGGCGCCGACGGACCGTGAACCAGTAGCCGGCCTCATCCACCATTCGGGCCGCGGCAGTCAGTACGTGAGCGCAACCTCTATCGGGATCCTGGCTGGACATGGTGCTCACTCGACTGGACGGTGGTCCCGTCGATACGCGTCAGGGGTCCGGATCAGTCGGGCTCATCGCCGATCGGCCGCGCTCCGACTTCCTGAAGGTCGGCCAGGTCGAGCCACACAGGCGGAGTCTCGGGCTGGCCGGCGGGGCGAACTGCCACCCACACGCGGCCGGGCTCTTCGCGCGCTTCGGCAAACGCAACCTGCCCGCCGCCGTCAATGCGCAGCGCTTTGTTGCGCAGGTAGTAATCGTTGATCCAGCCCTCGGCCGGGGGAGTGCCGAGCACTCGGACGCGCAGCCACTGACCTTGCTCTTCTACGACACGCGCGAGACGTCCGTCGTGCACCCAGCTAACCACGTCCACAGTCTCGGGGGCGGCGTACAACGCCACCTCGTGATCCTGTAGCAAGCCGTGGTCGTCGCGCCCACTGACCAGGACCACCGGCCGCGGCGGCGATTGCGCCTTCACCACCAGGATTGATCCGCCAATAACCCCGCCTAAGATGACGACGGCCGCGAGTGCGGCCAGGCGTGGCCTAAATGGGCGGCCGAAAAGGTCTCCAGATCTCACCAGCCGACTCCTCTCATGTAGGAATGGCGTTCGGCCGCGACACGCGTGTGGTAGTAGAGCTCGTCGGCCGAACTCTTAGGAACTGTCACGTAATAAGTAGTGCAATATGGTAGACTTACGGGGTGGTGGATGAGGCTGGCATTCGGGATCGCTACCGGGTGCTTGCGGGTGTGGTGGACGAGCGGGTACGCAGATTGATGGTAGCGGCGGAGTCCTTGGCGATTGGACGTGGTGGCCAGGTGGTGGTGGCGCGTGCGACGGGAGTGTCGCGGACGACCATTCAACAGGGGATCCGTGAAGTCCTGCAGCCAGAATTGGACGCTGGCAAGG